>ODAK010005088.1_pt1 | contig 13386 bp, 15 predicted proteins | sample 1539591 | NCBI WGS metagenome assembly ODAK01 (sample SAMEA3539303, study PRJEB22396) | soil metagenome | biome: tundra; feature: field; material: soil | place: USA | collected 2010-05 | depth 0.15 m | reverse complement strand
CCGGGCGACAACCGCGGTCGCCACGATGGCGGCGGAGCCCCATTCGACGGTGTACGCCCAGGCGAGGCCGAGGTCGTTCCCGGCGCGAAGAGAGTGGATGAAAGCCACCGGCCAGGCCAGATAAGCCAGCCAGTGCACAGCTCGCCACGCTCTGAAACCGAGCCGATGTCTGAGCAGGCTGGTGATGATAACAGCGGCTCCGAAGTCGACGGCGAGAGTGCCTAGACCTAGAGCTGCAGCCTTGTAATGCGAGACGAATGGGACCACCGTCGCCCACCATCCGATGGACACATAAGGGTCCGCGATGGCCGTGACGACGTGCAAGACGAGCAGGGCGACGGCGAACAACGAGAAAGTCCGATGCAGTTCGGCAACTGTGAAGCGATGCCACGTCCGTGGTGCGCTTCCCGTGCGGGTTGCGACACCGAGCGCCACAACGATGCTGAAGAGCGCCAATAAGACGAGCCCGGACCCGCGCGATACGAACCAGAGCCACTGAGAGCTCGATGCTCCCACCACGGCGCTCACGACGCGCTCCTGAACAACGTCGGCACTGGCCCGATCATCCGGCGGGCAGGCACCTTGACCATGCCGCCGTCAACTTCGGGCCACGAGCCGAATCGACGGACTGTGCCGTCGCCTGCGACGAGGCGGGCGGGAAGGCCTGTCGACTGCAACCACGAAGCCCCATCCTCGCCACCCACGATCGCGGCCGTCGAAGCGGCATTCGCCTCGGCACAGGTAGCGGCGGCCACTGTCGCTGAGTGCCACGGTCCTTTCGCAGGAAGCCCCGTACGCGGGTCGACGATGTGGTGAACCATCTGTCCGGACCTTTTCCATTGACGAATTCCCGTGGAGGAAGTAGCGAGTGCTCCCGCTCCGAGCCGGACGATCTGTGCCGTCGCGTCGCGACCGGTCTGCGAGTCGCTCACGATGATGGGCCACCCACCGACTGGCGGTTCTCCGGCGACGGCGATGTCACCTCCGAGGCTGACGAGAACGCCCCCCTGACCCCTGCAAGCTGCGAGAGCGGCCCTGCCGGCGCGGTCAGAGCCGAGCCCTTTGGCCGTGGCACCCACGTCGAGCAGGACGCCCGCGGGCAGATGGAGCAGGCGACCTTCGAGCGCGACCGTGTGATGTCCGGGGGCGGGTCGAGCTGTAGCGAAGTCGATAGGTTCGTCTTCGGCTATGGCCGCGAAGTCACGGTCATAGCCGAGGGCGACTAGGGCCTGGCCCACAGTCGGATCGACGAGACCCTCGGTGAAGCGGGCAGCTGCCAATGCCACTCCTATCACCTCGGCCAGGCCGTCGCTGATGAGAAAGAGGCCACCGCCCCGGGCATGCAGCCTGGAGATCTCGGAGTCCTTCCGAAACCTGCTGGCCTGCATGTCCAGGCGGTGCAGCTCTCCGGCGACGGCCTGAGTGGCCGCTTCCAAGGCCCCGGCGGGCCACACGACGATGCGGACTCTCGTGCCGAGAGCGTCTATCTCCGCAGCGGCGACTCGCTCGTCGTCGACGGGTTGGCGACGCGAAACAGCAGCGTGACTGACGGTAGCGGGCATCACGAGTCCTTCCAGGTCGACCCGGTTGTGACAGTGCCAGTCTGAGTGGTGCTGCGCCCAGTGCTCGTCACCGAGCTGCCGGGCACTACTTGCGAGCCGCTCGAGACGGCCACCGGCCCGGAGACGACCGGCGTGTGACCACTCGTGGCCGTGGGCTGAGCAAGCCCGCCCGTTTGCGTCGAGGCGTAGTGGCCGACGGGACTTGTTTGGCCCGGGAGCACATGGGCGAGAGCCGCGCTCGTTGTGCCGACTCCAATCAGGAGCGCAGCGAGGGACCAATTGCTGACGCGCCTGACGCGTCTCAGGTTCTCCTCCCGTGCCGGTGCAGCTCGAGCAGTCTGTGCGCGTTCTGGCCGAAGCAGGAATTCTGCCTGTTCGAATTGAGGCTGGTCTGGCGTTGACATCTCAGTTTCTCCTTTCGACCGGCACCGTTTGCCGGTGTGAGGTGATCATGCGCTTGTGAGCATGTGGCGCCCATGAAAAAACGATGTGAATCGCTCACATCTTCTGCACGGCTGGGCTCGACATGCGCGGAGTGCGACCTTTCTCTTACTGTGTGGACCATGAGAGTGCTCGTCGTCGAGGACGAGGAGCGGATGGCGGACCTGCTGAGGCGCGCCCTCGAAGAAGAAGGCCACGCTGTTGACCTCGCACGGGACGGCCCGGACGGGGTCTGGCTGGCGACAGAGAACCCTTACGGCGCGATCGTCCTCGATGTCATGCTTCCGGGATTCGACGGCTTCGAGGTATGCCGCCGATTGCGCGCGGCTGAGATCTGGGTTCCCGTGCTGATGTTGACCGCGCGCGATGAAGTCGGTGACCGCGTCCGTGGACTTGATTCGGGCGCCGACGACTATCTCGTGAAGCCCTTCAGCTTGATGGAGCTTGCCGCGCGCTTGCGAGCCTTGGCACGACGCGACGACCGGTCCCGACCCGTTCTGCTCAGCGTCGGCGACCTGAAGCTCGATCCTGCGGCCAAGCGCGCCTGGAGGGGAGACGTCGAGCTCGACCTGTCGCCGAAGGAGTTCTCGATCCTGGAGCTGTTCTTGCGCAACCCCGACGTCGTCCTCACCAGGTCACAGATCATCGACGCCGTCTGGGATTTCGCGTATGACGGCGTGTCGAACATCGTCGACCAGTACGTGACCTATCTGCGGCGCAAGGTCGACCGCCCCTTCGGGCGCGACGACATCGAGACGGTGCGAGGCACGGGTTATCGTCTCCGTCTGCCGAGCTCGTAAAAATGTCCATCCGCGTACGGCTGGCAACGGCCTTTACACTCGCAGCCGCCTTCCTGTTCGCCCTTGGGGCGTGGCTTTTCGTGATGGAGCTTTCTTCCGGTCTATTGAACCTGCTCGACGCGCAACTGAAGGCCGATCTAACTCAAGCGGGGCGCCTCGTGGGCTCGCCGAAGACCAGCGCGGCGACGCTCGCAATACCGGGGCAGGTGAACATTCAGGTATTCGACTCCGCCGGTCACCTTCACGGCTCTTGGCCCGACTCGAGTGACGTGCCCCTTCTCACCTCAGCTCAGCTTCGAGAGGCTCGGGTGTCGTCACTATCGGTGACGGTAAGACTTGAAGACGAGACCCAGCGATTGGTGGCCGAGCCGTGGTCGCATCGCGGGTGGGTGGTCGTGGCCGCGACGTCGCTCGCGACGGTCGACCGCGCTCTGAGCGATGTCGAAGTCGGCTTGGTGATCGCAGGCTTGGCCGTACTGGTCATCGCAGCCTTGGGTTCGTACGCGCTCGGTCGGGCGGCACTTTCGCCCGTGGAGCGACTCCGGCGCGAGGTGGCCGCCCTTTTCCAGCGGGGGCGCGGTGCTGTGGTCGCGGTTCCCCGGACGAATGACGAGATCGCGGCGCTGGCTAAGACGATGAACGAACTGTTGGGTCGCCTCGACGAATCTCTCCGCCGCCAACGGGCATTCGTGGCTGACGCTGGTCACGAGTTACGGACGCCTTTTGCCGTGATGCAAGGAGAACTGGAGCTCGCGTCGCGTCCCGGTCGCAATCCGGAGGAGATCTCAGCCGCGCTCGGCAGGGCCTCCCAGGAGGCAGGTCGTCTGACCAGGCTTGCCAACGATCTCCTGCTTCTTGCGCGAAGCGACGAGGAACAGCTCGAGCTTCGTCCTGAGCCGGTGCAGCTTCGCGCGCTGCTCATCGAGAGTTGTCGTTCTCTGGCCGGATCGGCAGAGGCGGCGGGCGTGTCGTGCCGAGTCGAAGCTGACGACGAGCTGACGGCGCTGGTCGATGCCGGGCGACTGCGACAGGCGGTGGACAACCTGCTCCACAACGCAGTGAGGTTCGCGCCTTCCGGTTCCGAGATAGTCGTACGCGCCGCCGCCAGCGGGCAAAATGTCCTCCTGGATGTGACCGACTCCGGGCCCGGGTTCCCTGTGGAGTTCTTGCCCCACGCCTTCGAGCGCTTCAGCCGTCCGGACTCGGCGCGAGCTGGCGGAGGGGCGGGCCTCGGGCTTTCGATAGTTCAGGCGATTGCGGTGGCGCACGGCGGTCGAGCCTCGGTGCGCAACGAACAACAGGGCGGCGCCACCATCACGCTGGAGTTGCCCGGCCGCGTAGTCGCCTCATGAACAAAGCTGTCTCAAATTCCCGTACGACCGACACCGAACTGATCCCGTAGTCCACTCATCGGACAGACATTTGTCCTGGTGAAGGTCTTTTAAGGGTGGCGGTGGTCCTGAGTCCACCGTCGAAAAGCGGTCAGGGAGCCTCCAACAACCATGAGAGAAGTCTCATCTCCGGCTCACGGTGCAGTCACCTGCAGCTCTCATACTGAGTTCAGTTCCAAACGAACGAACCAAACGGAGGACGCAGTGACTCCACCCATGCGATGGCTTGCGTTGCTTGCAACCGGAGGCGCCGTTGCCGGCGGTGCGGCGGCGCTGAGCCACGTACCGACAGCAGCCGGCGCGGTGAGCAAGAACCCGACCGCGACCCCGGTCCGCTCTACAACCTCAACAACCTCGACCAAGGACGCGGCGGAGATACGGATGCTCATAGCCGAGACGAACTCGCTCCAGAGTGCGCTTAGCAGCGCCCGCGAGCAACTTGTCCGAGTCATGTCGCATCCGGGCGGCAGGACCGAAATCATAAAGACGATAACGATCACGAATACGAGGACGAGGACGGTCGCAGTTCCGGTGGCGGGCCGGCCGTCGGCGGCGGCGCTCGCCCAGCTCACCTCCGAGCAGGCCGCTCTTGTCAAGGAGCGGTCCCAGCTGCAGGCCGAGGCGGCCCAGCTAGGCGGGGAAGCCCGGACGCTCACCCAAAGACAGGCACAGCTGGTGAAGGAACAGGCGCGGCTCGTAAAAGAGGCGGCAGCACTTGCCGCACAGGCCAAGAAGTTGGCCAAGCCCGCGACCCATGGCAAGACCGGCGCCAGCAGCGGCGCCAGCAGCGGTGGTCACGATGACTGACAAGTCCCCCGCAGGGCCTTCGCAAACACCCGCCGGCTCATTTGAGGCCCGGCGGCACAAGGATTCCTCACAGGTCGCCCCGACGGCGATCTCGGCGTTCTCAAACCTGAACCGCCAGGTTGCCTCCTCCCGCCAGCGCGCCACCCGCGTGCTAGCTCGCCAGCGCCTGCGCAGGCGAGTAGTTCCGCCACTGATAGTTGGATCGACGGTTCTTCTAGGCGGCGGGCTGAGCGCCGCCTGGGTCAACGGGACACTGCGGGCCACGCCCTCGGCGGCAACCAGCGAAGTGCGGCCGTCGCCCGCATGGGCCAAGGCTTCCGCAAAAGCTCAGGCTGTTGAGCTGCAAGCGCTCGACCACGTGAGACAGGCCCTGGCGGCGGACTCGCAGATGATCTCCTCGCTCTCGCGAGCCGCCCGCCAGGCCCTTTTGACCAACAACAAGACGACGGTCATTCACCAGTCGGAATCGATCGCAGGGAGCAGCTCAGCCACCTCCGCGCCGATCCTTTCGTCGGGTGCCAGCTCGGGAGCAAGCTCGGGCGCAAACCTCGGGGGAGGCGCCGGCACCAGCACGGGAGGCCTCTCGGGCGGACTCGGCTCGGCTTCCCTTCCCGCGCTCCCGCCGCTGCCGCCCATGCCCTCGATCAACGTCCCGACGACTCAAGGCACCACCGGAGCATCCCATGTCGTCAAGTGAGCACCGGACGATGACACTGGTTCCACCGGCCCCAACCGTCGCCGAAGCTCCAGTGTCGTTGGCGCCGAACGAGCACTGGGCCCACGTCCGCGCCATGGCTACCGACGTAACTGTCAGGGTTCCAGGCGCGGTAGGCAAGACCGTCGTGACCGACGCCGCCCAAGCTGCGCTGGATGTTTTCAAAACGGTCGAGGCAGCCTGCACGCGTTTTGATCCGAGCAGCCCTCTTATGAAGGCGAACGCCTCCCCAAACCGGTGGCACCGGGTGCCACGAGAGTGTTTCAAGGCGATCGTTGCCGCCCACTCCGCCTATACGAGCACGAACGGGGTCTTCGACCCGAGGGTCCTCGGGGATCTTGTCGGCCTCGGTTATGACAGAACGCTTCCATTCGCTGATGGGGAGGTCTCGACCGACGGCACCGCGCCACGCCGAGCACCCCTCGGTCACTGGCGCCCGCGTTTTCGCGGGGCGACGAACGAGGTGTTGATCGGTGACCACCCGATCGACCTCGGTGGGATCGGCAAGGGCCTTGCGGTTGGCTGGGCTTCTGAACGAATCTCTCCCGTGGCGCCCAACCACCTCATCGAGGCAGGCGGTGACTGCTATTGCGCAGGCGTCTCGGGCGAACGCGCACCGTGGCGGATCGGAATCGAAGATCCTGAGGATCCGACTAGGCAAGTCGCGGTTTTGGAACTGCGTGACCTCGCTTGCACGACATCATCGATCCGTGTACGACGCTGGAAGGCAGCCGGCCGGACCGTGCATCACATCCTCGATGCCGCCACCGGTCGGCCGGGTGGCGACGGCTTGGTGTCGGTGACTGTGGTCGGCAAGGACCCCGCCATGTCGGAGGTCTGGAGCAAAACGCTCTTCTTAGCCGGTGCTGCTGGCATCGCTTCAGCCGCCAGGCGTCGCCAATTAGCAGCAGTCTGGGTAACAACAGCCGGGGAGCTCCATGTCGCCCCGGCGGCCGCCCGGCATGTGATCTGGGAGAGATGATGTCTCCTCGCCTTGCTCCCGAAAGTGCTCGCGTTGCGCGCCCGGGCGTGTTAACCGCTTTTGTCGTCCTCGTAGTCGCCTCTGCCGTCGGCTACGGCGCCGCCAAGCTCGCCACTCCCGTGGTTCACAATCGTTACTTTCCCTGGATCGTCGGACGAGGCCTCGGCCTGGCCGCCTACTTCGCCTTGACACTGCTCATCTGCCTCGGGATCTGGTTGCGTCACCCGTGGCGCTTTCGTTGGCTTCTCGTCCGCCCGGAGACGGCGCTGCGACTGCACGCTGCCCTTGCCAGCGCCACAATCTTGTTGGTCCTCGGCCACATTGCCTCCTTGGCCAGTGACAGTTATGCAGGCGTCGGTTGGGTCGGAGCGCTTTTGCCCGGACGATCCTCGTACCGGACGGTCCCGGTGGCCCTCGGGGTGGCCGCCTTCTGGGCATGCCTGCTCGTCGCGGGCACCGCGCGGCTCGGTGGTCGACTTGTCGGGCGCAGATGGTTGCCTGTTCACAGGCTTGCAGCCCCGATCTTCGCCACTGTCTTCGTCCACGGGGTGCTCGCCGGAACCGACACCGAGCGGCTGCGCCTCGTATATGTCGCGAGCGGCGCGGTCGTGCTCTTGCTGTGGTTGACCCGCCATCTAGCCCAACAGCCAGTCCTTACGTCCCAAACGACTGTTGACGGCCGGACTCTTCACGCCAGCCTCCGCAGCAAAGGAGCGGCATGACACTGACAGAAGCAGGCAAACAGGGTCTCGACATCGCGGCCGGCCTTGGTTGTGGTCCGGCGGGCTGGCCCGCAACACGGCTGCTCGCCGGACCGAAGGCCCACTCCGGTGCGGAATCGCTCCTCGCACACAGTCGGCGTCTCGGTCGGGTCCACCTGCCCGGCAGTTGCGAGGGCGCGCTCGAAATAGCTGCGGCGTCAGGGCTCACCGGCCGTGGGGGTGGCGAGTTCCCCTTCGCGGAAAAGCTCCGTGCCGCCTTGTCGGGTCATCAACCGCCTCTTGTCGTCGTGAACGGCTCGGAGGGCGAGCCTGCGAGCCGAAAGGACCGCACCTTGCTGGAACTGCGTCCGCACACCGTCCTAGACGGCGCCTGCTGGACTGCAGCGGCGATAAGGGCGCCTGAGGTGGTGATATACCTCGAGCCAAGCAGGAGCCAAGCGTGGCAGTCCGTGTCAGATGCGATATGGGAACGCGGCTCGGCCGGCATTCATGATCCCGCGTTCCGGCTCGTCGCGGCTCCCGATTACTTCGTTGCAGGAGAGACAAGCGCCGTGGTCGCCGTGCTGGAGGGGATCGGCCCGATGCCAAGTCGCCGGGCCGTCCCGGTGGCAAAGTGCGGGGCAGGAGGCAGGCCGACTGTCGTCAGCAACACAGAGACCTTCGCGCACGTAGGCCTGATAGGCCGCTTCGGCCCCGACTGGTTTCGTCAGGCCGGCTCACCTCGATCACCCGGCTCGACCCTGGTCACTCTCGGCGGGAGCGTCGCGATCCCCGGCCTCGTCGTAGAAGTCATCGAGCCCGTCGCAATCGGCGAGTTGCTGCAGGAGTTCGGCAAGCTCGGCGAGGTACCCCAAGCCGTGCTAGTGGGCGGTTACAGCGGTCGGTGGGTCGACGGGCACGTGTTGAACGAGGTTCCCCTTGACAGGGCACTTCTTCGGTCATCGGGTCATGGTCTCGGTTGCGGGCTCCTCGCCCCGCTTCCAGCCAGAGCGTGCGGACTCGGTGTGACTCTTCGGCTGCTCGATTTCCTTGCCGGAGAGAGCTCAGGCCAATGTGGTTCGTGCGTCTTCGGATTGCCGACCCTCGTTGATGCGCTCGCGGACATCGTCGCCGGGCGCTCCGGGCGACGGGGACCGAGTCGACTTTTGCGTTTGTCGATGGAGCTCGAGGGTCGCGGGGGTTGCGCGCATCCGGACGGCGCAATCACTTTGTTGCAGAGTTCGCTCCGGGTCTTCTCAGAAGACGCCGATCGCCATGCTCGGGGTCAGCTTTGCAGGCGAGAGCACGACGGGGGCTGGTTCCCGGTCCCTCGAAGGTTCCGTAGGCCGCGATGAGCTACCACGGCACAGAGAGGTGGAAGCTTGTTGTCGACGGAACCGTGTGTGACGGGCACGGGATTTGCGTGCTGCACTGTCCCGATCTCGTAACGCTTGACGAATGGGGGTACGCCGGCGTCGAGAAGGACCTGATCGACACCGCTGGGCTGATGCGCCGCGCTCGGCGAGCGGTTGCAGCGTGTCCGGAAAAAGCTCTCGCGCTGAGGCCAGTTGAGGTGCTTCGGGACGCCGAGCGCGTCCGAGCGGAGCCCCGTGGATCCGCGCGCCTCAAATGAGAGGCAGAATTGAGTCATGAAGGCACTTGCCCGCCGTCAAGAGGGTCCCACGGCTCGCCCCGCCCATGCTGGGCGCAAGCGCAGGATGGCCCAAGTCGGCGGAGCACTCGGAGCGACACTCGCTGCCGCGGTCCTCGTTCTCGAGCTCGTCGGCACCTTCAGCAGCGCTGTGCCGCTCCCGAGAGCACTTGTCATACTCCAGTCCCATCAACTAGCAGGACCCGTCGGTTCGGGCAGGGGCCAGCGCTATCCCACAGAGCCGGCGACCGCGATCGTGAAGTCGGTTCCGAAGATCATCGAGGGCAGCGATGCTAACGACGAGTCATCGAAGGTAGGCGCCGCTGGTGAGGGGGACACGTCGGCTACGACTTCGACCACGGTGGCTGCCCACGAAACGGCTCTTTCCACGACGACGGTTACGGCTGCGCCAGTAACGACTACGACGGCGCCGAGACCGAGCACCGGCGAGGACAACGGAGGTTCTGACACGACCAAGCACCTGCGAGGTGTGGTCACCACGACGCAGCCATCCACCGCATCGCATTCGAAAGCCTCGGACGACGTCCACAACGACACCTCAGTCGACTCGCGTGCCGGCAGCTCTGACGACTCGCACAACGACGGCTCCGGCACCTCGACCGCCGGCACCATTGGCGATTCGGGTTCCCGCAAGCACACCGCGGGCTCCGACGGCTCCCACACCAGCCAACCCGGCAACTAGAAGAGACGGGCCTTCCCGTGCGGGCTTCTAGGGCAGCTGCTCTCACTCGAGAGACAGGGCCTGAAGTATCGGGCGCCCAGACGGCTGCTCTGGCCGCCCAAGCAGTCGTCACCCCCGAGGCGTTGTCTAAGTCTCCGAAGCGTTTGTGGAGACGAGCCGTAGGCAGGCCCTCCTCGAATGCCGTGTCCCGGCGTAGGGTTCGCACGGCCGGACGGCTTGCCATGTTTCACGCGCTGGTGCTCGCGCTCGTGCTCGGCGCCGTCGTTGTCGCACTCGTGAATCAGTTCTCGTCCAGCTACGAAGCGATCGCGGCTCGGGGACTCGTAGGAGAGATGCGGAGCTTCTCGGCACAAAAGCTGCCAGCCGGTGAGACGCTTCTCCAAGCAGCCGCCAATTACTTCCGGCATCACGAGCTTCCTGCCGGGACCGTTATCTCGGTCGGTGACTCCTCAGGCCACTACGTTGCCGCAGGCGATTGGGCACCGGCCTTCGTCGCTGACCGCGCCGTTCGGGTGAGTCTCGAGGCGCCTAGACGCACCTCTCTTGTTCGCACAGCCAGCGTCGCAGGCAAGGACGTCGAGCTGCTCGTGGCGCCAGTCAACATAGGCGGGAGGATCAAAGGCAGTTTCGTGGCGGCTAGCGACCTGGCACCGTTTCGCTCCGACCGTTCGCGAGTCCTGACTCTTTCGCTCGGTGAGGCGGGCATCGCCCTCCTCGTCGGGGCGTTCAGCACCTTCCTTCTGCTGCGCCGTCTTCTTCGGACAATCGGACGGATCACGACAGCTGCCGAGGAGATCGGCGAGGGCGACGTCGAGCGCCGGCTCGGCGACCAGGGCACCGACGACGAAGTCGGTCAACTCGCCACTACCTTCGACAAGATGCTCGACCGACTGGAAGGCGTCATGACAGCACAGCGGCGATTGCTCTCCGACGTCTCCCATCAGCTCCGGACACCGCTCACCGTGGCGCGGGGCCATCTCGAGGTTCTGCAACGGACCGGGGTGAACGACTCGGCGGCCGTTGGCGAGACTGTTGCCGTGGTCGTGGACGAGTTGGACCATATGCGAACTCTCGTCGAGCGGCTCCTGCTGTTGGGCCGCGTCATGGAACCGGACTTCATCGCCCCAGAACCGATCGACCTGCGATCATTCCTCGCCGATATCGACGCGGCTGCCCGCGTCCTTGCTGAGAGGGACTTTCGTTTGCCCGAGATACCTGACGTGATCGTGCGGGCGGATCCGGCCAAGCTACGAGGCGCCCTGCTCAATCTGATCGACAATGCAGTCCGCGCAACGAGCGCCGGCGCGGCGATTCAACTTTCGGCCGAGATCGACCCCGGTACCGGGGACTTGTTGATCTACGTTGACGACTCTGGTCCCGGGATTCCCCCGGAGCTGTATGACTCGGTTCTCGGCCGGTTCGGGAGGGCCAGCAGTCGTGAGGACGGTCACGGGCTCGGACTCGCGATAGTCAAGGCGGTGGCCGAAGCGCACGCCGGTTCGGTGGGAATTGCCGCTTCGCAGCTCGGTGGGTGCCAGGTCTCGGTTCGCCTCCCGAGGACCGCCGTTTCGCCCAGTCGTGGTGAAACCCGCGAGCCGCTCGCCCACCTGCCGTCTCGATCACCTTTCGGGGCCTAGGAATGCACGTTCTTATTGTCGAGGACGATGTCCGGATAGCGTCGTTTTTGGACAAGGGATTGCGTGCCGAGGGATACGCAACCACGATCGCCAAAAGTGCCGGCGATGCCCTGGCCTATCTCGACACCATGGGGGGCGAATTCCACCTTCTGTTGCTGGATATCGGCTTGCCGGATGAATCCGGTCTGGAGGTTCTGCGACAACTCCGGAGCAGAAATGGCTCGATGCCGGTGATTATCCTGACGGCCCGTGCGGAGGTCGCGGACAAGGTCCTCGGACTTGGGCTCGGCGCGAACGACTACGTTACGAAGCCCTTCGCCTTCGAGGAGCTCGTCGCACGAATCCGGGCGGCGCTTCGCAGTGCCGAGCAGCCCACAGCGACCGAGCTCGTTGTGGGCGACTTGCGACTCGACCTCCTCGCCAAGGTCGCTTGGCGCGCGGGCCGCCATATAGACCTGGCTCCAAGGGAGTGGGCCCTTCTCGAGCTGTTCATGCGCCATCCGACGCACGTGTTGTCGAGGGCGCGCATCTTGAACGCCGTCTGGGAGTACGGCTTTGAACCCGGCAGCAACGTCGTGGACGTCTACGTCGGCTACCTGCGCCGAAAGGTCAACCGCGAGGGGCTGGCGCCACTGATCCAGACGGTCCGGGGAGCTGGTTACCGGCTGCTCTGGCCCTAGTCCGACTCGCAAACGACCGGATACGTCCGTGTGTGCCTCACGAAAGGTTTGCGACAGATCACGCGATCCCATCGATTCATTGCCCTCCTTCACACCTCAGCCGAATCCCGGCCACCTGTCCCAGCTGCGCAACACAGGAGCGAGGGACTCCTCTTCGAAAGCGAGGTGTTCGAGTAGATCTCCAGATAGTTCTTCGAGCAGATCGACGAGATGCTGCCGGGTCGCCGGTTCGCCGTCGCCGTCCAGGTGCCGGGCGGCGGACTCCAGACTGTCCAACAGCCCCGATATCTTGCGGTGGTCGGCCTCGAGCTTGTCAACGACTGCGCCAAGCGTCGGCGCAGCTTCCCGAACCGCAGGGAACAGCATGATGTCCTCGTGGCCGTGATGGGCGTGGACGAAGCGACAGTGTCGCAGACAATTCATCCGCAGCTGAAAGAGCCCGCCGGTCGTCTGCATTTCGCCGATACGCGTGCGGACCTCGTCTGCCGACGCGCCCTGGGCGACATCGGCGCCAAGCTGGAGGCACGTCGCCAGGTCGTGGCGAAGAAGGTTGTGCACCCACCTCAGCTCGTCGAGCAGGACGTTGGGGCCTTGTTCGATGTCGGCCATGAGCTCGTTGTATCTCGGCAATCTTTGTCGTCATTGGGTCGTCGGTAGTGCGACGGGACGAGCGAGTGTACCGGTGCCTCCGATGCCCGGGGCAGGGGTGGAGATCGAGCTGGCCGGCTCACGAGCGGTGCTGGGCTCAGGCGGCGAGTTCCTCGGCCCGCTGCTTAATACTGAGGAGCATGTTGCGCTCCATCACCAGGCTGCCCGGCTCCATCAGGTACTTGTACATCGCACGGGTGAAGGCGGAACCGCCCGAGATCCTGATGCGGTTTCGACTGATCAGTCTTGAGCCATTGGCGTCGCTCATCAACGCAAAAGTCCACACCCAGTTGCCGTCATCAGCGCTCAGAACCATCGAATGCGGCGGCTCGAGTACCGCCGCCTGCAGGCGCGGTCCGCGTGCTCCGAGCGCCAAGGAGTCACCTACCGCGAGATCTTGGAACTCGGGAAAGATGCGATCGGCGCTGTGCATGTCGAGGCCGGCCAGGTTCTCGATCCAGTCGTAGGTATAGCGCCGCCGCGGCCCGGGCCCATCTGCACCAGCCAAGGCCAGCCCACGCCGACCGAGGTGTCGATCGAGATGGCGCGCGTTGTCACCACGGTGGGCTCTTCGAGCAGCTCGTCGCTTACTAGGGCTGAACCGCCTCCTCTCTCGTCGCACCCCAGGTGAGGCACCACGCACGCCAGAGCGGGTATGTGGTCACTGC
>ODAK010005087.1_pt1 | contig 13388 bp, 15 predicted proteins | sample 1539591 | NCBI WGS metagenome assembly ODAK01 (sample SAMEA3539303, study PRJEB22396) | soil metagenome | biome: tundra; feature: field; material: soil | place: USA | collected 2010-05 | depth 0.15 m | reverse complement strand
TAGAGGATGCGCTCGATGAGCTCCTGCGCGTGCTTCATCTCCTCGATCGACTCGGCGCGCGAATGCTCGGCGAGCCGCTTGTAATGCCAGTTGCGGCACATCATGGCGTGGATGAAGTACTGGTTGACCGCGGTGAGCTCTGCCGTGAGCACTTCATTGAGGAGGGCGATGACATCTTCTTCTCCGCGCATTCTGCCTCCGGGGGCACCGGCCGTTCGCGTGCGACGTGTTCTCATCTCGGCAAATATACGCCACGAATGGCTTGCCGAAGCCGACGCAAGGGGATCTGTCAGTCCGGAAGGAATTCCCGCGTGAGGTTTCGGTTTTCGTCCCTGCCGATGAGGAGGTTGTCCTCGATGCGGATGCCGCCCGAAGGGATGAGCCTGTCCACGAGCGCCCAGTCGAACGCGTCGCGGTTCGGCCCCGTGCGGTACGGCTCGAGCAGCATCGGGATGAAGTAAAGCCCGGGCTCGATCGTGAAGAGCATGCGCTCCTCGATGACTCGGGTGATGCGGAGAGCCGGATGGCCTTCCGGCGGCGGCGCGATCGTGCCCTCGCGATCGATCTGGCGCCCGGCGACGTCGTGCACCTGAATGCCGAGGAAGTGGCCGAGGCCGTGCGGCAGGAACGGATGCGTGAGTCCCCTCGCGAACGCCTCCTCGCCCGAGACGCGAAAGACTCCGGTCTCGGAAAGGAGCGCGCCCACGATTCGATGGGCCTCGAAGTGCAGGTCGACGTACGACTTGCCCGGGCGCCCCTCCACCGAGAGGCGCGCCTGCATCTTCTTCATGCCATCGAGGAGGCGCGCGAAGACGGGATCGGCCCCGGCGGCGACGTACGTGCGCGTGATGTCGCACGCGTAGCCGCGAATTGCGGCTCCCGCGTCGATCAGAAAGACGCGAGCCTTGCCGCCCTCCCGCCCGCGCTTGCCGTGGTAGTGGAGCGTGGCGGCGCGATCGTCGAGCCCGACGATCGTGGTGTAGGGAAGCGCCTCCTCCACGTCGCCGACCGCCGCGAGGTAAGCGTGGTGGATCTCGATCTCCGGGGCGCCCGCGCGGAAGGCGGCCTCGGCGGCGCGATGCGCGGGAGCGGCTTTCGCCGTGGCCGCTGCGATCGCATCGACTTCCCAGTCGGATTTGTACGTCCGCTCCCAGTCGAGGCGCGCGACGAGCGCCCTCGGGTTCACGCCCGCCGGCACGATCCCGTGCGTGCCGGTCTCTTCGATCGCCGCTCCAATGAACGCGGTGCGCGGACCGGCGGCGCCGATTTCCTTCCACGCCGCGCCGGGCGTCGCGACCTCCACGACGTCGAACTCGCGCTGGACGAACTCGGGCGCGGGCGCGGGAGACGCGTACCAGAAGTCGCGCGGTTGGACGCGCACGAGGCGCGGGCGCTTGCCTGGGACGACGTCGAGGAGGTGATGCGGGCCGTCCACGGGCGCCCAGTGGGTGAAGTGCGGCGTCGGGTGGAACGGCGCGTCGTTGTCGTCGGCGAAGTAGGTGAACGGCACGCCGGAGTGGATCAGAAGCCTGTCGAATCCGGTCTCCGCGAGCGCACGAGCCGTTGTGGCGGCGCGCGCGGCGACGTGGGCGGCGTATGCGGCGTGAAATTCCGTCATGGCCACCGCGCGGCTCACGCGGGGACCGCCGCGGAAAGGGAGAGGCCTTCGGCGGCGTCGACGAGGCGGACGAGCGTGTCGTAGAGCTCGCGGCGCGTCTTTTCGATCTCGGCCTTGAGCTCGTCGAGGCGCTGAGAGGCGGCTGTCTCCGCGCGCGCGAGCGCCGCGGCATAGTCGGTTTGAAGGGCGTCGAGGCGCTGCGCGGCGCGCTGGCGCGCGGCCTCGAGGTCGGCGAGCGCCTGATGCGCCGTGACGCGAGCCGCGTCGCCGAGCGCTTCCCACCGCGCGGTGAGCTGCGCGAGCGGATCGTCGTCCATCGCTTGGGAGGACGTCTCGACGGTTACTTCCAGCTTGCTTCGGGCGAGCGCGAGGGCTTGGGTGACGGCGAGAGACGGCGCGCGGCGGAGTCCCTTCACGACGCCGATCTTCTCGCCGAGCCAGAGGAGGTAGAAGCTCGCGTCCACCTGCCACCACCGGAAGCCCTGCGCGGCCGAGCTCGGGTAATAGTGGTGGTTGTTGTGCCAGCCCTCGCCCATGGTGATGAGCGCGAACAGCATGCTGTTTCGGCTCTGGTCCGCCGTGGGAAATACGCGGCGCCCGAAGAGGTGCATGAGCGAGTTGATCGTGAACGTGCCGTGCCACAGGAGCACGGTGGACAGGAAGTAACCGTAGATGAGTCCGGTCCACCCGAACGCCAGGTACAGGCCCAACGCATAGATCAACGTCGCCCCGTACTGGTTGCGATTCAGCCAGCGGAGCTCGGGATACTTCGCGAGGTCGGGAATCCGCGAGAAATCGGTCTCATCGTAAAGCCCCGAGAGGATCCAGCCGATGTGGCTCCACCAGAAGCCGTTCTGAACGGGGCTGTGGATGTCCTCGGGCCGGTCGGAGTACTTGTGGTGATGCCGGTGGTTCGAGGCCCACCATAGGACCCCCTTCTGCGCCGCCGTCTGACCCAGGAGGGCAAGCAGAAACTGCGGCACGCGCGCGAGGCGAAACGAGCGGTGCGAGAAATAGCGGTGGAAGCCCGCCGTGATCGCGAACATCCGAAGGTAGTACGACGCGATGCACAGGGCCACGCCCTTCCAGGAGAAGCCCAGGACGGCGACGCCCGCGACGGCCGCCAGGTGAACGAGGAGAAATCCCGCGACCGCTGTGGGGCGCACCGTGTGCGGCGGGAGGTGTGCGGTCGAGGCTTCGGCAGGCTGGGGCATGCAGATCCTTCTTTTCAGCTGCGGAACGCTTCGAGGAGCGAGCTGCCCGGGCGCGCGGGCCCGGGCAGTCCGGCAATCCTAGACCCTTGGAGACGCGTTCGCTACTTCTTGGCGGGCGCCGCGGGAGCGGCCGCCGGAGCTTCTGCCTTTTTCTTGTTGGCCTCGACGTTGATCACGAGGTCCACGTCGTCCGAGAGCATCGCGGAGCCGTCGACGATGCCGTTCCAGCTCACGCCGAAGTCCTTCCGGTTAAGCTTGCCGGTCACGTCGAAGCCCGCCTTCTGTCCGCCGTGGCCGTCGCCTGCGAAGCCGTTCGCCGCCACGGTCAGGACGACGGGCTTCGTGACGCCCTTCATCGTGAGATCGCCCGTCACCTCGTACACGTCCTTCGACTTCGCGACGATCTTCGTGGACTTGAACGCGATCTCGGGGAACTTCGCGGTGTCGAAGAAGTCCGGCGAGTTGAGGTGCTTCTCGCGGTCCGGGTTGCCGGTGTCGAGGCTCGCGGCCTCGATCTTCAGGTTCACGGAGCTCGCCGCGGGATTCGCGCGGTCGATCTCGATCGTGCCGTCGAACTTCGTGAAGCGGCCGCCGACCTTCGAGACGAAATGGCGGACCTTGAAGCTGAACTCGGAGTGGGCCTTGTCGAACGTGAAGGTCTCCTTCTCGGCCCGCGCGGCGGGGGCGAGAGCGAGGAAGGCGAGCGCCACGAGGGGCGCGAGGCGGCGGAGTCGGATCATGAGCGGAAGTTCTCCTTTTTTTCTTGTAGATTCGGGGCATCGCCCGAGAAGGCGAAAGTGTAGACGAGTTACTTTCCAAAGGAAAGAAGAGGAGCCCATGGCCGAAAACAGCATTCAGGTTTACGCGAATCACCGGCGTTTCGACCCTTGGTATCACTTCTTCGCTTTCCCGGTCGTTTCGATCGCGTTCTTTTTAGCGCTCTGGACGTTCATCCGGTCCCTTTCGGGAGGGGTCTCGGTCTGGACGCTTTGGTACGTCGTCGTGAGTGCGGCTACGGTCGTGCTCGCCCTCAAGGTTCGCACGTACGCGCTGAAGGCGCAGGACCGGATCATCCGGCTCGAGGAGCGGCTGCGGCTCGCGACGCTGCTCGACGGCCCGCTCAAGGCGCGTATCGGCGAGCTCGACGAACGGCAGCTCATCGGGCTGCGCTTCGTCCCGGACGCCGAAGTGCCGGTTCTCGTGAAGGCCGCGCTCGACGAGAAGCTCTCGGGCGAGGAGATCAAGAAGCGCATCCAGGGCTGGCGCCCCGACACGTTCCGCGTCTAGGCGGAAGAGGAAGCTCAGCCGATCGGCTCACGACCGGTCGCGCGGAGATCGTCCAGGGTCTCCTGCATGAGGCTCTGGACTTCCTGGAGAAGCGCGTCGGCCTCTTCGGGCGCTCGGCCCGCGGTCGGGATGGGCGGGAGGACGCGCACGCGGATGGTGCCGGGGCGGACCATCCAGCGCTTCGCGTCGAGAACCGACCGCATGGGCTCGGCCACGAAAGCGACGATCGGCACCTGCGCCGCGATGGCGAGGCGAAAGGCGCCCTTCTTGAAAGGCAGGAGCTCCGGCTTCTGGTTGCGGTGGCCCTCGGCGAGAACCCAGACGTTCATCCGCGAGCCGCGGATGCGCGCGGCGGCCTCGTCGAGAGACGCGACCGCGCTCCCGCGGTTGCCCCGGTCGACGAGGATGTTGCCGCTCGCCTTCCAGAGCCAGCCGAAGACCGGGATGCGTCCGATCTCCTTCTTGCCGATCACGACGCTCTCCTCGCCGAAGAACGCCGCGTACGTCGCGATGTCGAGATTCGACTGGTGGTTTCCGACGACGACAGCGGGAGCGCTTCCCGAGAGGCGTTCGAGGTGGTCGAGGTCGATCCGCCATCCGACGACTCCCCGCATCACGATTCCCCACCACGTCACGAACAGGAACGCGCCGCCGCGAGGCGACCTGAGGCGGACGAGAATCGAGAGGAGCGCGGTCGCCGAGAGCGCGAGGAAATAGAGGACGCCGAAGATGCAGGCGGTGACGAAATGCGCGCGATAGACGAGGCGGCGCAATACGCCGGCGATTCCGCCTTTCGGATCGGGCATGTCGCAATATAGCCCGCGGTGAAGCTGGATGTCGTCGTCGTGGGAGGGGGCGCTGCGGGCCTTCTCGCGGCTCTCGCGGCGGCGCGCGGCGGCCGGCGCGTCCTCGTGCTCGAGGCCGCGAAGGACGTGGGCCGGAAGATCCTCGTGTCTGGCGGCGGTCGCTGCAACGTCCTGCCGATGGAGGACGCGCCCGAGCGCTTCGTCTCGGAGTCGCCGAACCGCCTCGTGCGCCGCTTCCTCGACCGGTGGCCGCTTTCCTCCCAGCGCACGTTCTTCGAGGACCTTCTCGGCGGCACGCTCCGCGAGGAGCCGGAGTCGAAGAAGCTCTTCCCGCCCTCGAACCGTGCGATCGACGTTCGGGACGCGCTGCGCGGGGCGGTGATGGCCGCCGGAGGGGAGCTCCACGCGGGTGCGCCCGTGCGCAACCTGGCGCGCGCAGGCGACGCGCTCGCCGTGCGCCTCGACGGAGAAGAGGAGATCGCCGCGCCGTACGTGATCCTCGCGACCGGCGGCCGTTCCGTCCTCGCGGGCGGCGCCGACGCGGCAGGCTTCGCGTGGGCCGCGGCCCTCGGCCATCTCGTGCGGCCGACGTATCCGGCGCTCGTGCCGCTCACGGGCGACGCGCCCGCGCATCACGCGCTCGCGGGCGTCTCGCTCACGGCGCGCGTCACCGCGTGGACCGAAAAGGAACGCGCCTCGTCGAGCGGCGGCTTCCTCTTCACGCACAAGGGCTGGAGCGGCCCGGCGGTTCTCGACGTCTCGCATGTCTTCGAGCGCGCCGCGCTCGCAGGAGCGAGCGCCGAAGTCCGGGTTTGCTTCGGATTCGGAGAAGAGGGAAGAGAAGAGAAGATTGCTTCGCAGTGGGACGCAGCGCTCAAGAGCGGATCCGGGTCCCTCTTCCTCTTACCCTTTCTAAGAAGATCTCTACTGCCCGACCGTTTGGCCAGCCTGATTCTCGAAGCAGCACGGGTGCCTGATGTCTCTCTCTCCCGCCTTTCGCGCGAAGCGCGTGTGCGGGTCGTGGAAACGCTGACCGCGTTTCCCCTCCCCGCGTCGGGGACCGAGGGCTACCGCACGGCGGAGGTGACGGGGGGCGGCGTCGCTCTCGAGGAGGTCGACGCGGGCAGCGGGCGAAGCCGGCTCGTGCCGGGCCTCTTTCTGGCGGGGGAGATCCTCGACGCCTTCGGCCCGATCGGCGGCTTCAACTTCCAGTGGGCGTGGGCGACCGGCCGCACGGCGGGCGAGGCCGCGGCGCGCGGCTGATCAGGTCAGCCTTTCACGGCGAAGCCGCGCGCGGGGAGGAGCGCGCGCAGCCGTTCGCGCCATTCGCCCTGAAGCTCGATCGCGCCGTCCTTCAGGGTGCCGCCGGTGCCGAGCGACTTCTTGAGGTCCTTCGCGAGGTTTTCGAGGAACTCGGTGTTGCGTGGGAGGCCGTCGAGGACGGTCACGGCCTTTCCATTTCGCCCCTTCGTCTCGACGCGGAGCTTCACGGTGACCCTGGGCGGGACCTTTTCCTCTATCTTCGAAGAGCATTTGCAGTCGTTCGCCGGCCAGCCGCACGTGGCGCAAACGGAGCCGACGGCGGTGGAATAGACGAGTCGGACGGGGTCCCGCCTCACGGTCTCAGGATAATCCCCCATGGCCGATCCGATCCCGGTCGCCCCGGGCGTCACGATTCCGGCGGCCGCGCTCGAGGCGCGGCAGGTGCGGGCATCGGGACCGGGCGGGCAGAACGTGAACAAGGTGGCGTCCCGCGTGGAGCTGCTCGTGGATGTGGCGCAGATCGAAGGCCTCGACTCCGCCGCGCGCCTTCGGCTTTACGCCCTGGCCGGAAGGCGCCGGGCGGCCGACGGGCGGCTTCGCCTCGTCGCCCAGGAGAGCCGCGACCGGCACCGGAATCTCGAGACGGCCCGCGAGCGCGCCCGGGACCTCGTCGGCCGGGCCCTTCAGGTTCCCGCTGTGAGGCGGCGCACGCGGCCTTCCCGCGGCGCCCGGGAGGCGCGGTTGCGGGAAAAGGCGCGGGAAGGCCGCGTCAAGGCGGCCCGCCGCCCGGTCGGGACCGACGAATAGCGCATCTGAACTACTGCAAGTCGCGGGTCTTGGCCTCATCGTTGACGCTGGCGGGCCACGGGGCCTCGGCCGAGGAGGATTCGACTATGTCATCCAGCGCACCGCGGCAGTCTGTGACCGTCACCGACAACCGCACCGGGAAAACAATCGAGGTTCCGATCCAGAACGGCACGATCAAAGCGCTCGACCTTCGGGTCCTGAAGGCCTCTCCGGAGGACTTCGGCCTGATGACCTACGACCCCGCGTTCATGAACACGGCCTCGTGCAAGAGCAAGATCACTTTCATCGACGGGGACAAGGGCATCCTGGAATACCGCGGATACCCGATCGCGGAGCTGGCGGAGAAGACGACGTATCTCGAGACGGCGTATCTCGTGCTCAACGGGGAGCTGCCGACCAAGCAGCAGCAGACCGACTGGGTGAACGACATCACGTATCACACGATGGTCCACGAGAACATCAAGGACCTCATGACGGGATTCCGGTACGACGCGCACCCCATGGGGATGCTCGCGTCGACGGTCGCCGCGCTGTCCACGTTTTATCCGGAAGCCAAGGCCGTGCATGAGCCCGAGACCCGGCGGCAGCAGATCGTGCGCCTCATCGCGAAGATGCCCACGATCGCCGCGTTCGCCTACCGCCACTCGATCGGCTTCCCGTACGCACACCCCGACAACGACCTGTCGTACTGCGGCAACTTCCTGCAGATGATGTACCGCGCGGCCGAGCCGAAGTACGTGCCGAACGCCGTTCTCGAGCGGGCGCTCGAGGTGCTCTTCATCCTCCACGCCGATCACGAGCAGAACTGCTCGACGAACGCGATGCGGGCTATCGCCTCCTCGGAAGTCGACCCGTACTGCGCGGCCGCCGGCGCGATCTCCGCCCTCTACGGCCCGCTCCACGGCGGGGCGAACGAGGCCGTCCTGCGCATGCTGTTCGAGATCGGCTCGAAGGCGAACATCCCGGCCTTCATCAAGTCGGTCAAGGAGAGCGGCGGTGAGACGCGCCTCATGGGATTCGGCCACCGGGTCTACAAGAACTACGACCCGCGCGCGAAGGTCATCAAGGGCATGGCCGAGCAGGTCTTCGAAGTCACCGGCAAGAACCCGCTCCTCGACATCGCGCTCGAGCTCGAGCGGATCGCCCTCCAGGACGAGTACTTCCTGAAACGCAAGCTGTACCCGAACGTGGACTTCTACTCCGGCCTCATCTACCAGGCCATGAAGTTCCCCGTCGAGATGTTCCCGGTTCTCTTCGCGATCCCGCGCATGTCCGGCTGGCTCGCCCAGTGGGAGGAGATGATCCAGGACAAGGAGCAGAAGATCGCCAGGCCGCGCCAGGTCTTCCTCGGCGCTCGCGAGCGCCACTTCGTCCCCTTCGAGAAGCGGGAGGCCAAGGCGGCCCCGGCGGAAGGCGCGCTCACGACGGCGTAACAGGCAGGCGCGTGATCGGGGACGGCCGCCGTTCCTCGTCCACGTTCACGTAGACGACCTCGGCCTCGGTCACCTTCACGGTCTCGTCCGTCTTCCGCCAGCGCTCGGCGGTGACGACGACCTTGATGGTGATCGAGGTTCGGCCGACGCGGATGACGGTCGTGTAGAAGCTCACGATGTCGCCCACGTAGACCGGGGCATGGAAGACGACTTCGTTCATCTTCACGGTGAGAACGCGGTCGCAGTGCGGCCGCGTCGCGATCGCTCCGGCCTGGTCGATGTAGGCGAGGAGCACCCCGCCGAAGATCGTGCCGTGGCCGTTCGTGTCGCGCGGGAACATCGACACGCGGATCGCGGGCTGGAGGGCTGAGGAAGAAGATTGAGCGCCGGTCTCGGTGTCCATGGCGGGATTATGGCGGGCTAATAGAATCCCCTCATGCCGAAGATTTCTCCGCGCAAGCAAGTGCTCGACCACCCGCTCTATCGAGCGGCCATGGCCGCCCAGCACATCGCCTATCAGCTCATGCGCGAGGTGCCGCCGGAGCACAAGGCCGCCGCGACGCGGCTGCATGGTTCGCTCGTGCACGCGACGACATACGCGGCCTACGCCGTGGACCCGGACGTGGCCGACAAAACGGCGCAGTGGGCCGGCCTGGCGGGCACGGCCGCGCTCGCGAAAGAGCAGCTCGAGCCGCTCGCCCGCTTCGGAGACGCGCGGGACGTCGACACGCTGAACGAGAAAATCAGGGAGCTGACTTCAGCGTCTCTCGCAGGGGGAACGCGGTCTCCTGGTCCCCCCTGAGCCCATCCGGGGTCACTCTTCTTTCTTCGTCCCGAGAATCACGAGGACGATGAGAAGAAGCAGGACGATGAGCCCGATGACGATCGTCGTCGTACGCGACGAGCCCGCGGGTAGCTCGGGTGTCGCGGCCTCTGCTCTTGCAGCGGACGCGGGCTTCGCGGCCTCGGCCGTGGCGGGAGCCGCGGTCGAAGAAGCGCTCGCCGACGCGGCCGTCTCGGGAGCCGTCGCGACCCCGGTGGGCTTCGGCGCGCCCGCCGGTCGGGGCGTCGACTGCGAGAAAGCGGCAGGCGAGACGAGCGCGAGGGCCAGAAGGAGAGCGGAGATCGCGGGGCATCGTTTCATGATCGGTGAAACTATCGGGCGGGCGAGGATGCGTCAAGCGGCCGAGGCACGCGGGGCCTCGCCCGGGATCGTTCAGTGAGTCGTCTCGCCTGAGTGGGCGGCCCGAAGCTGGACCAGCTCGGCCCTGAGGACGGAAAGGTCGGCCAGCAGGCTCTCGCGGTCGGCCTCCGGGATCCCCCCGAGCGCGGGCTCGGAAGTCAGGAGGCTCGCCACCTCGGCGAGCTTCGTCTCGGCCAGGCTGAGCGCCTCGGTGACGTCGCTGCCCGAGAGGTCGAGAAAAGCCTCTCCGACGAGAGACGGAACCGACACGGCCGCTTTCCTCAGGCGCGTTCCGGCGTCCGTGCCTTTCGCCCCGGAGGCCTCGACGGCGGCGTAAACGGTGTGAGCAAAGCTCATTCCGCGCTTCCAGGTCGGGAGGTTCTTGTAGTCGCTCACCCTCGCCATCCTAGTACGTTTGCATGGTCGTCCGCGTCACAATCCCGGTGCTAGGCTCACTGTTCGGGCACGTCTGGCGACCTTGACGTGCGAGGAAGGAGCGAAGCCATGCGACGCAAAGTCACCGTGATCGGGGCTGGAAACGTGGGCGCGACCGTCGCCCAGAGAATCGTCGAGAAGGAGCTCGGGGACGTCGTCCTGGTGGACGTCATCGAGGGGGTCCCGCAGGGCAAGGGGCTGGACATGATCCAGTCGGGCGCTGTCGAGGGCTTCGACATGAGAATCGTCGGGTCGAACGGCTACGACGAGACCGCGGGGTCGGACCTCGTGATCGTCACGGCCGGTCTCGCGCGCAAGCCCGGCATGTCGCGGGATGACCTCCTGCGCATCAACGAGGGGATCGTCGCTGACTGCATCGCGAAGACGACCCGCGGCTCGCGGGACCTGACCGTCATCGTCGTCACGAATCCGCTCGACGCGATGTGCGAAGTCGTCCGCCGCGTCACGAAGCTGCCGAAGAACAGGGTCATCGGCATGGCGGGCATCCTCGACAGCGCGCGCATGCGCGCGTTCATCTCGATGGAGCTCGGCGTCTCGATGACGAACATCCATGCGACCGTCCTCGGCGGACACGGAGACACGATGGTTCCGCTGCCGCGCTATTCCACGGTCGCGGGCGTGCCAATCACGGAGCTGATGACGCCCGAGAAGGTGGCGGCCATCGTCAAGCGCACGGCCAACGGCGGCGCCGAGATCGTGAACTTCCTGAAGACGGGTTCGGCCTACTACGCTCCGTCCGCGGCGGCCGTCGAGATGGCCGAGGCCATCTTCAACGACCGCAAGAAGATCCTGCCCTGCGCCGCGTACCTCGAGGGTGAGTACGGGATCCAGGGCCTGTTCGTGGGGGTGCCGGTCGTGCTCGGAAAGGACGGCATCGAGAAGATCATCGAGCTCAAGCTCACGCCGGAGGAGTCCGCCGCCCTCAAGAAGTCCGCTGACTCCGTCAAGGAGCTCGTCGGCAAGCTGACCGTCTGATTCCGTCGGAGAACTGAGGGGAGGAGAATCGCTCGAATGGCCGCGCCCGCAACGCTCCTGAATTCCTCGGTCGGCAAGAAGATCGTCATGGCGATCACCGGGATCGTCCTGTCGCTTTTCGTTCTCGGCCACATGGCCGGCAACCTCCAGGCGTTCCTCCCGAACGGCGCCGTGGCATTGGACCACTATGGTGCATTCCTCCGGGAGCTTCTGCACGGCACGGGCATCTGGTTCGTCCGGGCGGGGCTCCTCCTCGCAGTGGGCCTCCACGTCTGGGCGTACCTCGGCCTCACGCTGAAGAGCTGGGCCGCCCGCCCGAAGGGGTACAGCGTGACGGACTACGAGGAAGCGAACTTCGCCTCGCGCTCGATGCGCTGGACGGGGCCCATCCTCGCGGCCTTCATCGTCTTTCACCTCCTGCACCTGACGACCGGCACCCTGCACCCGCACTTCGTCGAGGGCAAGGTCTACCAGAACCTCGTCACGGGCCTCGCGCCCGTGCCCGTCGCGCTCTTCTACATCCTCGCGATGGGCTGTCTCGCCTTCCACCTGTGGCACGGAGCGTGGTCGATGCTGCAGACCCTCGGCCTCTCGCACCCGAAGTACCTCGTGGCGCGGAAGGCCTTCGCCATCGTCTTCACCGTCCTCGTCACGGGCGGCTTCGTCCTCGTGCCGCTCGCGGTCCTCGCGGGCATGCTGAAGTAGGGACCGACATGGAACTGAAATCGAACATCCCCGACGGCCCCCTCGAGAAGAAGTGGGACAAGTACCGCTTCGACATGAAGCTCGTCAACCCGGCGAACAAGCGGAAGTACTCCGTCATCGTCGTCGGCTCCGGCCTCGCCGGCGGCGCGGGCGCCGCCTCTCTCGCCGAGCTCGGCTACAACGTCTCGTGCTTCTGCTATCAGGACAGCCCGCGGCGCGCGCACTCGATCGCGGCGCAGGGCGGCATCAACGCTTCGAAGAACTACCAGAACGACGGCGACAGCATCCAGCGTCTCTTCTACGACACGATCAAGGGCGGCGACTTCCGCGCCCGCGAAGCGAACGTCTACCGGCTCGCGCAGGTCTCCTCGAACATCATCGACCAGTGCGTGGCTCAGGGAGTTCCGTTCGGCCGGGAGTACGGAGGGACGCTCGGGAACCGCTCGTTCGGCGGGGCGCAGGTGTCGCGCACGTTCTACTCGCGCGGCCAGACGGGGCAGCAGCTCCTCCTCGGCGCCTATCAGGCGCTCGAGCGGCAGATCAGCCTCGGCAACGTGAAGATGCACTCGCGCCACGAGATGCTCGAGGTCGTCCTCGTCGACGGCCGCGCGCGCGGCATCGTGACCCGCGACATGATCACGGGCGCCATCGAGTCGCACGTGGCCGACGCCGTCGTCCTCGCGACCGGCGGGTACGCGAACGTCTTCTATCTCTCGACGAACGCGGCGGGTTGCAACACGACCGCGATCTGGCGCGCGTACAAGAAGGGCGCGGCCTTCGCGAATCCCTGCTACACGCAGATCCATCCGACCTGCATCCCCGTCACGGGCGACCACCAGAGCAAGCTCACGCTCATGTCCGAGTCGCTGCGCAACGACGGGCGCATCTGGGTGCCCCTGAAGAAGGGCGACAAGCGCGCCCCGGGCGACGTCCCGGAGGCCGAGCGCGACTACTACCTCGAGCGCAAGTACCCGTCGTACGGCAACCTCGCGCCGCGCGACATCGCCTCGCGCGCCGCCAAGCAGGTGTGCGACGAGGGGCGCGGCGTGGGCGAGACCGGCCTCGGCGTGTACCTCGACTTCGCGGACGCCATCAAGCGCCTCGGCGAGGACACGATCCGCGAGCGCTACGGAAACCTCTGCGACATGTACGAGCGCATCACGGACGAGAACCCGTACAAGGTTCCGATGCGCATCTTCCCGGCCGCGCACTATGTGATGGGCGGCCTCTGGGTGGACTACAACCTCATGTCCACGATCCCCGGCCTCCACGTCGCGGGCGAGGCGAACTTCTCGGACCACGGAGCGAACCGCCTCGGCGCGAGCGCGCTCATGCAGGGCCTCGCGGACGGTTACTTTGTCCTGCCATACACGATCGGCAACTACCTGGCGTCGACGAAGCAGGCAAAGGTCGACACCTCACACGCGGCCTTCAAGGACGCGGAAGCCGCGGTCGCGACCCGCGTGAAGAAGTTGATCGCGGTCAAGGGCCATCGCACGGTGGAATCGTTCCACCGCGAGCTCGGCAAGATCATGTGGGATTACTGCGGCATGGGTCGCACGCGCGAGGGCCTGAAGACGGCTCTGCAGAAGATCCCCGTGCTCCGCGAGGAGTTCTGGAAGAACCTCACGGTCGTGGGCG
>ODAK010005086.1_pt1 | contig 13390 bp, 12 predicted proteins | sample 1539591 | NCBI WGS metagenome assembly ODAK01 (sample SAMEA3539303, study PRJEB22396) | soil metagenome | biome: tundra; feature: field; material: soil | place: USA | collected 2010-05 | depth 0.15 m | reverse complement strand
CTCTTCCAGTACGGCAACCAGCGGGTCATGATGACCACCTCGATCGCCAGCTACAACATCACCTCGGGCGGCTGGCGCGAGCTGCAGGATCAGCTCGGCATTGACCGCGCTTTCCTCACGTTGAAGTTCCCCGAGGCGCTAGGCAATCTGGGTGGCATGTCGTGGGACGTCGGTATCTTCTCGAACCGCTACGGCGCCATGGGCAAGTACGACGCCGGTGAATACGAAACGTACATCATCGGCCGCACCCGTCTCGCTGGTGCCACCGCGACTGCGGACATGGATGTTTCCGACGACGTGAAGCTCATCTTTGAAGGCGGCGCTGGCGCCAAAGTCGACCAGCAGTACCAGCAGTACGAAACGGGGACGACCAATACGTACAGCCAGAACCCCTGTACCGCCGATGCCGCGGGCAAGGCCTGCTACGACTACCCGTCGTGGCAGCCGTTCCCGGGAAACAAGGTCCAGCAGGGGACCAACATGCTCGGCCACTTCCACGCGGGTGCCGTCATCAACGGCGTGCTCACCGTGCAGGCCCACTACATCGGGTCATTCGTCAAGGACAAGCGCTGGAACGTTGCCACGACCGGCGGAGTGGCGACTTATCCCGGCTACGCTACCGTTCCCGGTTACGGCTACATCCAAGTCGCTGGCATCGACTTCAAGCTCGACGGTGGCTGGATGGGCGACGGCTACATCGGGTACTCGTACATCAAGGCCAAGAATGCCCTGACCGTCAACGATTCGATCGAGGTGCTTCACTCGCAGGGCGGCTGGCAGTTCACGCAGAACTACTTCCCCACGGCATACCAAGCGGGGTCAGGTGGCGACGGCGAGGTTCATACGATTGCGGGACAGTACACCTTCAGCCTGGCGGCCTTCATGATGCGTCCCCGGCCGTTCTGGGGGCAGGCCGCCGATGTTACGATTCGTCCGTACTTCATGTTCAACAAGGTCCAGGGGACACCCGGTGGCGTGGACAACGTGACCAAGTTCAAGGGCGGGTTGGACGTTGTGTATTCGTTCCTGCCGATGATGGCGGCTGGTCTGCGCCTCGATACCGTCAATCCCAACATGGATAACAGCGAGCAGACGTTCTACGTCTTTTCGCCACGCCTCATGTTTCGCAGCGAATTCGTTACGCACGAAGCCGTCGTGCTTCAGTACAGCTACTATGGGTACGGTGCGGCCTACACCGATCCGAGCAAGTCCGCCGGTAACACGGCCAATCCCTCTGGCGTTATGCCGTGGCCCTACGGCCAGTACGGTACCTATAGCATTGGCCAGAGCGGGCTGAACACGGTGCCGGACAAGCACGTGGTCATGCTCTACGCCAGCATGTGGTGGTAGTCCCGGCATGAAAATAGCAGGGCTGCTTCCTTGGTGTATCGGGGTGGCAGCCTGCGTTCCGATCGGGGAAAACACCCGTCGGAGTGAGGGCACCGTGAGCGGCGGTGTTTCGGGTGAGTTTGCCGGCGTTCCTGGCGACATCGCCATGAGCCCTCACAACCTGATTGCGAACGCGACCTTCGAAGACGGGACCAGTCTTCCGTGGACGTCGTCGTTCACCGAGCCCGCGCAGGGCGAAGTCGGCGTCGAGGATGGCGCTCTTTGTCTGCGCGTCGACAACCGCGGCGAGCACGCGTGGGACGCGCAGGTCCGCCATCGCGAGATGACGATTCAGGCGGGGCACCAGTACTTCATCAGCTTCCGCGCTTGGGCCTCGCAGCCGACGCAGATTCGGCCGAAGGTGGGAATGCAAGGTCCGCCCTACGGCGAATATTGGTTCGAGGAGACCAAGATCGACGAGGCACCTCGTCGGTTCAAAGGCAAGTTTCGCAAGAGCGGCCAGGACGACCCCAGCGCCGAGTTCACCTTTCATCTTGGTGGACGATTGGCCGAAGGAACGCACAGCCCATTCACCGTGTGTATCGACGACGTTCGGCTGGAGGATCCGCAGTTCACACGTCCGCCGAAGGCTAAGGCGTCGGGTGAAGCGAAGGTCCTCGTCAATCAGGTCGGCTACTACGCCAACCTGGCCAAGATTGCGACCTTGCGCTCGAACGCCAAGCAACAGCTCGGTTGGAAGCTGTTCGCTGGCGATGGCCACGAAGCCGCCTTTGGCAAATCGCAGCCGGCCGGGCTGGACGTACCGTCGGGGGACCAGGTCCACAGCATCGACTTTTCCGCGTTCAAGGTCACCGGCAAGGGATTCACGCTGGTAGTCGACTCCGAGCGCAGCCATCCCTTCGATATTGGCGCCGGCATCTACCACAAGATGAAGTACGACTCGCTCGCGTACTTCTATCAAAACCGATCCGGCACACCGATCGAAATGCCCTACGCGGGCAAGCCAGAGCTGGCGCGTCCCGCGGGCCACCTTTCGGACAAGAGCGTGCCGTGTGCGCCGAGCTCAGGCTGCTCGTACAGCCTGGATGTCTCTGGCGGCTGGTACGACGCTGGTGATCACGGCAAGTACGTTGTCAGCGGCGGCATCGCCGTGTGGACGCTGCTCAATCTCTACGAACGCGCCCAGTTCATCGGTAAGTCGCAAGCTGCCTTTGCCGACGGAACCATGAAGATTCCCGAAAGCCACAACGGCGTGGCCGACCTGCTCGACGAAGTTCGCTGGGAGCTGGAGTTCCTGCTCAAGATGCAAGTGCCGGCGGACCAGCCCAAAGGGGGGATGGTCCACCACAAGATCCACGACAAGGCCTGGACCGCACTCGCTCTGGCGCCGCACGAGGATCCCATGCCGCGTTTCCTGTATCCGCCCAGCACGGCAGCGACGCTGAACCTGGCTGCTGTTGCGGCGCAGGCCGGCCGCATCTGGAAGACCCTCGACCCGAAATTTTCTGCTCGTTGCATTTCCGCCGCAGAGAGGGCGTGGGCTGCTGCTGTGAAGAATCCCGCGGTCTTCGCCAAGGCAGGCGGCGAGGGCGGCGGTCCTTACGAGGACAACCACGTCGAAGACGAATTCTACTGGGCTGCGGCCGAGCTCTTCATCACGACCAGGCGGCCGGAGTATCACCAGTACCTAGCCTCGTCGCCCAACTATCTGAAGCTTCAAAGTAAGCTACCAAGCGGCGAAGGCGATGGCATTCCGTCGAGCATGAGCTGGCAGGAAACCGAGGCGCTGGGCACCATCTCGCTGGCCGTTGTTCCGGGTGCATTGCCTGCTGCCGATCAGAAGGCCGCTCGAGCAGCTATCGTGGCCGCGGCCGATGCGTACATCGCGATCCTTAAGCAACGAGGCTTCCGCGTTCCCATCGACTGGGGCAAAGAGAACAAGGCGCCGTGGGGCTCGAACTCGTTCCTGCTCAACAACCTGGTGATTCTGGGTCTGGCGCAGGACTTCACCGACGGACGCAAGTACCTGAACGCGGTCGCGGCGGGCATGGATTACATCCTCGGCCGCAACGCCCTCGACCAGTCCTACGTCACGGGCTACGGCAGCAAGCCGCTCGTCAATCCTCACCATCGCTTCTGGGCCTACCAGTCGAACAACAAGTACCCGCATGCCCCAGCTGGGGCCGTCTCAGGCGGTCCCAACTCGGGGCTTGCCGATCCCTACGTAAAGGCGGCAAACATGGTCGATTGCGTCGCCGAGCGCTGCTTCGCCGACAACATCGAATCCTGGGCCACGAACGAAATCACCATCAACTGGAACGCGCCATTCGCTTGGGTCTTGTTTTACCTCGACGAAAAGGGACCGACGGCGAAAGCTAGTAAGTAGGTATTCGCGGGCGCGCTAAGCTTGCGGGTGGAGCGCCCGTGTCCAAACGCAAGCCGTCACCATCCAAACCAGAGCCCGCAACGTCGCGCCTGTGGCTGGGCCTGAGCGCGGAGGAGCGGCAGCTCTTCGAACGGGAGTTCGCGGGTGTCGCGCCTTTGGGCGGAGGCGAGCGTGTACCAGTTGTACCGAAGCCCTCGGCCCCAAGCCGCCTTCCATCGGAGGGAAGTAAGCGCGAAGGCCAGAGCATCACGCTCACGAGTGATGCCGACACGATTCAAGGTGCAGGCTACGGCGTCTCACACGAGACCCTGCACAAGCTGGCCCGCGGACAGATTCGGATCGAGAAAACGTGCGATTTGCACGGCCTCGCTGCTCAGGTGGCACGCCACACCTGCGAGCGCTTCGTGGTCGAGTCGGCACGGAGCGGCCTGCGCGCGGTGCTGATTATCTGCGGTCGCGGCTTGCACTCGGGGGACGATGGACCCGTGCTTCGCGACGTGGTGGTCGACGTGTTGCGGTCGGCGCGCCAGCACGTCCTTGGATTTACGTCGCTGCCGCCCGATCGCGGAGGAACCGGTGCGCTGGCCGTGCTGATTCGCCGACCGAGCGGAGCGAAGTAGGCTCGCGATCTTACAGCGCAATTCTGTCGGCAGCGAGCTCTGCCTCGCGGTAGATTGCGGCCATGCCCACCGAATCTCCCAACCCTCCAACCCCGTTTCATCGCGAGCTTGCCGGGCGCATCCTGCGGATGGGCAAGAAATCCGGTGAAGCAGCTCTGACAGGCGCGTTGCCGTCTCCCGATGAAATCGCCGCCATCGTCAACGACTTTCTGTCCGTTATCCTTCCCGGCACGCGACGGACGCGTCTGACCGAGCAATTCTCGGACGGACATGCTCGCGACCGCTTGGCCGAGGTGCTCGTCGATCTCGAAGGACGACTCGTCGAGGCTCTCGTCTTAACCGCGCATCGCCAGACCGATGCCAAGGATTCAAACCGTCGCAAAGCCAAGGCCATCGCGAGGCGTACGCTCGAAGGCTTGCCCGAAGTGCGTGCGACTCTGGCCGAGGACGTCCAGATTGCATTCGAGGCAGATCCCGCGGCGACGGGACCGGACGAGGTCATCGCCTGCTATCCCGGCTTGTACGCGATTGCCATTTATCGCGCCGCCAATCGCTTGCTTCACGCCGGCGGAGAGCTCGTGCCGCGCATGATGACCGAGTACGCGCACGGCCGCACCGGCATCGATATTCACCCCGGCGCCACCATCGGCTCGCCGTTCTTCATCGACCACGGCACCGGCATCGTCATCGGCGAGACCACCCGCATCGGCAATGCCGTACGCATTTACCAAGGCGTCACCTTGGGCGCGCTGTCGATCAAGCGGCAGAATCCGATCCGCAAGGGTGGCAAGATGGTCATTCCGCAGCGCCATCCCACCATTGAGGACGAAGTCGTGATCTACGCCAATGCGACCATTCTCGGTGGCGACACGGTCATCGGCAAAGGCGCCGTCGTCGGTGCCAACGCATGGATCACGTACTCCGTGCCGCCGAGCCGACGTGTGGGAGGCGGCTGAATCGCCCACGAGCTTTGGATCGGGCATGCCCATCTCAGAACGCCTAGTAGCGCTGTTGCGCGAAGTCTCGGCAGCGATCATAGAAGCCCAGAAGCCGGTACGAATTATTCCGTCGCTGCTATGGGCGGATGAAGTCGAACGCGACTTTTTCGCGCAAGGGGCGTCCAGTCTGCCTAAGCCCACGTACCACGTGCCGGCCGGCATCGGAGAGGCAGAGGCCGCTTTTCAGAAGCTGGCGCGGCGGCTAACGGGCGACAACGCCATCGAAGGATTTTTGCGCGACACGTGTGTCTCGCTTTCGACCGCGGCGCGGATGCTGATGAGCATCGGCACGCGCGACTTCTATCATCACTCGGTCGAGCTCTACGGTCGGCCGGCGAGCTTGTCGTCGGACAAACGCACCACGAACCTCGATTTGGCCCGGCACTTCGAGCAGGTCATCGCGGGCTTCGCGCCGCCCTTGTCCGACGTCGATCAGCCGAAGCTCGGCGCCGAAGAGGCGGCGGAGATCTTGCGCGCCCGCTTCGCTACGTTCTTCACGGCTCATCCCGTGAAGGTGAGGGTCGTCGATCGCCTGGCGGCGTCCGCATCCAGTACGGCAGCCGAGGTACGCCTCAAATGCGACGTGCGCTTTTCCACGCGCGATCTTCTGCAAATCGAGTTTCACGAAGGCCAGGTCCACATGGCGACGACGCTCAACGGCCGGGCGCAAGACGTGGTTCCCTTCATCAGTGCGCCGCTCCCTCGTGCTTCGCGCTCGCAGGAAGGACTGGCGGTGTTCACCGAGTTCTTCGCGGGCGCCATCAGCCTGCCACGCGTGCGCCGGCTATGCGACCGCACGCTGGCCATCCACATGGTGGAAGAGGGCGCCAACTTCATCGACGTTTATCGCTATTTTAGCGAGCACGGCAACGACGAGCACACGTCCTTCGATTGCGCCCGCCGGGTCATGCGCGGCGGTCCCCTGGAAGGCGGCGCCCCTTTTACGAAGGACGGTTGCTACCTCGATGGTCTTCTGCGCGTGACCAACTTCTTGCGCATTGCCCTCGTGAAGGGGCAAAGCCAGCTGGTCCGCATGCTTTTCGTTGGCAAGTTGGCGGTCGACGATACGCCCCTGTTCGATCGGCTGTTCCGGGAAGGCCTGATCCGTGAGCCTCTGTATCTCCCTACCTGGGCGAAGGATCTTTCACATCTGACAGCGTTTATGAGTTACGCGGCTTTTCTGGGCCGTAGCGATCTCGTCGCCGAGCAACGTCGGCTCGACGATCAAATCGCGCAGGCCGAAGGCGACTTTCTGTAACTACTTGCTGTGATTGGCGGCCAGGGCGTACTTCTGTACGAGGCCGTGTTGGTTTGCGGCGTGGTAGCTCGACCGTACCAGCGGTCCGGACTCAACGTGCTCGAAGCCCATCGCCAGCGCTTTCTCTTTGAGCTGCGCAAATTCATCGGGTGTCACGTGTCGGGCGATCGGCAAATGCTGGCGTGACGGCCGTAGGTACTGGCCGAGCGTCAAGATGGCCACGCCGGCACCGCGCAGGTCACGCATGACTTCGCGGACCTCGTCCATGCTTTCGCCGAGGCCAAGCATGAGCCCGCTTTTGGTCAGTGCCCCACGTGCGCGGGCGTGAGCGAGCACCGCTAGGGAGCGTGGGGTGCTGGCCTGTACGCGTACTTGGCGCGCCAGACGCGGCACCGTCTCGAGGTTGTGGGCGAAGACGTCTGGCTTGGCATCGAGTACGACATCCACGGCTGCGGTGTCCCCCTTGAAGTCACTGACCAGGGCCTCCAGAACCATGGTCGGGCAACGTTCTTTGACGGCGCGGATGGTTGCCGCCCAGTGGGCGGCGCCACCGTCGGCCAAATCGTCTCGTGTCACGCAGGTGATGACCGTGTGGTCGAGCCCGAGGTCGGCAAGCATCGCGGCGACGCGCGCCGGCTCGTCGGGATCTGGCGGCAGCGGCTTGCCCGTCGGAACGTCGCAAAACTTGCAGGAACGCGTGCACAGGCCGCCGAGGATCATGATGGTCAGCGACTTTTCGTTCCAGCATTCACCCATGTTGGGGCAGGACGCACTCTCGCAGACGGTGTGCAGTCCCAACTCGTGCACGCGTTGGCGAAGGTCGAAGAAGGTCTTGCCTGATGGCAAGCGAGCGCGGATCCACGGCGGATGGCGCGGCCGCTCGACGTCCGGGGCGGGCTCGGGTTGCCCCAGGACGCGCAGTCGCCGGGATCTCGTATCAGCTCTCACGACCAAAATTTGCGCCATCTGCTGGCCGATGTCGACGTCGGAATGCGTGGTTTCTTCGCCTCGGCGTCGAGGCTGCTATGATGATCTGAGCGATGGAGAGGACGATCGTTGTCGGGGACGTGCACGGTTGTGCCGATGAATTGAAGCTGCTCTTGCGCAAGTGTGGCTACAGCAAGGGCGACCGAGCCGTACTCGCTGGCGATTTGGTCGCCAAAGGCCCGGACTCCCAAGCGGTGATCCAATTTGCGCGCGAGCACGGCATCCTGGCCGTGCTGGGCAACCACGACGCCTTCGCCCTGTCGCATCAGCACGACGCGGGCAAGGACCATACCCACGAGCGCCGCGGCTACATGCGCGAGTTTCACGCCGACGACTGGGACTACTTGGCAGCATTGCCGTCCTACCTGCGACTGGGCGAAGTCATGCCGGGCGGGGCCGAGGTTCTGGTTGTCCATGCCGGCCTAGTGCCCGGTGTTCCCCTCGCTCAGCAGCATCGCGAACAGATGTGCACGTTACGCAGTATCGACGACAAGGGCCAGCCCACGAGCCGCCTGCTGATGCATTTTCCATGGGCGGCGAAATGGCGCGGCCCCGAGTGGGTCATCTTCGGTCACGATGCGGTTCGTGGCCTGCAACAGCATCCGCTGGCGACAGGGCTCGACACCGGCTGCGTCTACGGACGTCATCTAACGGCCATCATCTTGCCCGAGGGTAAGATCGTTCAGGTCGATGCGCTCAAGCGCTACGCAGGACGGTAAGCATCGCTGGCATGGTAGACTGACCCTGCTTTGCAAGTCGACCTCAAGAAGATTTTCACCTTCGAATCCGCCCACCACCTGCCCCGGGTGCCGGTAGGACACAAGTGCTCGCGCGTCCATGGCCATAGCTATCGCGTCGAGATTGCTCTGCGCGGTCCCGTGAACCCCGAGACCGGATGGGTCGTCGACTTTTCTGTCATCGACGACGCTTGGCTGCCGCTGTTTCGGCAATTCGACCATCACATGCTGAACGAGGTTGCCGGCCTGGAGAATCCGACGTGCGAGAATATGTCCGGATTTATCTGGCACGCCTTGAAGGACAAAGTCCCCCATCTTTCGGCGGTGACGGTGTGGGAGACGGCGGACTCGTGCTGCACCTACCAGGGCGGCTGATTTCGCAGGGCAAGGGATGAAGACGTGAAGACGTTGCGTTGCCTCACGCTGAACTTGTGGGGGGCGGAGCCTCCCCTTGCAGAGCGCATGGCGGTGGTCGAGCAGGGGCTGCGCGACTATCAGCCGGACGTCGTCGGGCTGCAAGAGGTTCGGGAAATACCGGGACAGTTGCCGAACCAGGCCGCGACCCTGGCGCAAGCCATGGGTTTCCAGCATGTCTTCGCCACGGCGACACCTTTCGGCGGCGGCAATGAAGGCCTGGCCATCCTCTCTCGTTACCCGATTGCCGAGCGTGAAGTGCTGGAGCTGCCCCATGCCGAGCCGAACGAGCGCCGCATTCTACTTTCCGCGCGTCTTGAGGATGGATCGGGTGGGGCTTGGGTCCATACCACTCATCTCAATTATCGCCTGACCCATGGTCTGCAGCGGGAGGATCAGGTGGGCGCTATCGAAGCGAGAGTGTCGGGTCGCGCCGGCGATGCGCCGCAGATTCTGATGGGCGACTTCAACGCGTGCCCCGATGCGGACGAGATTCGCTTTCTTCGGGGCCTGACCACGCTCCACGGCCGGCGACCTTATTTCCAGGACACCTGGCAGCGTCTTCATTCTGGCGAGATTGGATGGACCTGGGCGCGGGCCAACCCGTACACGGCGAAGCTGGCGTTCCTAGAGCCGGATCGGCGTTTGGACTACATCTTCGTAACGCCCCAGCGGGGCGACGGCCGCGGGACCATTCATTCTTGTCGAATCGTGTTCGACAAGCCGAGTGCCAATTCCGTATTTGCCTCGGATCATTTTGGATTGCTGGCCGAGATTCAAATGGAGCGCAATTGATGTTCAGGCTCGCGCAGGTCAGTGATCCGCACTTTCAGAGCTTCCACCATGTGAAGCTGCGCGAGCTATTCAGCAAGCGAGCCCTCGGAGGGATGAACCTTCTGTTGCGTCGGCGACGGAAGCACAACATGGCGCTCTTGCAGGCGCTGCTCGAAGACTTGCCGGCTCGGTCCATCGATCACTTAGCGGTGACAGGCGATCTGTGCAATATCGCGCTCGAGTCCGAATGGACTGCGGCACTCCGCTGGATCGAGGCGGCGCCGCTCTCTGCCGATCGCGTGACGGTGATTCCCGGCAATCACGATGCCTACGTTGCCGAAGTGGTCGAGAAGGGCACCTCCGAGCGCATGTTCGGTACTTATCAGACGGCCGAATTGCGCGTCGACGCTGACGCCTATCCCTTCGTTCGGCTGCGCGGCGACGTCGCCCTGATTGGTGCTAGCACAGGCGTTCCAACCGGCGATTTTGGAGCCTGGGGCAGGGTGGGGAAAGACCAGTTGGCGAGGCTCGAAGCCTTGTTGAGCACGCCCGAGGTCAAGAGCCGGCGTCGGGTCTTGCTGATTCATCACCCGCCGATCGTCAATCGTCCTGGCGAGGATCGCAATCTGCGCGACCGGACCGACCTGCAAGCCCTTCTTGCGCGGGTTGGGGTCGACCTGGTCCTACACGGACACGATCACCGCGACTACTTCAACGAATTGCCTGGTCCGAAGGGAACTCGCATTCCGGTCGTCGGCGCGGGCTCGGCTTCGTACGACAGCTCGCCCGACCGCCGGTCGCGCTACCACATCTTCGACATCGACGACGCCGCGATTACAGTCACCACGTACGCCCACGATGCGAGCACCGGCAAGTTCGCCGAATACAGTCGGAAAGTCCTTTAGCCGCTAGCGGACCAAGGGGACGCAGCTGCCGCTCTCGCAGGCCGACTGGCCGCAGCAGTCGCTGTCACTTCCGCAGAGGTTGCACAGACCGTCGACACAGGCGGTCCCGCCCGAGCACCACTCGCACAGAGTGCACAAGCCGGCCGGTGGCAGGGGCGCCGTGCAATTGGTGCCGACGGTAACGATGTCGCGATCGAAGACGAAACTGGCCGACGAGCTGCCCTGAAAATCAGAGGCGAAGATCGCTCCCCAGACTTCCAGCGCCGCCTGGGCGGTCACGCGTGCCCGCGGCGCATAGAGATTACCGACAAAGGGTGTCGTGAGGGCAATCGGCTGCGAACCGCCAACCGAAATCCGGCCGGCGGCGGGGCGCCACTGATCCGTCAGAGAGAGTGCGCCTTGGACTGAGAGGTCTTGTTTGACAAACACATCCAGCTCGGCGCCGCCAGCTGGCTGAAACGTGAGACTGCCTTTGAGATTGATCGAACCATCGATGAACAGAGCGCTGGTGCCATTGACGTGAACGAGCACGTCACCGGCGCCAGCGATTTGCGACAGATAGATGCGGCCGCAGGGCATCCTCCAGTCTCGGTTGCCGGAAATAGAGGCCAGGAAATCGGGAGAGATGCCACTGTTGTCATTGGTGCTCTTAGCGTTGGCGACCAGACCAGCGACGTCGAGCAGCTGCGAAGTCTCGCACGGGCACGGCGGCAAGACAGGGACCGCCTGTTGTTGATTGCCTCCGGGTGGGGGCGTAAGCAGCGTGGCCGTGACCACACCTGCGTGCACGAGACGGCCGCCGACGGTGAATATCCCGAGTCCAGTGAAGTTGCCCGCCAGCCAGGCGTCGCGAGTTACGGAGGCGAGGCCGGTAACGGTCACATTGCCGCCCATACGGAGATCACCTCGCACGAGGAGATTACCCAGGAACTGGAGAGCCGTAGGGCCAGCCACGGTAAGAGAGCCTGCAACGTCCACGGCGCTTGCCGTCGAAAGATAGGTGCCGTTGATCCCCACGGCGGCGCCGCTGTTGTTCGCGGCTGTGCTCATCTGAGACGGCGGCGGCCCCTTGCTCGAAGCGAATCCGCGGGTGGTCAAATTGTTGGGTAGTTGAAGATTGTTGCAGACGCATAGCGCGCTGGAGAAGAGGGATGAAGCCAGCCTTCCGGTGCACGTGGACTGATTCTGAAGTGTAACGACTGGACTTGTCAGCGAACAACCCGCCTGTCCACCGCCATCGGCAGATGGTCCCGTCGTCATTCTGCCGAGGAGCCCGTCACTTTGTGAGCAGGCCACGCCGAGAGCCACAACGAGCAGCCCAAGGTGTCGTCCTCGACTCCCCGCCGACCCGCTCATGGCGACCGTTGCGCCCCAGAGATGCGCATCAATGCCGCCTCGATTCGGCTCTTGTAGGGCGAGTCTGGATGCGCGGCGAGGAAGATGTGCGCGCGGGTTTGGGCTTGGAAGGCTCGGCCAAGCTTGACCAGGGCTTCTACGGCAATGGCCTCGCGTTCCTGTGAAAGCATGCCCGCCGGGAAAAGGCGTGCGTGCTCGCCGGCGAGCGCGAGCGCACGCTCAGGGCGATCTCCCATAGCCTGGCGGGCCGCTCGCAGCAGCGCGAATTCGTCCGTGGGTGCTCGTTCTGCGAGATTTGCGTGAGTCTGCGTGGCAATCGATGTGCGGTGAACCGTGTCGCGCTCCAAGTTGTGTGAATGGGCGACGTGCGGCGCTTTCGCCATGGTCGGTGAAAGGGCGTGCTCGTCGGAGGTTGCCGCTGGAGCGACGGGCGCTGGTTCTGCTATGGGGGTGGGCGCGCGCGGAACCTGCGGCCTGGCGAGCGGGAGCTCGGTACTAGTCGGCCCAGAGGATGGACTTCGGCTGGCCAGGTACCAGCCACCGAGCCCCACGCCTACGACCAGCAGTCCTGCAAGAACTTTTGCTGTCGCGCGATTGCCGCGTGCATGACGGAATCCGGGAACCGCTGCCGCCAACAGGTGGCTTTCGGCAGATCGAACGAGCTGCTCCACTTCTGCAGGCGAGGAGACATCCTGCTGCGCTCGGCTGAGCCAGGCGCGCAACTCGGCGGGAGCTTCCTCTGCTTCAAAGAGTCGCGGCGGGTCTTCCATGTCTCTCATGCGTCCTCCCCCTCCCCCGTGTGGCGCTTGAAGGCGGCCAGCACACGCTCGCGTGCGGATTTGTGACGGAAGTAAGCCGTTTGCAGCGGGCAGCCGAGCGCTTCGGCCACCTCTTTCATGCTGAGTTGCCGGATTTCGTAGAGCACGAAGGCGGCGCGCTGGTTTTCGTCTAGATCATCGAGGAGCGCGCCAAGGTCCCGCCGCCATTCGGCCTGTTCAAGCGCCGTTTCTTGATGGGCGGGGGATGTCATTTCGGGCATCCGCTCGACCAGAAGCTCGCGATTGCTCTGATTCTTTCGTCGGTAGTCATGGGCCACGCGAACACAGATTCCATAGATCCATGTGGTCAGGGCCGAGCGACCTTCGAAATCATCCAGCCGCCGAAGCGCCACCACCAGAACATCCTGGGCGGCGTCGCGGAGCGTCTGTTCGGCAACGCCCAAATAGCGGAGCGTTTGCGGAACGAAGCGCGCGCCCAGCTCGGCCACCGAGCGCGGCGTAACCGGCGTCACAGATTCCGAGGCAGTCGCCGCTGGCGCCGGCATACGCGCTCCGCTCTCGGCTTTCACGGCTGCGTCTCCGCCGCGTCCGTGTTCGAGAAGACAGAGCTCTCGATGCCGAGTCCAGCCAGAAATACGATGGCGCTCGATCGATGCACTTCTATCTTCGAATCCGAAGCATCCAAGTAGACGAAGCGCGGGCGAAGCCAGGGCACGGCCGCTCCTACGAAGACCAGCAGCGCAAGTGTTTGGCCGAATGGCACTGAAAGGACGGCGCGCGCGTCGGCGTCGGCGTAGGTCTTGGTGGCGGATTGAAGATACGGCAG
>ODAK010005085.1_pt1 | contig 13390 bp, 10 predicted proteins | sample 1539591 | NCBI WGS metagenome assembly ODAK01 (sample SAMEA3539303, study PRJEB22396) | soil metagenome | biome: tundra; feature: field; material: soil | place: USA | collected 2010-05 | depth 0.15 m | reverse complement strand
TATCGTTGTCGGGGTGGAAGCGCTTCGCCAGCGTTTTGTAAACGCGCTCGATGGTTTCGTGGTCTGACCCGGAGCTGAGGCGGAGGATTTCGTAATGGTCCGGCGCCATGGGGTCGTTGGCGGTGGTGGAGGTTTTGGCGACGAAGTTCAGACCGAGGACGTAGATCGTACGGCGCCACGTGCAGTGTTTGACCTGGGCAAGTGCCGCAACTTCGAAGGCTTGAGCGCGGATGATGACGTGGATGAGGAGGGGAATTCTTTCCGGGCACTCGACGGCTACGCCGATGTCGGAAAGGTTAACGGCGCGGCAGGATTCGAAGCGCTTTTCGCCCGACTCGGTTTTCCAGGTCAGTTCAACAGTGTAGTCAGCTTCTTTTCGAAGTTCAGTTCGGAGGTCGAGGCCCACTTTATATTCCCTTTCGGCTAATGCCTGTCGTTTACTGCTTTTGGTATACAGCCGGCTGTACTGTTTAGATGGTGCGCTTTGAAGTGGAGCAGGGTCAACCGGCGCGGTACCAACATTAGTCCCGAAGAATATTGCCTGGCCGAGAGTTAACAGACCAGGTATCGGCCGCCGCAACCGTGCGGCGCTGCAAGCCGGCACGAGGTTCGTGTGAAAATGAGGATTGAAACAACTCATGGCTGCCGCGCTGCTTTTTCTAAGCGCGTGCGGTGAAAGTACCCCGAACAAAACCGAAACCGTCACCAGTGTTCCAGTTGCACATGTGGATGGCGCGACTGGCGGGACGATTTCGGGCAAAGTGCTGTTTACCGGTGAGGCGCCGGCGATGGCTGTGATCGATATGTCGTCGAACCCGAACTGCGAACGCCAGCACCATACGCCGCAGAAGTCCGAAGAGGTTGTGGTGAATAAGAACAAGACGCTGCGGAACGTCTTCGTGTGGATCAAAGACGGCCTGCCGAAGGCCCGCTGGACGCCGCCGGTGGAGGCGGCGAAGCTCGACCAGAAGGGGTGCGTTTACGAGCCGCATGTGCTGGGAATTATGGAAGACCAGGAACTCGAGATTCTGAATGACGACCCGGTCAACCATAACGTGCATGCGGAGAGCCGGGTGAATCCGGCGTGGAATGAATCGCAGCCGCCGAGGGCTGAGCATAAGTTCAAGAAGTTCGGTTCCGAGGAGGTGCTTTTCCCTGTGACATGCAGCGTGCATCCGTGGATGCGCAGCTACATCGGGGTGTCACCGCATCCGTTTTTCGCGGTGACAGGAGACGACGGGTCGTTTACGTTGAAGGGCGTACCGCCGGGGACCTATACGATTGAAGCTGTGCACGAGAAGTACGGCAGGAAAGAAGGCAAACTGACGCTGGCACCGAGTGGCGCCGCGACGGTGGACTTCAGCTATGGGGGATAGCAGAGAATACCGGCGTGATACTTTGGATTTCATTGCAAAATCTGCTGCTCTGCACCTTTTCCGTGATCTGCGCCTGGTCCGTGAGAACTGTGGTGGCCGCGTAAGCTGATGCGGAACTACATCGCACTGACAAAACCTCGCATCACCTGGCTCATACTGATGAGCACGGGCGTGGGGTATTTCTTCGGGCTCAAGCCGGACTTTTCGAGCGCGTCGACGTTCATCGAAGCCACCGGATCGCCAAACTGGATCCTGCTGCTGCATACTTTGATCGGCACGGGGCTGATTGCATCGGGTACGGCGGCGCTGAACCAGTGGTACGAGCGCGATGCGGATCTGCTGATGCGGCGCACGTCGGGAAGACCTCTGCCGGCCGGACTGATGACGGCGAAGCGGGCGTTGATTTTCGGGATTGCGCTGGCAGTCGCGGGTTTTGCCGAACTGGCGCTGGGCGTGAACCTTCTGGCTGCTTTGCTCGGCTTGTTTACGCTGGGCAGCTACCTTTTCATTTACACACCACTGAAGCAGAAATCGCATTTGTCGACTGTGATCGGGGCGCTGCCGGGCGCGATGCCGCCGCTGATGGGATATGCGGCGTCGCATGGCTCGCTGACGCCGGAAGCGTGGACGCTGTTCGCGATTCTGTTTATCTGGCAATTCCCGCACTTTCTGGCGATTGCGTGGATGTATCGGGAAGACTACGCGCGGGCAGGCATTCGGATGCTGCCGGTGGTGGAGCCGGACGGGATGTCGACGGGGCGGCAAATCATTTTGTACGCGTCGACTTTAATCCCCGTGAGTTTGTTTCCGGTGCTGCTGGGGATGTCGGGGAAAATTTATCTGGTGGGCGCGCTGCTGCTGGGCGGCTGGTTCCTGTATACAGGCGTGCGAGTGGCGTTCGATCTGACCAACGTGCGGGCGCGGCGAGTGCTGCTCGCCTCGATCATTTATTTGCCGGCGATTTACGGGCTGATGATTTTCGACCCACCTTCTTTCTGATGAGTAAGAGAATTCCGATTTCAGTTATTGGTTTGCTGGCGGCGGCGCTGGGCGGCTGCGCGCGACAGAAGCCGCTGCCGGTGCTCGGTGAGATTCCGCAATTCGAACTAACGAACCAGCTGGGGCGGAAGTTCGATAGCGTTGCGCTCGGCGGGCACGTGTGGGTGGCGGATTTCATTTTCACCAACTGCGAGAGCTCTTGTCCGCGGATGAGTTCGAAGATGCACCTGGTGCAGGGCGCGACGGGTCCGGATGTGCGGCTGGTGTCGTTTTCGGTGGATCCGGCGCGCGATACGCCGCAGGCTCTTCGGGAGTATGGAAAGAAGTACTCGGCCGATGAAGCGCGGTGGACGTTTTTGACGGGCGATGAGAAAGTGCTGGACATGCTCGATCACGATGCGTTCAAGCTGGGGAATCTGAATATGGACCACAGCACGCGCTTTGTGCTGGTCGATAAGAAGGGCCGAGTGCGCGGGTATTACGGCCTGTTCGACGGTGATCCGGTGGCGAAGCTCAAGAAGGACGCGGCGCGCCTGGAAGCAGAAACCGACAAAGACCAGGCGTAGGTGGACTCGTCCGCGCGCAGTATTTCCCGAGCTGCTGTTCCTTCTGTCATTCCTGTAGTCCTCGCAGGTATCTGCGCTTTCCTTACATTGTTTGCCCCGCAGCCGATTCTGCCGCTGCTCGCGGAAGTGTTTCATGCGAGCAAGGTCATGATCAGCCTGACGGTTACGGCGTCCACTGTCGGGGTGGCGCTGGCCGCGCCGATCATGGGACAGATTGCGGATCGCGCGGGGCGAAAACGGGTGATCGTGCTGTCGGCGATGACGCTGGGAATTGCGACGTTGCTGACGGCCACTTCGGCGAGTCTGGGCGCGCTGCTGTTCTGGCGGTTCGTGCAGGGCGCGGCGACGCCGGGCGTGTTTTCAGTGACCACGGCGTACGTACATGACGAGTGGCCGGTAAAACGGGCGGCATCGGCGATTTCGGCGTATGTTAGCGGAACGATTGTGGGCGGCTTCAGCGGCCGGGTGATCGTGGGCTTCGCGGCAGAGCGTTTCGGATGGCACTGGGCGTTCGTAGTGCTGGGCTGCATCAGCCTGATGATTGGCACTTACCTGTGGTTGTTCCTCGCGCCGGAGTCGAAGTTCGAGCGGCCCAGGGAGCCGAGCCGGATTGTTGACGGGATACTGCAGCACCTGCGGAACCGCGAATTAGTGGCGGCGTACACCGTGGGGTCATGCGTGTTGTTTTCGCTGACGGCGATGTTTACGTACGTGACGTTTCATCTTGCCGCGCCGCCGTTTTCGCTGGGATCGGGCTTGATCGGATCGATCTTCGTGGTTTACCTGGTGGGCGCGGCGGTAACACCGATCGCGGGGCGCAGGATGGATCGGGACGGACACCGGATCATGATGATTCGCGCGGCAGTGATCGGCGTCGTGGGAGCGCTGGTGTCGCTGATTCCGAGCGTGTGGGCCGTGGTGGCAGGGCTCGCGATCTGCAGTACCGGCGTGTTTATTGCGCAGGCTGCGGCGACCAGTTTTGTCGGGGTTGCGGCGAAGTCGAACCGGGCTTTGGCCTTGGGGCTGTATGTGAGTTTTTATTACGGGGGCGGGAGTTTCGGGGGAACAGCGCCGGGGTGGTTGTGGCAGAAATTCGGATGGCCGGGGTGCGTGGGGCTGGTGGTGGCGGTGCAGGTGGTGATTGCGCTGCTGGCATGGAGATTGTGGGGAGCGAAAGAATGGCCACGCAGTCGGAATTAACGGCTGAGAGCTTCGAAGAGTTTTTAGCGGCGCACAGGCTGGCGGTTGTTCATTTCTACGCTGTGTGTGGAACGGCTATGACAACCTCGCGTATTACCGTGCTGGCGAGTTGCAACGGACTCAGGCCTGCCAGGCGTTGAAATGTTTATAAGCCATTTTGAACGAGCTGATTGGCGGCTGAGGTTTCATTGAGTGGCGCTTCTCTGCGACCAATCCGCTCCCTTGCCGTCGCGGCTCTGAAAAAACAAGAGAGGTGCGACGGCAAGGGAGGCGCTGAAAAACCAAGAGAGGTGTGATATCTCAGCGGCCGCTCAGACGCTGGCGAAGTTGCGTTGGGCCGGTGAGGGCGAAGTAGATCAGGCCGTAGGGGAGAAGGGTGGCGGCGGCGAAGAGTCGTGGTTCCTGCAGGTGCGGGGCGAGTTCGATTTTGATTGCCCAGGCTGCTGCGGCGGCTATGATTGCGGAGGCCCAGAGGCGGAGGAGGAATCCCGCTCCGACCGGGTCTGAACCGATTCGCTTGCTGAGCGCGTGGCGGAGGAGGAGAAACTCGATCCAGCCGCTGATGCCGGCGGACGCGGTGAGTCCGGCGGCGCCCCATTTGGGATCGATGGCGAGCAGGCGCATGAGCGGGAAGGCTGACAGGTAGCCCAACAGCGTTGTGAGGGCGACACGGATTACGGCGAAGATGAGCGGCGTGCGCGTGTCTTTCAGGGCATAGAAGGTCGAGGAGTAGAGGCGGCCTTGTGTCGATGCCAGCAGGCCAACGCCGGAGCCGGCGAGGATTCCCCAGACGTAGATGGCGTCGGCGTGCACGAATTTTCCGTGCTGATAGATGGCCGCGGCGACGATATCGCCGAGTGCAATAAACGCCACGACCGAGGGAATGACGAGGAAGGCGATCCGGCGGAGCCCGCTGACGAGGCGCTTGCGCAGGTAAGCGGCGATCTCTTCTGAGCTGCCGACGGCGCTCGACATCGCGGGAAGTTCCGAGGCCGACACAGACATACCGAACAGGCTGACCGGCAGCAGGTAAAGCGTCTGCGCATAGGCGAGCGCGGCGACGGACCCGTCTGGCAGCCAGCTGGCGATGATCGAATCGATATAGGCGCTGAGTTGCACCACGCCCCGGCTGACGAACACCGGCCCGAAATTACGGACGACTGTGCGGACGCCTTCGAGTTGCGTGGAGAGGTTGACGCGGAGAGCGGGCACGAGGCGCAGGACGACCGGGACCTGCACGAGAAATTGCGCCGCGCTGCCAATGACAGACGCCCAGGCGACGATGGCGGCGAGACGATCCTGATTGGCGTGCGGACCGAAGCCTACCAGGGCGGCAATCATCGCCGCGTTCCAGAGCACCGGCACGCTGTAGGAGAGGAAGAAGCGGCGATGGCTGTTCAGGATGCCGAGACACCATGCGGAGAGGACCAGCAGTCCCGCTCCCGGGAAGAGGATGCGGACGAGCGAGATCGTGAGGTCCTTTTTGTCGGCTTTGAAGCCTGGGGCGATGAGGTCGATGAAGAGGGGTGTCGCGAGGACGCCGATCAGGACGAGGAGTGAAGTGAGCAGCGCGAGGATGGCGAAGATGGCGCCGGCAACGCGGCCTGCATCTTCACGCTTTTCATGCGCGAGCAAGCCGGCGTATACCGGAATGAAAGACGCGGAGAGGACGCCTTCGCCGAACAGGTTCTGCAGGAAGTTCGGGATGCGCATGGCGGCGCGGAAGGCGTCCGCCGCAACGGAGTCGCCGAAGTAGCGGGCGAAGATGCTTTCGCGGACCAGTCCCGCGATGCGGCTGAGGAAGATGCCCGCGGCGACCAGGGTTGCGCCGCCGCGTGTCTTTGCCATTTACTTTACCTTTGTCAATCTACTTCTCAAGCAGGAAGTTGCCGACTACCATCGCATCGATGCCTGAGGAGTAGAAGCTGCGGACGGCGTCGCGCGGCGTACAGACGAGAGGTTCGCCGAAGAGGTTGAACGAAGTGTTGTAGAGAACCGGAAGGCTGGTCTTCTCGCCGAAAGCGTGGAGGAGTTGCCAGTAGAGCGGGTTGTCGTCCTTTGAGACGGTGTGGACACGGACCAGGTCGCTGACAAGTATTGCCCCGCGGAATTGTTCTTTGTACGTGGGCCGGACATGGCTGACGGTGGCGAGATGGCGCGCGTTGGAGCCGCAGTCGAAGTATTCAGAAGCAAGCTCCGCGGGCACGGAGGCGGCGAATTTGCGAACCGATTCACGGTGCTTGATAAACGTGTTGAGGTTTTCGGTGGAGTAGGGGTCCTGCGGCGAGGCGAGGATGCTGCGGTCGCCGAGCGCGCGCGGGCCAAATTCCATGCGGCCCTGCATCCAGGCGACGATGCGATTTTCTTTCAGCTGATCGACTGCGGCGCCGATCATTTCGGGCGTCGTGGCGACCAGGCGGAAACGGAGCTTGCAGTTTTCCAGAACCTGTTTGATTTCCTGCGCGGTGAAGCCGGGGCCGAGACAGTAGCCGCCACCCTCGATGCGCTTTGTTTCACCCAGCAGTTCATTCCAGACACTCAGGGCCGCGCCGAGCGCTGTGCCTGCGTTGCCCGCGGCTGGTTGCGCGAAGACGCCTTTGAAGCGGCCAGAGGTTTCGAGCGCCGACACAAGGAGAGCATTCCATGCAACGCCGCCGCCGAGACAGACATTATCGGCATCGCCTGCGAGTTCCAGGACGTAATCTTCGAGGGTGCGCTGCATGCTGGCGGCGATGTCGGCACGCTGCTTCGATTTCAGTTCGGCGTTGTTACCGAGTCCGAGTTGTTCGAAGAACTGCACGCCAAAGCCGCCGCGGGCGTCGTTGCCGGATTCGAAGTATGAGCGGTCGATGGAGTGCTTTTGGACTATCTTGCGGAAGACCTCAATGTAGCGGGGCTCTCCGGTAGCGGACAGCCATTGGACCCGGTGCTCATCGGCGCGTGCCTGGAAGCCAAGCAGCGTGGTGACTCGACCGTAGAGTTCTCCAATGGAATCGGGGTAAAGGATCTCGTCTTCGAGCACGAGCTTGGTCCCTTCCCCGCGCCACTTGCCGCCGCAGCGGAGGTCGCCTTCGCGATCGAGCGTGATGACCGCGGCACTGCTGAAAGGGGATGGCAGGTAAGCTGCAGCGGCATGGGCGGCGTGATGGTCGATGGAGACAACCCGAGCCTTCGGAAAGGTGCGGAGAGCGATGGGCAGCGCAGAGCCTGGCGGGAGAGGACGTGCGAGCGCGATGTAATCGACATCGTTGGGTGTGATGCGCGCTATCTGCAGACACGCGGCGATGGCATTTTCCGGAAGCCGGCCTGGTTGAGCGCGGCGTGTGAGTTTCGCTTCTTCGATGGCGGCAGCGATCTGGCCGTCTTTAATCAGTGCTGCGGCAGCATCGCCGAGGACGCCGCCGATTCCGAGTATGTTCAATTGCCCTTCCCGCGTTTTTCGATTTTGGCCCAGGTATCTTTAAGGGCGACGGTCCGGTTGAACACCGGCTTGCCGGGCGAAGTGTCGGGATCGACGCAGAAGTAACCCAGGCGCTCGAACTGGAAGCGCTCCATTGGGGCGGCAGCACCGAGCGCAGGTTCCAGTTTGCAGTCCCGGAGAATCTCGAGAGAAGCGGGGTTGATGTTCGAAGTGAAGTCCTCGCCTTCGTCGACCTGGTTGGGATCTTCGCGCAGGAAGAGCGTGTCGTAAATGCGAACTTCGGCATTCACCGCGTGTTCGGCCGACACCCAGTGGATGGTGGATTTGACCTTACGGCCATCTGGCGCGTTGCCGCCGGCGGTGGCTGGATCGTAGGTGCAGTGGAGTTCGATGACCTGGCCGTTATCGTCTTTCACAATGCTGTTGCAGGTGATGAACCAGGCGTAACGGAGACGCACTTCGCGGCCCGGTGTCAGGCGGAAGTACTGCTTCGGGGGATTTTCGCGGAAATCATCCTGCTCGATGTAGAGCACGCGTGAGAATGGGACTTTGCGGGTACCGGCAGTGGCATCCTCGGGATTGTTCACGGCTTCGACTTCTTCAGTCTGGCCTTCGGGATAGTTGTCGATGACGACGCGCAGAGGGTTGAGAACGGCCATCATGCGCGGAGCGCGTCTATTCAGGTCTTCGCGAACGTGGTGTTCGAGCAGGCGCAGTTCGATGATGCCGTTGGTCTTTGAAACGCCCAGCGAGTTGCAGAAATTGCGGATGGCTTCCGGAGTGTAGCCGCGCCGGCGAATGCCGGAGATGGTGGGCATGCGCGGATCGTCCCAGCCGCGAACAAATTTGTTTTCGACTAACTGCAGCAGCTTGCGCTTACTCAGGAGCGTATAAGTGATGTTGAGGCGGTCGAACTCGATCTGCTGGGGGTGGTGGATGCTGAGCTGCTCGAGGTACCAGTCGTAGAGCGGGCGGTGGTCTTCGAATTCCAGCGTGCAGATGGAGTGTGTGATGCCCTCGATGGAATCGGACTGGCCGTGCGCGAAGTCGTACATCGGGTAGATCGACCAGTCGGCGCCGGTGCGGTGGTGTTCGGCGTGGAGGATGCGGTACATGACCGGATCGCGCATGTTGAGGTTCGCGGACGCCATGTCGATTTTGGCGCGGAGGGTGCGTGACCCGTCTGGGAATTCGCCGGCGCGCATGCGTTCGAGCAGGTCGAGGTTTTCTTCGATGGAGCGATTGCGGAACGGGCTCTCGGTGCCAGGTTCTGTAAGGGTGCCACGGTACTTACGAACTTCTTCGCCGGAGAGGTCGCAGACGTAGGCTTTGCCGGCTCGCACGAGTTGCTGTGCCCAGAGGTAGAGCTGGCCGAAATAATCGGAGGCGTAGTAAACCCGGTTTTCCCAATCAAAGCCGAGCCAGCGGACGTTGTCCATGATGGAGTCAACGTATTCCTGCTCTTCTTTCTCGGGATTGGTGTCGTCGAAGCGGAGGTTTGTTTTGCCGCCGAATTCCGCAGCCAGGCCGAAGTTGAGGCAGATGGACTTCGCGTGCCCAATGTGCAGATAGCCGTTGGGCTCGGGAGGAAAACGCGTCAGGACCCGCCCACCGTTCTTATTGTTTTTCAGATCTTCGATAACGATGTCGCGAACGAAGTTGGTGCGCGGGGTGTCGACTGGTTTTGCCTCGGAAATAGGCAGGTTCATATTGTTTTCAGTTTCTCAATCGCGTGGCCAATGCGTGTGAGGGCAGTGGTGCGGCCGAGCGCTTCGAGCGTGCCGAACAGGGGCGGCGCGGTTTTGCGGCCGCAGACGGCGACGCGGACGGGCTCAAACATCTGACCCGCTTTGATGCCGAGCGCTTCGGCGGCGGCACGGAGAGCGGCTTCGAGACCATCGTGCGTGAAATCGGCGAAGGCGAGGGTTTCGGCTGCTCTTTCGAGGACGCGGAGAGCCATCGCGGCGTCGCCTTTCTTCGGGATCAGCTCAGCTGGATCGTAAGGCGGCAGCTGATCGACGAAGAAGAAGTCGGCGACAGTGAGGACGTCGCGCAGGAGGCGAATGCGTTCCTGGATGAGTGGAGTAATCCGGGCGAGCTTTTCGGGCGCTGCGTTGAAACCGGCTTCCTTAACGACGGGCAGGAGCATTTCCGTCAGTTCCGGGACTGGCATGGTGCGGATGTACTCGGAGTTGAGCCAGACGGCTTTCGCGTCGAAGGGGTCTTCGTCGGTGAAGTTGACGACCGCGTTGCTGCGGTTAATGCCTTCGAAGGAGAAGGCCTGGATCAGTTCTTCGCGAGTCATTTTCTCGCGGTCGTTCTTGGGAGACCAGCCGAGAAGACAGAGGAAGTTGACGTAGGCTTCCGGAAGAAAGCCGCCCTCGGCCCAGGTGGTGATGGAGACGACGGGCCCGTGGACGCGCTTCGAGAGCTTGCTGCCATCGGGCGCCATCAGGAGCGGGAGATGCGCGAACTCCGGTTGCTGCAGGCCCGCGCCGCGGAAGATCAGGATGTGCTTGAACGTGTTGGCCAGATGCTCCTGACCGCGAATGATGTGGCTAATACGGAGGTCGACATCGTCGGCGCAGGAAGCGAGGTGATACGTGGGGACCCCGGTGCTGCGCAGCAGAGCGAAGTCTTCGATATCGTCGGCCATTTTCGACTGCTCGCCATAGACGAGATCGTGGAACGTGACGGCTTCGCCGGTGCCGCGAGGGACACGGAAGCGTACGACAAATTGCTCCCCTGCCGCGGCGCGGTGGTCGCTTTCTTCCTTCGACAATTCGCGTTGACCGGGATTGAAGAGCCAGGAACCACCGGTGTGGGTCTTCTCCGTCTCTTCCAGATCCAGCGGGGTGAAGTCGCGGTAGGCGAAGCCTCTTTCGAGCAGGTCGAGGGCTAATTTGCGATGCAGCGGCTCGCGTTCGGACTGGCGGTATTGTTCGTCCCAATCGAGGCCAAGCCAAGCCAGGCCGTCGAAGATGGAGCGCAGGGATTGTTCGGTGTTGCGTTCGACGTCGGTGTCGTCTATACGCAGAACCATGGTGCCGCCGTGGTGGCGGGCGTAGAGCCAGTTGAAGATGAAAGTGCGCGCACCACCGATGTGTAAATAGCCCGTCGGAGAGGGCGCAAATCGAACTCTGAGCATGAAATTGCAGTATAGCGACGAGGGGTCGGACTTGGTTGTGGCGTGGAAGCGAGCGGCCGGGGGCTTTTGGCGCGTTGGCGGGTTCGTTTGGCAAAAGCTGGTCTTGTGCGGGGAGCTGATTCGTTTTGGGTATTGTGTTGCGGAAAGCCAATTTCGGGCTGAAACGAACCCAAACGAACCCAATTTGCCGGGGTGGCCGGATACACCGCTAAGCTTATTTGAATGATGTATTTGGCTGGATTTATGGCCTGTGGAAAATTGGGTTCGTTTTTGATTTCGGCGATCCGGCGATTCTTCGGCTCCAGGCGGTTCAGAAGGTGGCCGAGATGTATTGATTTCGGTGGACACCGAATTGAACTGGCCGAACTCGAAGAAGGTGTGGTGGCGGCAGGTGCAGCCGACGTTTTCGATGTTCGTGCCGTCATTAGTGAAGAGCATCGTTGGGTCGCAGGCAGGCAAGCGCACGAGGCGGTGGCCGCAGTCTAGAAAGCGCTGACGGATGTCGTACCGGTCACAGGGGTCCTTTACGTTGCTACACGGGTAGATAGTTCGACTATAGGAGTGCAGCGGGGCACCAGGCATAGTTGACCCCGGGCGCAGTTCGGGCTTGCGTGTTTTCCAGAGCGGGAGGTTTGGGCCGGGAGTTCGATGAAGTTGGTGGGTCATGGGTGACTCGCGGCAGTTCCGGCGTGGAAAACGGCTGGGTTTTCCGGCGGCACGGGGTCGAAGATGGCTGCGGGCACGGTTGTGAGGTAGAACGAGCGGCGGGCGACCGGCGGGGCCGGGATGGTGGCAGCGGTCGCCTCGGTGTCGGGCTCTTTGTTTTCAACGTTTTCAGGATCCGCTTGGGTTCCTTTGGCAAAATCAGAAGAATTCCCCGCGCTTACGCTTGGGGTTATAGGCGCACCGGGGGCGGGTGCCGGGGGCGGAGTGTTGTCGGGTTCGTTTCGCATTCTGCGGTCCTGGGTTTCGAGCAGGCGGCGGTGGGCGCGGAAATACTGGCGGTCGTAGCGGGACTCGTAGCGGTTGAGCAGGTCGAGGGTGCGGGAGTTGTCGGCCATAGTAACGAAAGCGAGGGCCGCGGCTGTGGTCAGGCTGGGCTTGGGTTCCTGGGCCTTGTGATATTCGCGCATGAGCTGGCCGGCCATGCAGGTTTTTTCCATCATCCAGTTGCGGGTGCGACGCCAGCGGGCGACGATCATCATCTCGACGAGTTCCTGTTCGGTGTGGCCGACGGGTTTGTGCTCCTCGAAGAGGTCGACGGCATCGGCTTCGAAGGACTCCGGGTCTTCGCCGGGGAGGAGCACAATATCGCTGAGAATGCCGTGCTTCAGGGCATTGCGGGAGGAGGCAAGTTTGCCCTCCTCGGAGACGGGGCCCGGACCACCGGCGCTTCCCGCTGCTTCAGTGCCGTGGGGATAAGGCCTGACCGATTTGCTGCTGTGTGGGCTGCTGCCGTTGGCGCGAGAGGCTTCGATCTGGAGGTCAGAGCGCATAGTTTTGCGGTTTTGTTATCCCACGGGCGGGGTGGGGTTCCGGGCGGGAATCAGGAAATTTTGTTGATTTTGCGGGAATTATAAATATTTTTGGATGGGCAACGGAATTTCGGCGCGAGGGGGGACCAGGAGCTTTATATGGCCACAAATGAACACGCATGAAACAACGCATCGGTCAATCAGCGTGGCCGACATTGCGTCAAATCAAATCGGCGGAGTGAAGCGCGTTTGTCAGTACTAATCCGGCGTGATGCCCTCGACGGCTGCTTCGGTGCGCGAGGGCCACTATCCGGTAGCGCGGTTCTTCGGGGCAAACCTTAGGTTGGCCAACAATTCGGTCGGAGCGTGAACGGCGCTTCCCCCGACCCGTATCCTGGGAGTAATTCTTTACTTGGGCCCTATCCGGCCCACAAGCGCCGCGCGCGGTAGAATCGATTCATGGAGAGCCATCCTGCGGAACTGCTTCGCGACGCCCTCGCCTTGCCCCTGGAGGCGCGTTCCGCGCTGATCGATTCCCTGATTGAGAGCCTGGACGCGACCGTCGACGAAGGTGCGACAGAAGCGTGGAAGAGGGAGATCGAGCTTCGGCTGAAGCAGATTGACGATGGAACCGTGGAACTGATCTCCCGGGGCGCTGCACGAAGGCACCTTCGCGACCAACTGGAGCCGTGAGCGGCGAGTCTCTGCGAATCCACCCTGCTGCGCTGGAAGAGGCTGAAGCGGCAAGTGGATTGGTACGCCCGACGAAGCAGACGGGCTGCCGGGATGTTTCTTGATGAGCTTGATCGTGCAATGGATCAGATCGGCCAGAATCCGGAGCACTATCCCCTGCATGACTTTGGCACGCACCGTATTGTCCTGCGTCGGTTTCCTTTCGTAATTGTCTTTCGGAAGGCGGTCGCCGGCGTGGAGATCATCGCGATTGCTCATGTTCGCCGCCGTCCGGGTTACTGGCGCGAGCGCCTCGGATAAGCCAAGGGTTTATCGGTACTAATCCGCCGAAACGAGCCGCGAAGACCAGTTCGCCGATCCTGTGTTTTCAACCCAAGCTGACGTGACCGCGACTTCACAGGACTGTTGCCGAACTACTGCGTAAGTGGCCCATTCTCCGAGTGGCGGACGATTCGCTCGCAGAGAGCTCTTCGACACAAGTCGTTGGTGCCTCCGTGCTTCGTTAACCAGCT
>ODAK010005084.1_pt1 | contig 13393 bp, 14 predicted proteins | sample 1539591 | NCBI WGS metagenome assembly ODAK01 (sample SAMEA3539303, study PRJEB22396) | soil metagenome | biome: tundra; feature: field; material: soil | place: USA | collected 2010-05 | depth 0.15 m | reverse complement strand
GCCGGTGCCCCCGCCCGCCCCGCAGGCCGCGAGGACGGGACCGGCGACGCTCAGGCTGCCCAGCCCGACGCCGGCCCGGATGATCACGTCTCGGCGAGACAATCTTTGCTCGAACAGATCCGCGCCCTGACCATCGCCCATGAGCGAGCTCCTCCATCAGCTTCCGACGGTGGCCGACCCTATACCGGCCCCTTTCCACCTGTCAATATCCCTTTCGAATATGTCGAATATCGCACCCGCCCGAACCTCCCAGCCAGGGCGCCCGCCGAGTCCGGCCAGGCGCAGCGACGCCGGACTGTCGCAGTCGCTCGAACGGGGGCTCTCGATCCTGTCCATCTTCCGTGGCGACCGCGCCCTGCTCGGGACAACAGAGATCGCGCGCGAGCTCGGCCTCGGCGTCAGCACAACGCATCGGTACATCGCGACCCTGGCGCGGCTCGGCTACCTCGAGCAGGATCCGGCGAGCCGCCGCTACCGGCTCGGCTTCCGCGTCGTCGACCTCGGCTTCGCCGCGATCAACTCGATGGAGATCCGCCAGATCGCCTCACCCCACCTGCAGCGGCTCAGCAACGACACGGGGTTCACCGTGAACATGGCGATTCTCGACGGCACCGAGATCGTCTACGTCGACAGGTACCGGAGCACGCGCCCGGGGCAGACGCAGATCGACCTCAACCTCCACGTCGGCGCGCGCCTGCCAGCGTATTGCACGTCCCTCGGCAAGGCATTGCTGGCCTACCTCAACCCCGAGGAACGGCGCCGTCTCGTGGACAGCATGACGTTCACGCCGATGGGCCCGAACACGTTCTCCACCGTTGCCGCGCTCAACAGCGAGCTCGACAACGTTCGCCTGAACGGCCTCGCGGCGAACAACGAGGAGCTCGCGTACGGCCTGCGCTCCATCGCGGTCCCCGTGCGGGGCGCTTCCGGCGAGGTCGTGGCCGCCATCAACCTCTCCTTTCACACCTCGATGGGGGCGACGTCGATGGCCGAGATGGTGTCGCGGTACGGGCCGCCACTGCGCAAGACGGCGAGCTCGGTCGAGGCGCGGGTGGGATACCGCGGAAGAGGTTGACGATGTACGGGCGGTCGTCGCGCCGCGTCTATGCTGCCGGTGTGCGAGGACATGACAGTGTGTGAGGAGCGCGCTGAGATCCGATCCGCAAGCGCCGGCGCGCCGCGCCTGGAGAGATGACGGCCGCGTACTTCGCCGCCGCAGTGCGCACGCCGATGGGTCGCGCCGGCGGCCAGTTGGCCGCCGTCCGGCCCGACGACCTGGCGTCGGCCGCGATCAGTGCGCTGCTGGCGCGCACCCCCGCCCTGGATGTGGCGCAGGTCGACGAGGTGCTGTGGGGCGCGGCCAACCAGGCCGGCGAGGACAACCGCAACGTCGCTCGGATGGCGTTACTTCTCGCCGGGCTGCCGGTCGAGGTGCCCGGGGCAACCCTCAACCGTCTGTGTGGCAGCGGCTCGAGGCCGTGGCGTCGGCGGCGCGGTTGGTGGCCGTCGGCGAGGCGGACGTCGTCATCGCCGGTGGGTCGGAGAGCATGACCCGGGCGCCGTTCGTGGTGCCGAGGCCGGAGCACGCATATCCACGTGCGATGGAGATGACCGACACACGGCTGGGATGGCGGCTCGTGAACTCGCGCATGAGGACGCTGTACCCGCCGATATCGCTCGGTGAGACCGCAGAGGAGGTTGCCTCTCGCTTCGACGTCACACGCGAGCAGCAGGACGAGTTCGCGGCGCGCAGCCATCATCGCGCTCATGCTGCCGCGATGGCCGGGGAATTCGACACCGAGATTGTCCCGGTGACGCTCGGAGACGGCGCCACGGTGTTGCACGACGAGGGAATCAGGGCCGACGCGTTCGCGCTCACGCTGGGCGCGCTGCAGCCGGCGTTTCGCGAGGGCGGCACGGTCACGGCGGGCAACTCCTCACCACTCAATGACGGAGCGGCTGCGATACTTGTCCTCTCCGAGCGTGCCGCCGACTCCCTGGGCGTGACACCACTGGGCCGTTACGTCACCACCGGCACGGCCGGGGTTCATCCCGACATCATGGGGATGGGGCCGGTGCCGGCCACGCGACGCGCGCTGGACCGTGTCGGGTGGACGGTCGACGACCTCGATCTTGTCGAGCTCAATGAGGCCTTCGCGTCCCAGTCGATCGCCGTCATGCGCGAGCTGCGTCTCGAGGAGGACAGAGTCAACGTCAGGGGCGGGGCGATCGCCATCGGTCACCCGCTGGGATGTTCCGGCGCGCGCCTGCTCACCACACTGCTCTATGCGATGCGTGACCGCGGAGCGCGGCGCGGGTTGGCGACCATGTGCATCGGGGTGGGCCAGGGCATCTCGCTGCTGGTCGAGTCGGTGTGAGCGCGATCGGCAGGCGCGGCGAGCCACCGTTCCGCGCCGACCACGTCGGCAGCCTGCTCCGCCCTGAGGTCCTGCTGAGGGCGCGGGCGCAGGCCGCGGCACACGAGATCACCGCAGACACGCTGCGAGAGATCGAGGATGACAGCATCCGCGACATCGTGGCCATGCAGCGGGAGGTCGGGCTGCAGTCCGCGACGGACGGGGAGTTCCGCCGGTCGGCCTGGCACATGGACTTCATCTATCAACTGGAGGGTGTCACCCAGGCCGACGAGAAGATGCATGTGCAGTTCTTCAACGACGCCGGGACGCTCGACTTTGCGCCGGCCGCGCTACGGATCAATGATCGAATCCGCTTGGGTCAGACGATCTTCGCCGACCACTTCCGCTTCCTCCAGGCGCAGGTCGGGCCGGGAATCACGCCGAAGCTGACGATCCCGTCGCCGAGCATGGTGCACTACCGAGGTGGCCGCGCCTCGGTGGATCCCGCGGTGTATCCCGATCTCGAGGGATTTTGGGACGACCTCACCGCCGCCTACGCCGAGGAGGTGCGCAGGCTCGGCGACATCGGCTGCACCTACCTGCAGCTGGACGACACCAGCCTCGCCTACCTCAACGACCCCAAACAGCGTGACCTGATCGCCTCACTCGGCGGCGACCGTGAGCACCAGCACGAGGTCTACATCCGCAACATCAACCGCGTGCTCGAGGCCCGGCCACCCTCCATGCGGATCACCACGCACATGTGTCGCGGCAACTTCCGGTCGTCGTGGGCGGCCGAGGGCGGCTACGACTTCGTCGCCGAGGCCCTCTTCGGTGGGCTCGATGTCGACGGCTTCTTCCTCGAATACGACGACGCACGGTCCGGAGGCTTCGAGCCGCTGCGATTCGTGCCCGGGGGCAAGTACGTGGTTCTCGGGCTCCTGACGACCAAGCGGGGCGCGCTGGAAAACAAGGACGATCTCAAGCGCCGGATCGCGGAGGCGGCGAAGTTCGTGCCGCTCGAGCAGCTCTGCCTGTCACCACAATGCGGCTTCTCCTCGACGGTCGAGGGCAACACGCTGAGCTATGACGAGGAGGTGGCCAAGCTGCGCCTGATCGTCGAGACCGCGGAGGAAGTCTGGGGGTAGCCGCCGGTGACGAAGGTGTGGGGAGGCTCGCCGTTCGGAACGATGTCGGGCACCCTGTGCGTCAGCACGAACAGCGGCGCTCCGGGTAACGGGCCCTGACCGTTCCAGGCGTTGGCCAGGTCGTAGGTGTGCCTGCCCTTGATGACGGCGCCACACCGGCCGGCGAGCTCGTCGAAGAACTCGGCCCTCGGCCGCGAGAGCCGAAACGATGGGTAGAGCCGGCTTGGGGTGTCACCATCGAAGTACCACTCGAACAGTCGATCTCCGCCGGTGCCGAGCGCCTGCTCTCGACTGTCATCCGGGCCCGCGATGTCGCCGTCGAGCGATGTGGCGAGACCCGTGATGATGCGTGTCATCGTGATCCTCCGTCACCCGCGATGCCGTCAGACGCCGGCGTCGTACGCAGCGCGCAGCCAGCCGAGCAACTCGGCGTCCACGTCGCCGGCTGATCGCACCCGCACCTCAAAGACGGCGGAACCGGGCAAACGTGAAGGGCTGAATGCGGCCCGAGGGTGTGACATGCTGATCAACGACCTCGCGTTCGCATCTGAATGCGGGGCCGAGCTCGTGGGCTAGGGACCGTGCGTCGTAACGGCAGACCTCGAGACCACTGCATGTAGATGGGCCGGTCGGCGCAAATGCGGCGATGATGATGTGCCCCCCACTTGGAACAGTTCGCTCGACCAGTTCCGCGTAGCGCAGCCTGTCGCTGGCCTCGGTGAGAAAATGGTACGTCGCGCGATCGTGCCAGACGTCGAACTGTCCTATTTCCTTCACTTGGCTGACGTCAGCCACCTGCCACTGCACCATCGCCGATCGGTCGCCCACTCGCGTCCGCGCCCGGCCCAATGCAACCCGGGAGATATCGAGCACTGTCAGGTGGTTGAATCCCGCATCCAAGAGTTGCTCGACAAGTCGTGAGGAGCCTCCCCCGACGTCGATGATCCTGGCCGCTCGGTCGTTGCACACCTCGATGATGAGTTGCGCAGAAAGCCGAGGCTCCGCCTGAAACCAACTGACTTCCTCGTCTGACTTCTCGGCGTAGACCGCCTCCCAGTGCTCACCGATCGTCATGACCCGAGATTCTCCTCCCAATGATCACGAGCCTTCAGCACTCGGCAGCCAATGTGATCGCACCTGAGCTCGTCCGAAGGCGGCCGAGAGCCCCAGAATCATCTCGATGAGCTCGATCGACCAGCTCCTTGAGGAAGCCCGCTGCGGCTGGGCGCGATTGGAGCCAGCGCAGGCGGCGGAAGCGATACGCGACGGCGCACTGCTGATCGACACGCGGCCGGCGGTCCAGCGGGAGCGGGATGGCGAGATCTCAGGCGCCGTTGTCGTCGACCGAAATGTGCTGGAATGGCGTCTCGACCCGACGAGTCCACATCGAATCCCCCAGATCAGCGACCACGATCAGACCGTGATCGTCATCTGCAACGAGGGGTACTCGTCGAGCCTCGCCGCCGCAACCTTGCATCGGCTAGGTCTACTGCGCGCGACCGATGTTATCGGCGGCTTCCAAGCATGGGTGTCGTCTGGGCTGCCGGTCTGCGGGCGCCGACCGGACACGGTGCCGGCATCGGGAGCGTCACCGCGCAGGACGATGTAGCCCAAGGAGTGAGGGCAGGGTTCAGGCCCTGGATGCATCGTCGTACGCGATCGAAGAGCTCGAAGGCGGCAAGTCACCCAGACCGACCCTTCGCCGCACCACTCGGCTTCCGGGGTCCGGGGTCCGCGCTGGCCGCCGCTGAAGAGCACGGCCCGGCCCGCGGTCGCCATGGCATTCTCGACGGCATCGTGGTTGGTGAGTCTGCGAGCCCGTTCCTCGCGCCAGCGGGTCACGATGAGCAGTGAGTAGTCGATGGCGACACCCAATCCGACAATGGCAACCAGGAACTCCACGATGAACGATATGTCGGTGAGATAGGTGAGTCCGAGAACGACGAGAAAGGTCGAGAGGATCGCGATCGCAGCAATGATCAGCGGCAGCAGAGCGAGGAAGGACGCGAAGACGAAGAGGAGGACCGCCAGCGCGCCCACACCACCGATGAACGTCTCTGCAAGCACGCCCGGGCCCGTGTTTGGACTACCACCGGTCGCAAGGGCCTCCACCCCCGTCACCACGGCCGAGGTCCCCGTCGGTGCAGCTGCGGACAGTGCCGTCTCCAACTCGGGCAGGGCCGCGTCCGTAAACCCGTTGGGCTCCGGGATGAAGGCGTACGCAAAAGCCGTTCGCCCATCGGCAGAGTCAAAGATGGATCGCCCGTAGGTGTGCGGGACTCGGGTGGCGGTCTCGTACCCGGGCTGCCCGGGAGGCGAGAAATTGGTCGAGAGGCGATCCACGGACTTGCCCACCCCGGTGATGCCGGCGAAGAAGATGACGACCCAGGCCGCGACGATGGGTCGACGATGTTTGAGGACGAACCGGGCGAGCTTGCGCACTCTTCAAGGGCTCCCCTTGGTGCCGCCGGCGGCGCCTTCCTCTTCATACCATCCTCGCTACAACAACGGCCCATGGTTGCGTGCGTTTGATCGTCCGTCCGCGATCGGCACGTGGCGGAAGACCGTCCACAGCGTCAGGTCGTAGACCGCCTTGACCGCACCTGCGATCACAAACGGCAGACCAACTGTCAGCAGCGTTCCCTGGAGGAGCGCGCCCGAGATAACGGGACTGGCAGCCGAGCCGGCGCTGCGCGCCAGCGACGTGACACTGGCCGCCGCGGTTCGCTCCTCGGGTGCGACGAGCGCCATGGTGTACGCCTGCCGGGTTGGCACATCCATCTGCGAGAGCAGCTGGCGCAGGAGAAGCACCGCGGCAGCGAGGGGAAAGGTGGGCATGAAGGCCACCAGCGCGAGCAGAACGTTCGAGGGAAGGTGAGTGAACACCATTGTGTTCAGGAGGCCAAAGCGGCGGGCCAGTGGGACAGCCGCCAGGAACGAGAGGGCGGCCAGGGTGTTGGCGGCGAAGAAGAGCAACCCCAGCGGACCGAGTGGTACGCCAAAGCGCAGGTGGAAGTACAGCGCCGCGAGACTCTGCGCGACCAGTCCACCGGCCAGGGCATCGACGCTGAAGACGGCAGCAAGGCGCAGGACAACAGAGCGCGAACGGCCCAGTTTCGGCGCGAACTGGGGCCGCCGCCTGCGGGCCGTCGCGCCCCCGGTTGTCTGAGAGATGTCGTGAGGTGCCGTGTCGACCGCCGCTGACAACCGCATCGCGAGCAGGGCAGCCACGAGAGCTGCCAGGACGTACAGGCCGAACATGACACGAATGCCCGATGTCAGGCCGACGCCTGCGCGCGTCAGGAGGTCGGGAAGGCCCGCCGCCAGCGCACCCAGGGCGCCGGCAAATGACGCGATCAGGTTGTACCGGGCGAAGATCGCGGTTCGGCGGTCCACCGGAACAATCTGGGGCACGATTGACTGCTCGATGGGAAGAAAGGGTGCGGTTTCGGAGCCCGTCGTCCCCAGCGTGCCGAAGAAGGCGGCGATCAGCAGGACCGGGTAGAAGGAGACTAGGCCGAAGATCGTACCGGTCAGCGCCATCAGGCCGGCCAGGACGACCAGGGTCCGCCGCTTTCCCCAGCGATCGGCACGCAGACCGATGAGGTATGTGCCGAAGAAGTCACCCACGAGAGAGACGGTGATGATGGCTCCGATCGCCACCGGCGAAAGCCCACGCTGGGTCAACGCCACGCCGAGCAAGACGCCCAGGATCCCGTACGCGAACGCGCGCACGCCTCGCGCGGCAAGCAGAAGCCGTGTATCCGCGGCGTGGGCAGAGTGACCGCCGCCTGTCGTCGAAAGCCCCATCGGGGAGTAGGTTGCGCTCCAGGCGACCGTGGTCGCCGGAGACGCGGGTGCAGCGGCACCGCGACGAGTGCGTGCGCGTGCTGGGGCGCAACGGCCGGAGTGCTAGCACCACCCCAGCGGGACGACCGCACCATCGACAGTCCGTGCGGCTATCAATATGGTGTCCTGCGTGACGACACGCGGGGATCGCTGGGCAGTTCGGCTCACCTGGACGGTGGCGCTGGGCTCGGGGTATTCAACAACAGCGCCGGACTCGGGTTCCTCCTGCTCCTCTTCATCGTCCTGTTCTTTCCCACAGGTCGCCTGCCCGGCTCGCGATGGCGGGTGGCGGCATGGGTTGTCGTCGCGGGTGCGGCTCTCTCGCTGATCCAGGGGACGACGCAGCCCGCACCGACCCAGCTGTCGCCGCGGCTGCCGAGCGTCGCAACCCGCTGGCGGTGCCGGCGATCGCCGGCCCGACCGGCAACAGTCTTCCCGCGGTCATCCTGTACGTGCTGATGTTCGCATTGCCGTTGGCAGCGGTCGTCGTTCGCTTCCGGCGCTCGCGGGACGGAACGTCACCACCATCGCGCTGGGCGTGCTGCTTCCAGCTGCGATTGGCGTCGCGGTCATGAAGTACGGCCTGTACGACATGGACGTCTTCATCAGCCGCAGCATCGTCTACGGCTCGTTGGCCGTCTTCATCACCGCGGTGTACGTCGGCATTGCGGTCGGCAACGGCGCCCTGGTGGGCAGCGGGGGCAAGCCAAACCTGGGGCTGTCAATCCTGGCCACGTTGACCCCCAGAACCGCCGCGAAAAGTGAGGACACCGGCGGCAGCGCGGCCACGTGGTGAGCCACCCCGTACGGCACGCCCTGCTGCTGCAAACCGCTCGTCAACGTGTGCGGGAGGCTGCTCGCCAACCCGGCAATCATGAGCGAGAAGAACGCCCCGATGGACAGCGCCGTGCCCGAGTTTTGAACGTCGCGCGCATCCCTGACGCCACGCCGCGTTGCCTCGCAGGAACGCTGCTCATGATCGATGCCGAGTTGGGGGCGGCGAACATACCGCCACCGATCCCGTTGGCGGTGATGAGCAGCGCGAAGGCCAAGTAGGAGAAGTCGACCGGCAACAGCATCAGGCCGATGAAGCTGCCCCCGAATACGACCATGCCCGCGGTGGCAAGCCACGAGCGCCGAAGCGGTCGGAGAGAAAGCCTGACACGGGCCCGGCGACGAGGATGCCGGCGGTGAAGGCCCTGATGCGGAACAGGCTGAGCTGGAAGAGCGGATCCCTGACCATGCGCTCGATGCCCACGAACGCAGCGAGGAGAACGGCGCCCGCGGCGAGCAGGCGGAAGATCGCCGGCAGCGCGATGATGACGATGGAGCCATCGACCGCCGACATGAACACCGCGAGGCTCGTGTTCGACAGGGCCACCCACCTGTAGCGGGCCGGCATCAGATGTTCTGTGCTAGGTGGGCCGGCATCGGGGCTGACTCAGATGTTGCGGAGGTCCCTGACGTGGACGGCGGCGTCCTCGGCAGCCTCAGCCGCGGCGTCGACGGGTTCCCCACGGTCCGGTTCCGCGCGCACTGAGAAAAGGTCCTCGCCGCCTGGCTCGGGCGATTGGAGATTCCCCGCCTCGGCGTCCTGCGAAGCATCGAGCACGTCGGGCCGCTCCTCCGCGAGGCGCTCGTCGAGCGTGTCCCGATGGTACGCATCGGGCTCGCGGACGCCGGCGTGGGACACGTCGACCTCCTCGCCGTCGTCGCCCACCACCTCGGCGGGGTCGGGCTCGTCCATGCCGAACAGCAGGGCGCTGTCGGCCGGGGAGTCGTTGGAGGGAAGGTCTTCGGCGTGGGTGGTCTCGGGGTCGTGATCGGCCATTGCGGTGACCTCAGGCGACGTCGAGGTGCTGGAGCAGTTCGACGAGCGAGCGCCCCACGCGGGCGGCCCGCGCGTCGTCGACCGGACCGAGGTCGGGAACGAACCTGGCCACGCCGGCCGGGTCCTCGTCAGTGAGCCAGCGGATCAGCGCGTGTCCCACCTCCGCGGCGGTGGTGTCGTCGAACTCGTCAGCCATGGGCGCCCTCGAATGCATGCGAACGATCGCCACAAGCCTACGCCCTGGGGATGGACGCGCCGATCCCGCGGACTCCTCGCCGCCCCCATGGAAGCGATTCGGAACCGCAGCTCTGGGGTACAAGAAGGTGGAGAACCAGACGTGCTCGCCTCGATTGAGGCGTGCCCGAACGAGAATGAGACATGACTGAACTGACCACAGAACTCCTCCCGATCCTTCAGCTGGACGACGCGGTGGTGCTCCCCGGGATGACGGTTCCGCTCGCCATCGAGGGCGACAACCAGCAGGCCGCCGTGGCCGCCGCCCAGAGCGGCAACCGGCGCCTGCTGCTGGTGCCCCGGGTTGGCGGCACGTTCTCCGCGATCGGGACGGTGGCGCAGCTGGTCGAGTCTGGCAAGCTGCCGACCGGCGCTGACGTCTCCATTCTCCAGGGCCTCCACCGTGCGCGCATCGGTAGCGGTCAGTCCGACATCGGCGGCGCCCTCTGGGTGCAGGTCGACCCCCTGCCCGACGGCGACCCGGCCGATTCGGCGCGTGAACTTGCCCGTGAATACCGCGCGCTCATCGAGAGCCTCCTCGAGTCGCGCGGCGCAAGCCGCGTCATCGAGGCAGTTCGCTCAGTTCGCCATCCCGGACAGCTAGCGGACTTGTCGGGCTACTCGCCTGACCTCACCGTCGAGCAGCGGCTCACGGTGCTCGAGACCCTCGACATCGAGGACCGCCTCACCCAGCTGATCGCCTGGACCAAGGACATCCTCGCCGATGTCTCGGTGCGCGAAAAGATCCGCACCGAGGTCAACGAGGGGATGGAGAAGACTCAGCGCGACTACCTCCTTCGCCAGCAGATGGAGGCGATCAAGAAGCAGCTCGGCGAGGGCGGCGACAACCTCGCCGCCGGCTACCGCGCGCGTCTCGAGGACGCGGGCATGCCGGACATCGTGCGCAAGGAGGTCGAGCGCGAGATCGACCGCTTTGAAGCGACCAGCGAGCAGAACCCTGAGCACGGCTGGATCCGCACCTACCTCGACTGGATCTTCGAGATCCCCTGGAACGTGCGCTCAGAGGACAACTTCGACCTCACCGAGGCGCGCCGCGTCCTCGACGCGGACCACACCGGCCTCGAGGACGTCAAGGACCGCATCATCGAGTACCTGGCGGTGCGCAAGCTGCGCCACGAGCGTGGTCTGACCGTCAGCGGTGGCCGCGGTTCCGGCGCGATCATCACCCTGGTCGGGCCGCCCGGGGTGGGCAAGACATCGCTCGGCGAGTCCGTCGCCCACGCCCTGGGGCGCAAGTTCGCCCGCGTCTCGCTGGGCGGCATCCACGACGAGGCCGAGATCCGCGGTCATCGGCGCACCTACGTGGGAGCGCTGCCCGGACGGATCGTGCGCGCGCTCAAGGAGGCCGGCACCAAGAACCCGGTGATCATGCTGGACGAGATCGACAAGGTTGGCAACGACTGGCGCGGCGATCCGTCGTCGGCCCTCCTCGAGGTGCTCGACCCGGCCCAGAACAACACGTTCCGGGACCACTACCTCGAGGTCGACCTCGATCTCTCCGAGGTCCTGTTCATCCCCACGGCAAACGTGTGGGAAACGATCCCCGCGCCCCTGCTCGACCGCATGGAACTGATCCGGCTGGACGGCTATACCGAGGACGAGAAGGTCGCCATCGCGCGCGACCACCTTCTTCGGCGCCAGGTCGAACAGGCCGGGCTTGGCAATGACGAGGTCAGCGTCACCGAGGGCGCGATCCTGGCGGTGATCACAGACCACACTCGCGAGGCGGGCGTGCGCAACCTCGAGCGAGAGCTGGGCAAGATGACGCGCAAGGTGGCCACACGCATCGCCACCGGTGCACTGGTCCCACCCCTTGAGATCACGCCGGTGCAGGTGCGTGAACTGCTCGGCAAGCCGAAGTTCGACAACGAGGTGGCCGAGCGCACCGCTGTCGCCGGCGTCGCCACCGGGCTCGCGGTGACCGGCACCGGAGGCGATGTCCTCTTCATCGAGGCCGCCAACGCACCCGGTGACGGGACCCTGACACTGACCGGGCAGCTCGGCGACGTGATGAAGGAGTCGGCGCAGATCGCGCTCTCGTACATCCGTGCTCACGCGGCCGACCTGGGCGTTGACCAGGCAGCGGCCGAGAAGAGCTTCCACGTGCACGTGCCCGCGGGCGCCGTCCCCAAGGACGGCCCGTCCGCCGGAATCGCCATGACGACAGCGATGGTGAGCCTGCTCACCGGCCGGCCGATGCGCAGCACCGTAGCCATGACCGGCGAGGTGACCCTGCAGGGGTTGGTCCTGCCGATCGGCGGTGTCAAGCAGAAGGTGCTCGCCGCCCACCGCATGGGACTGACCGAGGTGATCCTTCCCAAGCGCAACGAGAAGGACATCGACGATGTGCCGGAGAGCGTCCGCAATGAGATGACGATTCACTTCGTGAGCCGCGTCGAGCAGGCTGTCAACGTGGCGCTCGAGGCCCGGACTGGCGCTCTGGCGGCGGCGTAAGCGGGAACAACCCCCACGCCGACACGGTTGGTGACGGCGCGGGGGCGGGCAGCCACGCTCCGGGAACACCGGGCATCGATGAGTTCGTGGTGCGCTGATCCAACCGCCGCGGACGCGCAGCGGAGACGGTTCCTTTTGTGTCCGTAACGAGTCGCCATCGGCCACTTCGGTGCGACACACTCAGCCGATGAGAGGGCGGTTGCTGTTGCTGGTGGCCGTGCTTCTCATCGCGGGCTCGGGCGCAGTGCCATCCGCCGTCGCGGCGGGCACGTACGAGGCTGCGAGCGCCTCGACCACGGTGACCTACTGTAGTGATGGCGGACAGGCGCAGGCGCTCGACATGTACGAGCCACTCGGGGGCGCGGCAGTGCACCCGCTGCTCCTCGTCGTCCACGGCGGCTATTGGTCGGTTGGGGACTCCGCCGTGTCGCAGCAGAGCCAGTTCACGCAGGCCGTGATGAGCGGCGCCCTCGCTGCCGGCTTCGCCGTCGCGTCGATCAACTACCGGCTCGCACCGGCCAACCGCTGGCCCGCGCAGATCATCGACACCCGGTGCGCTGTCCGCTACCTGCGCGCCACGGCGACACGGTGGCACATTGATCCGCACGAGTTCGCCGCTCTGGGCGACAGTGCCGGTGGGCAGCTGGTCAGCCTCGACGCGCTCTCGGCCCAGAGGGAACAGCAGTGGGACAGTGCCCAGTACGCGGGACAGTCGACCGCCCTGCAGGCGGTTGTCGACTGCTGGGGGATCGTCGACCTGACCGCCCCCGGCTGGAGCCGGCTCGGCCGGGGCCTCAGTATGAATGCGTTCCGTGTAACGCTCGGCTCGCCCTCCGCGGTGCTCCGCTCGGCATCGCCGGTCAGCCACGTCGGCCCGGGGGCGCCGCCGTTCCTGATCATCCACGGGCTCAGCGACACGCTGGTGCCACCGCGACAGTCCACCGAGTTGCGCACGCTGCTCCGCGCGGCGGGGGACGCGGCCACGCTCGTCGAGGTCGCGAATGCAGGGCACGGACTGTCCGCAACGGCCGTCCCGATGGTTCCAGCGCTGAGCGACGTGGCGCGGCAAACTGTCTCCTGGCTCCTCGCCACGTTGCGCTGAGGACGCCGCCCCACATCGGCCGGGTGGAATGATCGGAAGATGCGCTTCCTGTTCAGCCCCCCGGACGAGACGGCCGTGGGCCTGCTCACGCTTCCCTGGGCGGAGCCACTGCAGTCATGGACGGACAGCCGCCTCGTGGAGGTGCGCCAGCGCGGCATCTCACGCCATGTGGTCCGCTTCGTTGCCGAGGGCGGTTGCCTCTATGCGCTCAAGCAGATCAGTGAAGCACTTGCCGAGCGGGAGCATCGCCTCCTTCGCCTCCTCGAAGAACGCCACATCCCCGCGGTCGGTGTGCGCGGCGTGGTTGTCGACCGCGGCGGACACCTCGATCCCGCGACAGACGCGGTCCTGGTCACCACGTTCCTCGAGTACTCGACGTCCTATCGATCCATGTTCA
>ODAK010005083.1_pt1 | contig 13393 bp, 9 predicted proteins | sample 1539591 | NCBI WGS metagenome assembly ODAK01 (sample SAMEA3539303, study PRJEB22396) | soil metagenome | biome: tundra; feature: field; material: soil | place: USA | collected 2010-05 | depth 0.15 m | reverse complement strand
TGGACAACGCAGTGATTGCGCCGGAACGGCCCGTCGGATTGAGTTCGATCGAGACACCCGTGAAGACACTGGTGGCGATGGCTGCTGCTGCGTATCTTTCCCAGGCTTGGGTGGCGATTGCGACTGGCAGGCACCTGTTCGGCGATGGCTCGTGGCTGCTGCTTAGACTGCTCGCCGAAAACCACATCACCCACTTAAATAACAATACTTGGAACGATTTTTTCGTCGGGCGTTTCGGGGCTTTCAGTTACCAGCAACTTCCCACGCTCTTCGCGGCGCGCTTGGGCGTGCATAGCTTGAAGGTCCTGTCTGTTGTCTTCGGTATAACGCTGTTTTCGTTCAAGCCACTCAGCCTACTGCTCTGCTACCGATTTGCCCGCGACAAAAACTACGTGCTTTTCCCACTGCTCTCGCTCTTTGCCGGGACCATGAACAGTGAAGGCTACCTGATTTCCGAAACCCACTTGATGAGCGCCCTGTTCTGGGCGGCGCTGTTTGGGCTGCTATGTCCGCGCGAATTCGGATGGTTCGATCTTGCCGCGATGACAGTTGTTTCGGCCCCGCTCATTCTTTGCTACGAAACTATGGCGCTGTTCGGACTGGTGCTGGTCGGGGCCTGCATCTACCGGCGGCTCGCGATCGCGAAGAGTCCGCAGGAGAAATGGCTCACGGTGGTCCTCGGTGCGTGGTACAGCCTGGGGACCATCTTCGCCATCCTGGCGATCATCTTTCCTCGCGATCCCACGCAGCGCGCGGATTTCTTCAAGGGTCTGCTGTTCGTATTTCACTACCGGCATATTGGGGCGCGAGTCTCATGCATCATCCTGATTCTTTGCGCGTTGGTGGTGCTGATTCCAGCGATCTACAAGAGGACGCTCGATCTACTGATGGGGTTTGCCATAGTCTGTTCGTCGGCAATTCCGGCCTTCATCTTCATCCATCCGGAATCAACCAGCCTCGACGAACATATTGTTGCCAGGACGATGAATGCCAGTGTTCCGCTGGCGCTGGCGGCCGCTTTTCTGGCCGTGTATCTCGGTTTTGTGCAGGTGGACACAGGAAAATACAAGCGACTGTTGGTGATGGTCGCGGTATTAGGCATCTGCCAATCGGCTTGGAGCGTGGTCGCCAGCGCGCAATGGTCGAACATGCTGAGCGTCCTGCGTTCTGAGCTGCGAACTCATACCGGGCCGGTATCCTTCGAAAACAGTCTGCTGTCGCGGCCGGCGCTCAGTGGGCAGCCGATGCGCGCGATGCATGCGCAGTGGCCGCTGATGCCGTTGAGCATTGTTTACGCGGATGAAGGCAAGGTGCAGTCCATCTTGCTGCCCCCGAGTACCGCGTTCTACCCGTTTGATCCTCACATTTCTTCGGCATTGCCACACTTGGAACGCTTCCACGTCGACTACAGTCCGTATTTAGCGGCGCTGCCCAAGACGAGTCCTTACCAACTTGGTCAGGGGATCGACTTCAGCGATGGCGGCAACGCGATCACGTACGAAACCGGCGGCTGGTGGAATCCGGAGCCTTGGGGAACGTGGACCGCGGAACAAGCTGGCCTCACGATCGATGGCGGAGAAGCGAGGTCGGACGTGGTGTTGGAGACCGTCGCCGCAGCGTTCGTGAACGAAAGGAATCCGGTAGTTGATGTGGAAGTAGTGGTGAACGACCTGCCTTCCGGCAAGTGGAGATTCCAATTCAAAAGCGGCGCATCGGAGTATCAGACCTACCGGATGGTGCTGAGCCAGAAGGTGCTGAACAAGTCCCTCCCCGCGGTCATTCGCTTTCGCGTGATCGGAGCGGGTTCGCCCGTGGCCGCGGGTTTGAGCGGCGATTCGCGCATGCTCGGCCTGGCAGTGCGCCGCTTGCGTTTGTTGCCGCTGTGATCAGCCCAGATTCTGAGTTGGTGTATTCGGGTGGAGCACCGCTCATTCAGAGACTGCAAACAGAGACTGCAAAAAATGTGCGCAGCAGCCGCGGCTTGCACTCTCGGTGGGAGCTCCCGCATTTATGCAGGGAAAGGAGCGCTTCAGCGCTCGGGGACAAGCTCGACTTCAATCAATGCGCTTTAGCGCCGGGATCGTGAAAACCCTGGGCTAAAGCCCATTTTAAGATCGACCGCCTTTTCCGCTGGACTAAAGTCCAGCTTTCCCCTGCTGAAGCAGGGGGCTCCCACCCGGACACATCAGTTCAGCATCTGGTCTAATTCATCCGGATGCACGACGCCACTTTGCCGTCCTCGATATAATTCGACCGCCATGGATTTGGGGCCTGCGTCTTTCTTTCGCCGGTGGTTCGATCCGGATTATGGTGTGGCGGACCGCCTGCTTCCGCGCTGGATCTTTCTGCGGGCGCTCGGCTTGATTTATTTTTCAGCCTTCTTCTCTCTAGTGTTTCAGATTCGCGGGCTCATCGGCGCGCCGGGGATTCTTCCCTCCAACGAATACCTCAAAGCGGTAGCGCACCAGTTTGGGTTGGCCCGCTTATGGTTTGCGCCCACTCTCCTATGGTTCTCCACCGGCCCACACATGCTCGGCGCAATCTGTTGGGTTGGGATGATTGCTTCCCTGCTGGCCGTCTTCAACTTGTGGCCGCGCGCCACGCTGTTCCTATGCTTTGTGTGCTTCCTTTCCTTCGTGAGCGCCGCGCAGGATTTTTCCGGCTATCAATCCGACGGCATGTTGCTGGAGGCGGGATTCATTTCCCTGTTTTTCGCGCCACCGGGATTTCTTCCCGGGCTGGGCAGAGCGCATCCACCGTCGCGCGCCAGCCTCTTCTTGCTGCAATGGGAGTGGTTCCGCATCTACTTCGAGTCGGGCATGGTGAAGCTGGCCAGCGGCGATTCCGAGTGGCGCAATTTCACCGCGATGGACGAGTACTACCAGAACGGCCCGCTGCCCACATGGATCGGCTGGTATGTGCAACATCTTCCGCACTGGTTCCACGCCTTCGCCACCGGCGCCACACTGGGGCTGGAACTCGGCCTGGTGTTCATGCTGTTCTTGCCGCGGCGCTGGCGAATCGTGTGCTTCTTCATCGTTACCGCATGGCAGATTCCCGTAATCCTCACCGCGAATTACACCTTCCTGAACTATCTGGTGCTCGTGCTGGGATTTCTTCTGCTGGACGACCGATTCTTGCTGCGGATCATGCCGGAGCGGTGGCGAGTCTATATCAATCAACGGACCGGCGTTCCACCAGAGAAGAATGTGAAATCGCAAGATTCTGACTCTTCGCTTCCCCGGCGAGGGTCGTTACGTCCTTTACAGGCGCTGCGATTGTCCCTCACCAGCGTGATGCTGATCTGGATCTTCTACGCCACGACCGCGCAAATGATCTGGATTGTTTTTCCCCGCCTGCCCCTGCCCACCTCGCCGGTCGCCGCGCTCGACCCGTTTCGCATCGCCAATCGCTACGGCCTGTTTGCGGTGATGACGCGCGGCCGCTACGAGATCGAGTTCCAAGGCTCGAACGATGGGCAAACTTGGGTGGCCTATCCGTTCCGCTACAAGCCGCAGGACCCGAGTGAGCGGCCGCGAATCTATGCGCCCTATCAGCCCCGCTTCGATTGGAACCTGTGGTTCGCGTCGCTGGGCTCCTGGCGTGAGAACTTGATCGTGCCCAGCACCGAAGAGCGTCTGCTGGCTGGCTCTCCGGACGTGCTGGCGCTGTTTGCCGGAAACCCGTTTCCTCAGGCTCCTCCGCAACAGGTTCGTGCCTTGCTTTGGCAATACTGGTTCACCACGACGGAGGAGAAGCGCGCCACTGGAATGTGGTGGAAGCGAAAGCTGATCGGACTGTACGCTCCGGTGCTTGGACGCACTCCCGACGGCAAAGTTGGCGTCGTGCAGTGGCCGGAACCGCTGCCGCCACGGGAGTAACGCTTTTTTGGAGGAGCGCATCCTAAAGCCGAATTCAGAGGCAACTCTCAAATGCACCGCTGAATGAAGCGGTGCTCCACCCGGACACACCAACTCAGAATCTGCTCTAAACTATCCCCTATGCCTGCGATGCCACGACGAGCCGCTGTGATCGGCGCAGGCCCCAACGGTCTGGCGGCGGCCATCGTCCTCGCCCAGGCAGGCTTGCAAGTGGATGTATTCGAGGCGGAGGCGCAGCCCGGCGGCGCCGCGCGCACCATGCCGCTCACCCTGCCCGGATTCCTGCACGACTTCGGTTCCGCAGTACACCCGATGGCTGCGGGATCGCCATTCTTCTCTTCGCTGCCCTTGCGCGACCACGGCCTGGAATGGATCCATCCGCCGGCGCCGTTGGCGCATCCGCTCGACGACGGCACGGCCGTCATGTTGGAGCGCGATCTTGGCGCCGCCGAAGCTGCGCTTGGGGAAGACGGCAAGCAGTGGCGCAGGCTGATGGGTCCGTTTGCCGAGCACTGGACCGAACTCGCTCCCGAGGTGCTGCGGCCGGTCCATTTATTCAACCGGCATCCCTTGCTGCTGGCGCATTTGGGACTGGTGGGATTCCCTTCCGCAGGCGCGATCGCGGAGCATTGGTTTCACAGTGCCAGGACCAAGGCACTCTTCGCCGGCCTGGCAGCCCATTCAATTCTTGCGCTCGACGAACCGCTGAGTGCTTCCTTTGGCGTAATGCTTGGCGCTGCCGCACATGCGGTGGGATGGCCCATCCCGCGCGGTGGCGCGCAATCCATTACCAACGCGCTGTGCGGATACCTTGCCAGACTGGGAGGCACGCTTCACCCATCAACCCGCATTGAGAATCTCGCCACGATTGGTAAGTACGATGTCACCCTCTGCGATGTGACTCCGCGCCAGTTGCTGCGCATGGCGGGCGAGCGGTTGTCCCCGGCGTATCGGCGTCAACTGGAGAAGTACGGTTACGGCCCCGGCGTCTTCAAGGTTGACTATGCCTTGTCGAACCCGATTCCGTGGAGGGCTTCCGAATGCTTGCGTGCCGCAACCGTGCATTTGGGGGGCACTCTGGAGGAGATTGCTGCGTCGGAGGACGCCATGCGGCATGGACACCATGCCGAGCGGCCGTTTGTTTTGCTGGCGCAGCCCAGTTTGTTCGACCCGACGCGCGCCCCGCAAGGGAAACATACCGCATGGACCTATTGCCACGTGCCTAACGGCTCGCAGTTCGACATGCTTGACCGCCTGGAGGCGCAGATTGAGCGGTTCGCGCCGGGATTCCGCGACTGCATCCTGGCGCGCCGGATTCTCAATCCGGCATCACTGGAAAGCATGGACGCTAATCTGGTGGGCGGAGACATCGGTGGCGGAGCGATGAATCTGCGGCAGTTCCTGTTTCGCCCAACGCGCCGGCAATATGCGACTTCGGCCAGCGATATCTATCTCTGCTCTTCTTCGACTCCACCGGGGGGCGGGGTGCACGGAATGTGCGGCTACAACGCCGCCAAATTGGCGCTGTCGCGACTATGACCGATGCACGCGAACTCGGCGCCGTTCTTGTTTTTGGGAGTAACGTGAATTTGTACGCAATTGTCGGAGTTGCGCCGCCTGAGGTACATTCTTTCGAACTGATTTGCGCAGTCAGGGAGACCGCATGTCATCTTCGTCCAGCACGGACCCGGGCCAACCGCGACTGACCGTCCTCTGTCTCGCCAGCTACTTCAAGGGGCTCGATTTTATTCGCGAGTGCCGGCGGCAAGGCTGTCGCGTCCTGCTACTCACCTCCCACAGCTTGCGCGACGAAGAATGGCCGCGGGAAAGCGTTGACGAGGTCTTTTACATTCCCGACGTGGAGAAGAAGTGGAAGATCGAAGATGTGCTGCTGGGCGTCAGTTACATGGCGCGCTCGGAAAACATCGATCGCATCGTTCCGCTGGACGATTTCGACGTGGAAGTCGCGGCCACGTTGCGCGAGCATCTGCGCGTCCCCGGCATGGGCGACACCACGGCCCGATACTTCCGCGACAAGCTTGCCATGCGGACCAAGGCGCGGGACGAAGGACTGTCAGTGCCGGAATTCATTCACGTTCTGAACCACGCCAAGCTGCGCGATTTCCTAAGTCGCGTGCCGCCGCCCTGGGTGCTGAAGCCGAGATCGCTGGCCGGCTCCATGGGCATCAAGAAAATAGCGGCTCCCGAGGAACTGTGGGCGGCGTTGGAGCTTTTGGGCGATCAGCAGTCCTATTACCTGCTCGAGCAGTATGTGCCCGGCGATATCTACCACGTGGACACCATTGTCTATGAGCGCGAACTGCTGTTTGCCATCGCCAGCCGGTACGGCCGTCCTCCCATGGACGTCTCGCACGAGGGCGACATCTTTACCACGCGCACCTTGCCCCGAGGCTCGGCGGAAGAACGTCCTCTGCTGGCGCTCAACGAAAAAGTTTTGCAGGCCTTTGGTTTGGTGCGAGGCGTCTCGCACAGCGAATTTATCGCGGGTCGCGACGGCAGATTGTATTTCCTGGAGACCTCCGCCCGTGTCGGTGGCGCGCATATCGCTGATTTGGTGGAAGCGGCTACAGGAATCAATCTCTGGGCGGAGTGGGCCAAGATCGAAATCGCTGGTGGAAAGGCCCCATACCGGCCTCCAGTTGCGGGAGGCGATAGCGCCGGTCTGCTCATTTCGCTGGCGCGGCAGGAGCATCCTGACACCTCGGCGTACAACGATCCGGAAATTGTCTGGCGCCTGAACGACAAAAAGCACCATGTTGGCCTGATCGTGAAATCGCCCGATCCCGGCCGGGTACAAGAGCTGGTTAGCAATTACGCACAACGCTTCCGGCAAGATTTCTTCGCGTCGGAACCACCGCGAGATAAACCCAACTACTGAAGCTTTGACTCCCCCGAAGGTTTGTCCCGTTTCTCTTTGAGATTCGAGTCAACCCGGGTGGGCCGGCTCCTCGTCAAAGTTTTCCAGCTTCTTCCTGAATGCGCTTCCAGGCATTCTCCACGTGACGCAAGGCGGTGTGTGTCTGGCCGACGCAGAAGCGCAAAGTGAAGCGATCGTTCAGTCGCGTATGGGTGAGATATAAGTCGCCACTGTGGTTGAGGCGGTCCATCAGGAGCTGATTACTCTCATCACCGCACCGGTGCCGGAAGCACACCAGGTTCAGTGGCGCGGGTGCAACAATCTCGAAGCGCTCGTCCTGCTTTACCCATTCAGCAAATTGCTGGGCCAATTCTATGTGCCGGCGTACGTGGTATTGCAGTCCCTCCACTCCGTAGTGCCGAATCACGAACCATAGCTTGAGCGAACGAAACCGGCGGCCGAGAGGAACGTGCCAGTCACGGTAGTCAATAACTGCGCCCGACTCGGTTGCCTGGTTGCGAAGGTATTCGGGAAGGATACTCAGCTGTCAATGAGGGCTTTGCGGTCAGCCACATAGAAACAATTGCAATCGAAGTTGGTAAACATCCACTTGTGAGGATTGAAGGTGTAGCTGTCGGCCAGCTCGATTCCATCCTGGATGTAACGGAACTCCGGACACAGTGCGGCTGTGCCCGACATGGCGGCGTCCACGTGGAACCAGAGTCGGTTTGCACGGCATATGGCGCCGATGACGGGCAGGGGATCGAGGGCGTTAGAGGACGTGGTCCCCACCGTGGCAGAAACGAAGAAGGGCACCAGACCCGATTGCCAGTCCTGCTGAATCTGGCGGGCCAAGGTTTCTCGCCGCATGGCAAAGCGCTCGTCAACCTCAATTAAACGCAGGTTGTCCATTCCGATTCCCGCAACCATGGCAGCCTTCTCGATAGAGGAGTGGGCCTGGTTGGAGGTATAAGCCACGAGTTTGCCGTCGCAGCCGCGACGATTGCTGAGATAGTTAGTAGCACGTTCACGAGCGGCCAGCATGGCGCACAAAGACGCGCTCGAGGCTGTGTCCTGGATCACACCGCCGCCGCTACTGGTGGATAGGAATTTTGGCGGTAATCCCATCATGGTTACCAGCCAATCGAGGACATGCGATTCTAATTCTGTGCATGCCGGACTGGTGGCCCATAGCATTCCTTGTACGCCCAGCGCTGAAGATACTAGGTCGCCTAGAATCGACGGTCCAGAAGCATTAGCAGGAAAATAGGCAAAGAAATTTGGCGATTGCCAGTGAGTAACTCCAGGAAGAATTACCTGATTGATATCCTGCAGCATAGCTGCGAAAGCTTCCCCCTCATGGGGAGCGTCAGCGGGAAGCGCTTGCCGGATTTGGCCGGGCTCTACCTGGGAAAGTACTGGCAGGGTCTCAATGCGCTCATAATAGTCAGCAATCCAATCCACTACGGCGCGTCCATGCTGGCGAAACTGCTCCGGCGTCATGTGGTAGCTTTTTTCTGATGGCATAATAACCTCTTTGGACGACCTTCCCAATTTAGTCCGCCGCATAATACAGGAAGGTCCTCAGCGGATGAAGGTAGGAACTGCGCAGCCTTTTAACGCAGGTCTGAAGGTCTGTTCTATCCAGGTACAGCCACCCTGAAACTGCTCTAGTAATCCCGCACTCTGACTAACGTGCTACCGCAGATTACCACTTCACGGTTGCTATTTATCTTGTATTGTAAATCTATAGTGTAAACTACCACCATCGCTGCTACACTATCTCGGGATTGTAAAAGCTCGAAAGGAGAAGCATGGATATTCAGAACATATTAGCGGATCTTAAAAGGGAACGTGAACGCCTCGATAGAGCTATTGGTGCGTTGGAAGGACTCGGTACTCAGACACGCCGTCGGGGAAGACCGGTAGGCAGCCACCAGGCCGCGGCGAAGCCCAAGCGCAAACGCCGCCACATGAGCGCTGCCTCGCGCAAACGCATTTCCGAAATGATGAAGCAACGCTGGGCGGAGCGGAAGAGGAAAGCGCATTAGTACGATGGCTGATAGTGTCCGATCACCCATTTCGTCTTGTTATAGATATGCCACTCGTTGCTGAGTGGCATATTTATTGTTGCGGAAATATCGGCTTCAGCGGTGAATGATCGGCACGAAGGATGAAGTCTTCTCGCAGATTGCACTATAGTAGGGTGCGCTGCCGCCCAGCCAGTACTTGGCAGAATTTCCCGTCATGGAACGATCATTAACGTGTTGCGTCATGGAGTGTGGTGCTGCTCCACTACCGGCAGAGGTATCGCAAGTCTGCCAGCCGGACATTGCCTGAATCATGGTATAGGTTGGCTGACCACCTCCAGTAATTCCGATCCAAAAGCCTGGAACCTTGTAAACGTTCTGATGATTGTCTTACGCCTGGACCACGATCCAATGATGGCCGTCCTCGAGACCTACCTGAGTTAGTAGGAACTACGGGCGATGGCTTAGCCCGCGGGGATAGAAGGACAATAGCGGTGCGGCGCCCATTCTTGCGAGCGAGGGCAGGGCTCGGCAAACCCGTTTAACAGGTATTGCGCCGAGGAATTTAATCCTGTGCGGGAATTGCCCCGGCACTCACACAAGATGCCAGTTGGTGCGCAGCGGCATAGCGCTTGGGACCGCGTTTGCGTACCAGCAGCACGCGTATGCGCTCCAGTAGTTCTATTGGAGCGAACTCGCCTTTCGGCAACCAGCCATCGGCGAGGGTGTCTTCCGCACAACAATTAACGGAGCCAGAACACAGCAGCGCCGGAGTATGCGGCGAGATCGCCTTGATCTGGTCAATCAGTTTTGCGCCACTGAGTTTCGGCATCATGAGATCGGCCAGAACCAGATCGATTCCGCCACGCCGCATCATTTCCAGGGCGTGTTCAGGATCGGTACAAGTGAAGACATGGTAGCCGCGGGTTTCGAGCAAAACTTTTCGAATGGAGAGAGAGCGTTCGTCGTCGTCCACGCAAAGAATGGTGCGCTTGGGTTTCATACGCCTCGTTGGGCCTTTTCGAGAATGCCAGCGCGTGTCCGGGCAAACTTGTGAGCCGGACGGACGCAAGGCAATCTGAATTGGCTTCTTATAATCTTTTACGCCAGAGCTGTTGAGCGTGTCCGGATAGTACGACCGTTGCTGGGGTCGCACAAGTATTGCGAAAGTCAATTCTGCAGAAAATTTTCAGCCCGCAGGACAAAATGAAACAGCACCACGCAAGGTGATGTGCATTTCGACGATCGTCCGAAAACCATTGACTGGCGAGGATCTTCAGCCTACACAAGATATCCGCAGAAAATTCACATCGTTACTTCGCCGTCAACCACCTGCACTACGTTACCTCCAACCCGCACATTGGTGACAACGTCGCCGCTCTTTCCGGCACGGATGTAAAGGAAACTCGGGCGCCGCGTTTCCATTCCCTGCTCGATCAATCCTTGCGCTTCCGGCGCGAGTACACCATGCCGTACTGCCCAGGCTGCGCAACATCCCGCGGCCGATCCGGTGGCCGGGTCCTCGCCGTTGTAGAAGATCATGCGCGCGTGCAGTGTGGCATTCGGGTCCACAGTTTCGCGGCACACGAAATAGAAAAAGGCGGGACTGCCGATGCCCGCCAGATACGGCGCCATCTGGTACCAACTGACTTTCAGATTCTGCAGCGTGGCCAGCGAGCGGAAGGGGACCATGGTGAAAGGCATACCGGTAGAGACGGTCTGAATGGGCAGGCTCTCATCCAGCTCGGAGACCGGGATGCCGAGGACGCCGGCGACAATGTCGTGCGGGTGGGTGGCGCCGAATTGCGGTTCGGCCTGACGCATCTCGCCGAAGAGCAGACCATTGCGCTGCTCGAAGCGCACAGGAATTTTGCCGACCTTCAAATCGAGCACGATCTCATCCGAACTGGCGTGCTGGCGCAGGTACCAGGCGGTGCCGAGCGTGGGGTGTCCGGCGAAGGGCAGCTCTTCGTTCACCGTGAAGATGCGGACCTTGTGCCCGTCGCGTCGCTCGACGTCTGCATCCCTGGGCAGGATGTAGGTGGTCTCCGACAAATTGGTCTCGCGCGCGAGCTTCTGCATTTCGTCGTCGCTCAGACCACGGGCGTCGCTGAAGACCGCAAGTTGATTGCCCTCGAGCGGGCGGCTGGTAAACACATCAAGCTGGACAAACGAGAACTTGCGCTTGGGCATCGGAAGGCTCCATCACAAATGTATCAAGATGCGCCGCGAGGGCGGCGGTGCTGAAAATATTTCGCTGCCAGTGGTATTGTTGGGCCAGTCCAATGCGGAAGCGAAGGGGGTCCGGTGACTCTCCCGGTCTTCAAAACCGGCGATTGGCATCTTGCGATGTCAATGGTGCGTTCGACTCGCACACGCTTCCGCCAATCATCTGCGCGCTTGTAGCCAGCCTCCGACGAATCTGCTTGTCAGCGAACACACTGTGAACGGTTGAAATCCGCACAAGTACACATGGTAAAGTTCGTGAGGCGCGGCAACCTGCCATGAGCTTCACTCTCCTCGACTGGACCGCCATTGTCGGCTATCTCGCGACCACGCTCGCCATGGGGCTGTGGTTCCGTCGCCGCTCGGGGCGCAGCGTTGACGACTACTTCGTGTCCGGCCGCAAGGTGAACTGGTGGCTGGCCGGAACTTCGATGGTGGCGACCACGTTCGCTGCCGACACTCCGCTCGTCGTCACCGGCCTGGTTTACGCGCAGGGAATTTCCGGCAACTGGCTGTGGTGGGGCTTCCTATTCTCGGGCATGATGACCGTGTTTTTGTTTGCCCGTCTGTGGCGCCGCTCCGGCCTGCTCACCGATGTGCAGTTTGCCGAGATTCGTTATTCCGGCAAGCCGGCCGCATTCCTTCGCGGATTCCGCGCGATCTACCTTGGCTTGCTGATGAACTGCGTCATCCTGGGATGGGTGACGAAGGCGATGACCAGCATCGTCGGCACCACGCTGGCCGGTACTCCGATGCTGACCAATATCAGCCGCTTCATGAGCGCGCATTTCGGCGCGGTGTGGAGCGGCAACGACGGCGCGGCGCTTGCCATCTGCGTCTTGTTCCTGATTCCGTTTACTGGGTTATACGTGGCTATCGGCGGTCTTTGGGGCGTGCTGTGGACTGATCTGTTCCAGTTCGTGCTGAAGATGACGATCGTTATCGCGGTGGCGTATTTCGCAGTGGTTGCCTGTGGCGGCATGACGGCCATGCTCGACAGCCTGCGCATGATGCAGGCCGCTGCTGGTGCAAACGCCGCCAATCCTCTCGCCTTCTTCCCGGAATTTTCGCGGGGCCCCATGGCCGAGCCGCTGTGGATGGTTCCCGTTGCCAGCTTTTTGGTGTTCATCGGGCTGCAGTGGTGGGCGTTCTGGTATCCGGGCGCGGAGCCGGGCGGCGGCGGCTATATCGCGCAGCGTATCTTCAGCGCGCGCGACGAGAAGCAGGGGCTGCTCTCGGTTTTGTGGTTCAACATCGCGCATTATGCCATTCGTCCGTGGCCGTGGATCATCACCGGACTCGCTGTCGTCGTCCTGTACCCTGGGCTGCAACATCCCGAAAGCGGTTACATGATGGTGCTGAACTCGCATCTCCCGCACCAGTATCGCGGGATTGCGATTGCGGGATTCCTGGCCGCCTTCATGTCCACGATTGCGACCCAACTGAACTGGGGCGCGTCCTACCTGGTCTCGGACTTCTATCGCAGGTTCGTGAATCCAGGCGCTACCGAGAAGCACTATGTCGTGGCTTCGCGGTTGTGCACGGTGTTGCTGGTTATCGTGTCGGCGTGGGTGTCGGTGCAACTTGGCTCCATCGCGTCCGGATGGCAGGTGGTGCTGCAGATTGGCGCGGGCACCGGCGCGGTGTACATCCTTCGCTGGTATTGGTGGCGGATCAATGCCTGGAGTGAGATTTCGGCCATGGCCTGCTCGTTGCTGGTCACTGTCATTCTGAACCGCTGGCAGCCGTTCACCGGCAACAGCTCGCTGGTTTTTGCGAAGAGCGCATTGACGACTACTATCGTGACGACCATCGTTTGGCTCACCGTGACCTTGCTGACGAAGCCCGAGCCGGACCAAGTCCTGCTGCGTTTCTACCGCCATGTGCGGCCCGATGTTCGCGGTTGGAAGCGCATTGCAGCGCAAGCGTCCGACATTGTGGGATATCGGGACCTCGGCAGCAACCTGGGCGCTTGGGCCCTTGGCTGCGCCATGGTTTACATGTGTCTCTTCGGAACGGGGAAGATACTACTGCATCAGCCTGCGGTGGGAATTCTTCTGCTGGCTGGCTCGGCGATTTGTGCCGTGCTGCTCTATCGTGGCGTGGTGCAGAACTTCAAAGTCGAGTCGCAGGAGGCGAGCAGCGGTGTGCCGGATTGGGTTGACGCGCCGACTACCGCCAAATGATTTCCAAGACTGCGCGCGGGATCCTGGCAGGACAGGTACGGTTTCGCCGAGTTTCCCAAAACGGGCTGAAAGCCGAAGGTAGTATAACTACTGTCGCATTTGAGCTGGCATAATTTACATGTCAATATGGCGAAATAGACGATTATCCCCTTGACACATAATTGAGATTGGTTTATACTTGCTTTATATCGA
>ODAK010005082.1_pt1 | contig 13394 bp, 11 predicted proteins | sample 1539591 | NCBI WGS metagenome assembly ODAK01 (sample SAMEA3539303, study PRJEB22396) | soil metagenome | biome: tundra; feature: field; material: soil | place: USA | collected 2010-05 | depth 0.15 m | reverse complement strand
GTTGAGGTAATTCATCCTCAGACGTGGCTCCTTTGGCAGTTCGGCAGAATGATACTTGTCCGCAAATTTGCCTCCGGTAGACAACTGAAAAGGTTGTATGAACAGGAACCTGTATTTCTTTTTTTCCGCCGTCATGATTCGTCTTCTCCTTCCGGATTTACCCGCATGTCGTCACGCGAGCAATTTATCCGGGATCAGAAAACGGGCGTTTGATTTGGATCAAGAGGGTGGGGCGGCATTGACTAACGCCTGCCGATCGACGGGCGGGTAATCTTTGCGGATGTCGCGCGCCGTGTCAACCTGATGAGGCCGCGGGAACGCCGAACTAAAGCTCCTTCCACTTCTTGCCGTTAACCGCATGATCACGGGAGCATCGAATGATCGCTCGCGTTCATCTTCGGCTTGCATATGGAAACCCAGCCGGCCACAATACGGGCGCGCCTGACAATGACAGCCGGGAATAACGTGAGCAGGACGTTAGATTCCCGGCAGATGGCATTGGGTCGGAGGAATATCCATGTTCTGTTGGCACAGAAGCCAGGCCCCCGCAAAGGCTGATGATGTCTGATATGCTCCAGTTCGTTGCCTCGCCCCCCGATACCAGCCTGCTTTATATGGGGCATTACGACCCGCTGCTGGTCTTTTTTTCCATCCTTGTCGCGATATTCGCTTCCTATGCGGCACTGGTTGTCGCGCAGCATGTAGCGAAATGCGTCAATGTAAACCAGCGGCGCGGGTGGATCGCGGCAGGCGGCCTGTCCATGGGCGCAGGCATCTGGACGATGCATTTCGTCGGCATGCTGGCATTCAGCCTGCCATGCGGCGCACGCTATGATCCGGCCTTGACCCTGCTGTCCATGGTGCCGGGCTTACTGGCGAGCACGGTCGCCTTATGGATCATCAGCCGCCCCATGCTCTCGCGGATACAGTTGGCCATAGGGGGCCTCCTGCTCGGCGCCGGCATCGGGACGATGCATTATTCCGGCATGGCTGCCATGCGGATCGACGGCATCGTTCGCTACGACCTCAAGCTGTTTCTCCTGTCGATCGTGGTTGCGGTGATCTTGGCCACGCTGGCGCTGTGGATCAACTTCCAGCTGCGGCCGTTGCACGCCCGCTGGCGCTCGTGGATCACCATGGCGAGCGCGGTTGTGATGGGACTTGCCGTCTCGGGCATGCACTACACGGCAATGGCCGCCGCGTACTTTATCCGTGCCGGAGATGCTTCCATCCCCGATTCAGAGAATACGTCGATTTTTCTGGCGTCCGCCGCGTTGGCGTTGAGCTGCGCCATCATCGTGATGACCATCGTGGCGACTTATGTGACCAACGCTTCCCGCGTGTCACCGGGTCGATCCTACAAGGTTGGCAGTCTGCTGATTCTTGGATGGATCATCGTGGCCTGGCTGAGCACGGACTATTACTACAGCGCTCGCGCACAACGCGTCTATCTGTCAGAAGTACGCCTGGCAGCAGAACAGGCCCAGACGATTGCAGACCAGATACACGACAGCCTGGACTTGCTGCAAGGCGTTCCGTTCGTCCTGGCGTACGACGAAACCATCCACAAGGTATTGGATCGCTTTGGGCCGGATGCCGGTCCTTCTCCGCTCGAATACCAGGAGCGCAAGCGAAGCTGGGAGGGGGAAAGCGCGCTGGATCGGTTCAACCGCTTCCTCGATATTGCCGCGACCCAGCACCACGCGGATGTCATTTGGGTGGTGAATGCCGCCGGCGATTGCGTCGCCGCCAGTAATGCCAAACGGCCAGACAGTTTTGTCGGCACGAACTACAGTGATCGCGTGTATTTCCAACAGGCAAGGAACCGGGTGCGCGGACACCAATATGCGGTCGGCTATGTCAGCAAAATTCCCGGCCTGTTCTACTCCTACCCGGTGATCGTGAACGGCCGCTTCCTTGGTGCCGTTGTCGTCAAGCGCAATATTTCAAATTTCCTTTACTGGATTCGGCAGACCAACGCATTCATTGCCGATTCCAACGGCGTTATCGTCCTGGCGCAGGACAAGAAACTCGAATCGTACACCGTTCCCGGCGCCACCGTGTCGAGATTGTCTGATGCCGACAGATCGTTGCAGTACAAACAGACCCGATTCGAGCCCCTCGGACTCGAACCTTGGGGGGATGGCCGCTTCCCCAAAGCGGTCAGCCTCGGCGATCGGGGTAAGCCGATGGTATTGGACTCCAAGGCGCTGCCGGAGGATGGCATCGTGGTTTATGCACCCCGCTCCTTGACAGAGCTGGTCCGCATTCAGCCAGAACGCTACTGGATTTTTGCTTTATTGTCTGCTGCCGGCGCGATGCTGATTGTTGCCGCCGTCGCCGTGGTGCTTTATCTTCGCGCCACCCGCCAGGCCAGGGAGGCGGCCGAGGCTGCCTCCCGTTCCAAGTCCGAGTTTCTCGCGACGACGAGCCACGAAATCCGCACGCCGATGTTTGGCGTGCTCGGCATGGCGGATCTGCTGCTCGATACCGCACTCACCGGCGTCCAGCGCCGCTACGCACAGACTATCCGAAAATCGGGTGACTTGCTGCTGAGCGTGATCAACGACATTCTCGACTTCTCCAAAATGGAAGCCGGCAAACTGGAAATCGAAAACATCGATTTCGATTTGCGCGGATGCATCGATTCGGTGATCGAACTCCTCGCCGACAGCGCGGACGGCAAAGGCCTGGACCTCGCCTGCACGGTCGATGCGGCGGTGCCGCGCGCTTTGCGCGGCGATCCGGGCCGCTTGCGCCAAATCCTGGTCAACCTGATCAGCAACGCAATCAAGTTTACCGAGCACGGAAAGATTGAGGTTTCAGTGCGCTGTGACGACCAAGGCACCGCCTCAGCTGCGGCCGGAATCCACGTGCTGCGCTTCGCGGTGAGCGACAGCGGCATCGGGATCTCTGAGGAGATACGCATGCGCCTGTTTCAACCATTCGGTCAGGCCGACAGCTCGACTACCCGTAAATACGGCGGTACCGGGCTCGGGCTCGCGATCTGCAAGCAGCTGACACAGCTGCTGGGGGGCGAAATCGGCGCTGACAGCGAACCCGGAAAAGGCTCGACTTTCTGGTTCACGGTTCGCTTCGGGGCGGCCCTGGCGCTGCCGCAAACCCCCAAGCTGCGCAGCGACCTGAGTGGTTTGCGCGTTTTGATCGCCGAGGACAACCCGATCAACCGCACCATCCTTCAAGACCAGGTCGCAAGCTGGGGCATGCTGTTCGAGGGCACCGGGAACGGCCTGCGCGCGCTCGAGCTGCTGCGTGCCGCGGCCGCGCGCGGGACGGCGTACCATCTGGTGTTGACCGACATGAAAATGCCGGGCCTGAATGGCATCGAACTGGCGCAGGCAATTCAGTCCGACCCGGCGCTTGCGGGAACGTGCCTGATCCTGTTGACTTCGATCGAGTCTCCAGGTGAAGCCGCGGCGGCACGTGCAGCCGGAATCGCGGCCTGCCTGAGAAAACCGGTCGGCCAATCCGTACTGCGTCGCTGCATTGCCATGACCATGGGAGCGGCGGAAGAAGAGCGACCTGCCGCCGAGGCGCTGCGACGCCCCGCGGCGCTGACCGGCGCACGCGTGTTGCTGGTCGAGGACAATCCGGTGAACCAGGAACTCGCGTCGGCAATGCTGCGGGACCTCGGCTGCAGGGCCGATGTTGCCAATAACGGATGCGAAGCGGTGACCGCGGCAGCGCAGGGTGAGTACGATGCCATCCTGATGGACTGCCAGATGCCGGAAATGGATGGCTTTGCAGCGACCCGGGAGATCCGGGAGAGCGAAGCCGGCCGTGGCCCGGCGCTGCGCCGCACCCCCGTCATCGCGCTCACGGCCAATGCCATGGGAGGTGACCGTGAACGCTGTCTCGCCGCCGGGATGGACGACTATCTCGCCAAGCCGTTTGAGAAAACGCAGTTGCAGACAGTTCTGCAACGCTGGCTGCCGCCCCGGAACGACTCGCATTCGGCGGCGTCCGTTGGGGCTCGAGGCGACGCGGTGCAGGCGCGCGGCACGCATCCCGCTGGCGAGCAAGATCTGGCCCTGGCGCATCAGCACCAGCCGTACGGGCAGGCCCCGCACTCGGCCACGATCGACCCGGCAGCCCTGGATAACATCCGCGCGCTGCAGCAACCGGGTGCGCCCAGCCTGCTTGAAAAAATAATCGGCTTGTACCTGGATGGTGCGCCGAAACTCATCGCCGGCATGCACGAGGCGCTGCAGCGCGGCGATGCCGGCGGTTTGCAGCGCGCCGCGCACACGCTCAAATCGAGCAGCGCCAACCTGGGCGCCGCCAGACTCGCCGGGTACTGCGAGGAACTCGAAACGCTGGCGCGGGCCGGCAACCTGCAGGTCGTCGATACGCGTCTGGCCGATCTGCAAGCCGAATACCGGCAGGTCTGCGCGGCACTGGAGGCTCAAACCGGGTCAAGCGCGGCTGAAGCAGGCCGATAATGACGTTGTTGCCGCAGAAGCGAGTGATCTATTCTCTCCGGGACAGTCATTGCGGCGTGGCCGTCGCCTAGCATTTCCGTCGCACGGAATTCCGGCACTTCGTTACAGTTGCTTAGCGGAAGGGCCTGGGCGGTTGGGACGGTGACCGTGGATCAGCCCCGTTGCGCGCTTTGCTGTTGCCACCAGCGCTTGAGCCAGCCGGTGTTGCCGCCGAGCGCGACGAGTTCCCGCAGAGATTCCGGCAGCGGCGGGTAATCTCTACGGATATCGCGCGTGTAATTGATGAACCGCCCGGCCTGGAAGTCGACTTCGAGTTCGTCGCCGGTTTCGCACAGCCCGGTCACGCCGGAGCAGTCGGTCAGCACGCGCAAGCCGCAGCCGATTGCGGCGCGGTAGGCGAGAAACGGTATCGACTCGCATACCAGACCGAGCCCGAGCGCCTGCATTGCGATGTAGCCGTTGACCTTCGGCCCCATGCCGAAGTTGCGGCCGGCGACGATGATGTCGCCGGGCCTGGCGCGTTCGTGAAAACCCGGATCGGTTTCCTCGAACAGGTGCGGGATCAGTTTTTGCGGATCCATCTCGCGTGCCGTGATCAGCGCGTTTGGAATCACGCCGCCGGGATGCGGCACGTCGTGCCCCAGCTTGTAGCAGCGGCCTTTCAGCAGCCAGCTGAATTCGGTCAGGCTCATGTGCCACTCTCCGTGATCAGCTGGTTGAAGTCGGTAACATTGCGCGCATCGGTAATCCTGCCGGCGATCGCCGATGCCGCTACCGTCGCCGGACTGCCGAGATAAAGCTGCGCGTCCTGCGAGCCGAAGCGGCCGGCGTTATTGTTCGCTGCAGTCGAAATCGAAACCTCGCCCGCATGCAGTGGCCCGACCACCGCATCGTTACAGGGTCCGCATCCCGCGGGCAGCAGGATCGCGCCGGCCTCGATGAATACCTGCAGCAACCCTTCGCTCAGCAGGCGCCGGGTCGATTGCTCGGAGCCGGGCGCAATGAACATGCGCACGTTGGGAGCGATGCGCTTGCCCTTCAGCACCGCAGCCGCGATCGCGAAATCCTCGTACATGCCTGAGCCGCAGGAACCGACGAACGCATGGTTTATCGGTTGTCCCGCAGCCTCGGAAATATTCACCGCGCGGTGCACGCCGCCCGGCAGTGCGACCTGCGGCTCGAGGCTGCCGATATCGAGCGTCGCTTCCTTTTCGTACGCCGCATCCGGGTCGGGAAAGACGGGTGTGAAAGGGCATTGTGCGCGCTCGCGTGCCAGCGCAAGAATTTGTTCGGACGGCGGAAAGAATATGCCGTAAGCGCGCATCTCGGTCGGCGAGTTGCATAGCGCGGTGCGCGCCGCGAGGTCGAATTGATCGAGATCACCCGCGTACTCGAGCACGCGGTAATCGAGATCGAAATCAAGCGTGCCCTGTTGCAGCAGGCGCGCAATGTGGAAGCCGAGGTCGCGCCCGTAGACCCCGGGCTCGAGCTTGCCCTTGAGCGTGAGCCGCACGGTTTTTGGCGCCATGACCCAATTGGTGCCGGTCGCGAGTACGCGGCTGATTTCAGCGCCGACGCGAAAGCCGAACGCGCCGATCGCGCCGGCGTTGGTGGAATGGCGGTCGTTGTCGAAGTAAAACATGCCGGGAAGCAGCATTCCCGATTCCATTGGGAAGATGTGGCCGTGCCCGCCGCGGCCGACATCGAAGAACTGCTTCACGCCCCAGGCTCGCGCTGCCGCGCGGTTGAGGACGCCGAATTCAGCGGCGCGCGCGCTGCCGTAGATCACTTCATGGTCCGTCACCATGATGACTTTGCCGGGTGCTGCGAGACGATCGATGCCGAGCCGATCGAGCTCGCGCTTGGCGCCGCGCACCACGCCATCGTGAATCATGATGAAGTCGGGGTCCGGATAAACCACATCTCCCGGGCTCACGCGAGCGCGCCCGCTGGTGCGAGCGAGAACCTTCTCGACAGCGGTCATTCCCATCGTAACCCCTTGAATTTATCCCCCCGGACCCGCTGCCGCGTCAGGGTGTCCCAACGTCAGGCTCGCGCGCGTTTTGCGCCGGAGAACGCATTACGGCATTCCTCGATCTTGCGCTTCAGGTAATCGAGCGCAAAGTCGATTTCTTCCTCGGTGTTGAAGCGGCCGACCGTGATGCGAATAGAGTTGCCGGCGAGCCAGGTGTTGTTGCCGAGCGCCTGCAGTACGTGCGACACGCTGCCCTCCGATGAGCATGCCGAGGCCGACGACACGGCGATATCGTGCAGCGACGCGATCATCTGGTCGCAGTTCGGCAGCTTCAGGCTGAGGTTGAGGTTGTTGACGATGCGGTGCTGCAGATCGCCATTGACCTGAACTTCGTCGAGCGCCGCCAGCCCGCGCCAGAGCTTGTCGCGCAGCGCACGCAGCCGCGGCAATTCGGTCGCCATTGCTGCTCCCGCGAGGCGGAAGCATTCACCCATGCCGAAAGCGTGCGAGCTGCTCGCGGGATTGCCGAACTTGTCGGCAAGCCACGGCAGCATGGTCTCGACCACGCGGGGATCGACCGGCGTCGTCGCGGAATTATCGAGATAGATCGGGAGTTTCAGCATGCGCCGCGCGTTCCGGAACAATGCCGGCATATTTTATTTACCCGCAGGGATTTGCGATTGAACCGGGACATTTGCAGGATCAGTGCTTGGGCATCAGCGCGCTCAGCACACGCTGGCGTTTTGCTTCGACGTCTTGCGCGAACCCCGGATGCTGCTGTTCGACGAATGTCGTCGCCAGCCCGAGTTTGAGCAGCGCCACCGCGAAGGTCGCGCCGAGGTCGTCGAGATCCGGGCTCTCCTTCGCGAGTTGCAGCGCTTCGATGGTCTCGTCCATCAGTTGCTGCAATGCCGAATGCATTTCGTCGTCAAACAGTTTGGGGTTGCGCATGGTGGAGCCTGCGGTCGCGAAAGTGTTTTATTTTAACGTGTTTCGGCGCTCATGCGCTTTGCAGCGGTGCCCGACCGGTTACAATAACGCTCGGGCCTGGTCAAATCACGGAGGAAAAGGACATGCAGTTGAGCTTGAAGGGGAAGGTTGCCGCAGTTACCGGCGGCAGCGAAGGTATCGGCAGGGCGACGGCATTGCGTCTTGCCGAACTCGGCGCCAAGGTCGCGATTTGCGCGCGCCGCGCCGAGGTGCTGGAGAAAACCGCCGGCGAAATCAGGAAACTCGGCGCCGAGGTGTTCGCCGTGACTGCCGATGCGACCAAGGCCGACGATATGGCGCGCTTCGTCGAACAGGTGGTACAGCGCTTCGGGCGCATCGACATCCTCGTCAATAACGCCGGCGCCACCGGCCAGTTGGCGTTCGATGCGGTCGATGATGCGGCGTGGCAGCAGGACATCGAGATCAAGGTGATGGCACACGTGCGCACCGCGCGCGCGGTGATCCCGCACATGAAGCAGCAGGGTGGGGGGCGCATCATCAACCTCAACATGGTCGGCGCCAAGCATCCCGACGCCAGGCAGTTTCCGACGACCGTCAGCCGCGCCGCCGGGCTCGCGCTGACCAAAGGGCTGTCGAAGGAGCTGGCCGGATTCAACATTCTGGTTAACGCGGTTGCGGTCGGGAAAATCAAGTCCATGCAGCAGGAGCGCCGCGCCGCGCGCAGCGGCATGAGCGTGGAGGAGCATTACGCGAAAACCGGCAAGACCATCCCGCTCGGCCGCATGGGTGAGGCTGAAGAGGTTGCCAACGTGATCGCGTTTCTGGCCTCCGATGCCGCGAGCTACGTCACCGGAACCTGCATCAACGTCGACGGCGGATTATGCGGCGTGTTGTAGTGGCTGTGCAGCGCAATGCTCACGCGAATTGGTTAGAATACGCGGCCTTCAGTCAAGGGATTTTGCTAAATCATGCCGGTTACCAGACGCAAGACCAACCGCCGCATTACCGTGCGCCGCTCCGCCATTCACGGGAAGGGAGTTTTCGCAACCACATTCATTCCCAAGGGCACGCGCATCATAGAATACAAGGGCAAACGCATCAGCGAGGATGCTGCCGATGAAAAGTACGGCGACGATGAGGGCACGCATACTTTCCTGTTCCTGCTCGATAACCAGATCGTGATCGACGCCAACGATAACGGCAACTCGGCACGCTGGATCAACCACAGCTGCGATGCGAATTGCGATGCGAACGAGGAGAACGGACGCATGTTCATCGATGCGATTCGCGATATACAGCCCGGAGAAGAGTTGACTTACGATTACAACCTGATCGTCGATGAAAGATATACGCCTGCGCTGAAACGGTTGTATGCATGCGGCTGCGGCGCGCGTAAATGCCGCAGCACGATCCTGGGCCGCAAGCGCTAGTGAACGCGGTTATTTGAAACCGAACAACCGCGCCGGACTATCCCACAACACCTTCTGCCGATCCTTTGCATCCGGCAGCCAGCGCGTCAGGCACGTAAACGGTGGGCTATATATAGTCCATGCGCTCATCCATGCGCACGTACGGCCAGTCGGAACCCCACACGCAGTTGTCGAGCGTGAAGGCTTCGATCGCCGCCGCGATGAACGGATCGACGTCGCGGTACGGGTAGCCATCGAGCGACGAGCGGAACGGACCGGATAGCTTGATCACCGCGTTGCCCGACTTGCCGAATTCGAGCAGCGTCCTGAAACCCGGCTGCGAGACGCCGCGCTTGATGTCGGGACGGCCGAAGTGATCGATCATGACGCGCACGCCCGCTTGGCGCAAAATCGGCGCCGCTTCGGCCAGTTCATCTTTCTGGCAGTGGATCTGGAGCAACCATTTCATTTCCTTCACGCGCGCGAGCAACCGCCCGGCGCCCGGCTCGGTGAGCGGTCTCATGCCGTGGCCCATGAGGTTCATGCGAATGCCGACCACGCCCTTGTCGGCGAGCGCGGAGAGTTCGCGGTCCGACGCCTCCGCCTTCACCAGGGCTATCCCTTTGAAGCGTCCGCCGGATGCGGCAATGGCATCGAGCATGCAGCGATTATCGGGGCCGTACGGTCCGGCGCCGACCAGCAGGCCGTGCGTCAGCCCGTGCGCATCGAGCACGGCGCGGAACTTCGCGGCGGTGCCGGCCTGGCTCGGGTGCGGCTGGTACAATGTGTCCGAAGAATAGGGATAACTGTCGCCGCAGAAAACGTGGGCGTGCGAATCTACGGCGCGAACCGTCGTCATGTATGGTTTGCTCCCTTGCGAATCATTTCAGAACTTTTCGACGTACGGCCGCAGGTCGATCTCCAGGCTCCACGCGCTGCGTGGTTGCAGGTGGAGCTGGTAGTAGGTTTCAGCGATAGCAGCGGGATCGAGCACGGTGTCCTTGCCGCGCTCGGCTGTGCTGTGCCCCGGCCGCTCGCCTTCGATCTGGCCGTCGATCACGACGTGCGCGACATGGATGCCCTGCGGCTGCAGCTCGCGCGCCATGCTTTGCGACAGCGCGCGCAATCCAAATTTGCCGACCGCGAGATTGTGAAACAGTGCGCCACCGCGCAGCGATGCGGTCGCGCCGGTAAAGATGATCGTGCCGTTATGATCGGAGTTGCGCGTGAGCATCGCGCGCGCCGCTTCGCGCCCGACCAGGAAGCCGCCGAGGCAGCCAACGCGCCAGCAGCGTTCGAACTCTTCGACGCTGGTATTAAGCACGCTTTTGCGCACGAATGCGCCGGCGTTGAAGACGACCAGCGCGGGTGTGCCGAGATCGGCAACGACCGATGCAAACAGTTGCCTGACCGCGGGCTCGTCAGTCGCGTCGCATGCGTAGGCGCTGGAGTTGCGGCCGAGTTCCTTAATCAGGGGCGCGAGCTTGTCGGCGCTGCGCCGCGCGGCCGCGACTTTCATCCCGGCGCGCGCAAAGCGCCGCGCCAGCGCCGCACCCAGTCCGGGCCCGGCGCCGACGATGACGACGGTATCACTCATTCACGCATTCACTCTTCACCGCGAAGCTACTCCGCCTTGACGCCGGCCTTCTGCACCACCTTGCGCCAGACTTCGATGTCCCGCTTGATCAGCGCGGCGAACTGCTCGGGTGTGCCGCCTGCCGAGGACACGCCGTCGCCTGCGAGCTTGTCCTGCATATCCTTGTTCTGGAGGATCTTGTTGAGCTCGCCGTTGACGCGGTCGAGGATCGGCTTGGGCAGGCCCTTGGGCGCGATCATGCCGTGCCACAGGATTACTTCGTAGCCCTTGAGGCCCGATTCCGAGACCGTCGGAATCTCGGGTGCAGCAGCGATGCGTTTGGGCGTTGAGACTGCAATGCCTTTGAAACGGCCGCTCGTCATTTGCGGCAGCGTGGCAGCGACGCTGCCGAACAGGATCTGGGTCTGGCCGGCGATGGTGTCGTTGATCGCGGGGCTGGTGCCCTTGTACGGGATATGCACCATCTTGATCCCCGCCATGTCGGCGAACAGCGCTGTCGCAAGATGCGTGATGCTGCCGGCGCCGCTCGACGCGTAATTAAGGCTGTTCGGTTTTGCTTTCGCGAGCGCGATCAATTCCTTGATGTTCTTCACCGGCAGCGACGGATGTACCACGACCAGGAATGGACCCTGCGACATCTGTATCACCGCGGTGATGTCGGCTACCGGGTCGAAGTTGAGCTTGTAGAGACTCGGGTTAACGGCGTAGCTGCCGGAGATCAGCGTGAATGTATAGCCGTCGGGGGCGGCCTTTGCACCGAGCTCCGCGCCGAGCGTGCCGCCGGCACCCGCGCGGTTGTCGACGATAGCCTGCTGGCCCAGCACCTCGCTCAGCTTTTGTGCCGCGACGCGCGCGATGAAGTCGGTGCCGCCGCCGGGCGCGAACGGCGCGATGATGCGTATGGGTTTGGATGGATAAGCTTGAGCCCAGGTCTGAGTTACCAAGCCGGCCGAGAGCAGGACGATCAGGCACGTGAAAATGCGTTTCATATTGATTTCTCCTGCGTGGGCGAAATTGCAATTTTAACCGGATTGCGACGGCTGCGCCGGTCAGATGCTACGCAGGATTTCGGTGCCCTTGAACAAGGTCTGCTCGGTTTTCGCGAAACAGAAGCGCAGTACCTTCTGATGCGGCGGGTTGTGATAGAACGCCGACAGTGGGATCGCGGCGATGCCGTGCTCGCGCGTGAGTCGCATCGCGAAATCGGAGTCATTCTCGTCGGTAATATTGTCGTAGCGCAGGCTCTGAAAATAAGTGCCGCTTGACGGCAGCAGCGTGAAGCGCGATTCGCGGATGCGCTCGCGGAAGTAATCGCGTTTCTTCTGGTAGAACGCCGCGAGCCCGAGGTAATGCTCTTTGCGCTGCATGAACTCGGCGAGCGCGTACTGCACCGGCGCGTTGCAGGTGAACACGTTGAATTGATGCACCTTGCGGAATTCGCTCATCAACGCCTTGGGGGCGAGGCAATATCCCATTTTCCAGCCGGTGACGTGATAGGTCTTGCCGAACGAGGAAACGACGAAGCTGCGTTCGGCGAGCCCCGGAAAGCGCGCCACGCTCTGGTGCAATGCGCCGTCGAACACGATGTGCTCATAGACCTCGTCGCTCAGGACCACGATGTCGGTATTGCGCGTGATTTTCTCGAGCGTCTGCATGTCCTGCGCCGAGAACACGCTGGCGGTCGGATTGTTGGGCGTATTGATGATTATCATGCGTGTCTTCGGCGTGATCGCGCGTTTCACCTCGTCCCAGTCGATGTGGTAGTCGGGAAACTTGAGCCCGACATACACCGCCTTGCCGCCCTGCACCTCGATCGACGGCACGTAGCTGTCGTAGGCCGGCTCGAACACGATCACTTCGTCGCCGGGGCGGATGAGCGTGGCGATCGCGGTGAACAGACCGTAAGTCGCGCCCGGCGTCACCGTGATTTCGTGTTCCGGATCGTAGGACGTGCCGTAGAGCGCGCGCACCTTGCCGGCGATCGCTTCGCGCAGTTGCGGTATGCCGGCCATCGGCGGGTACTGGTTCAGTCCCGCCTTCATGTATTTGGTGACGAGGTCCTGCAGCTCGGGCGCGCAGTCGAAATCGGGAAACCCTTGCGACAGGTTGATCGCATTGTGCTCGGCCGCGAGCCGCGACATCACGGTGAATATCGTGGTGCCGACCTGCGGCAGCTTGGAGACCAGTGCTCCGGGGTAAGTGGGCATGTTGCTTGGTGTTTCGGAAAAATGGGAATTCTAGCAGCAGCGCCGATTCAGGCGCCCGCGCGCCGCGGTTTTTCAGAAAGCGCCTTGCAATCGTCGACGTAATCCTGCAGACGGTGCAGCACGATCTGGCGCTGGCCATGCGTCAGCAGTTTGTCGAGCGCAAGGTAGAACGCGATGCGCTTTGCATAGACCTCGCCCGACAGCTGTTCAAATTCGGGTGTGCGGCCGCGCTCCCAGTCGAGCAGCCATGCCTGCAGTTTCGGCCGGAACTCCCGTTGGTTGGTTCGCAGATTGAGCAATTGCAAAAATTCCTGCTGGCGGCGGATCCGGTCGGCATGGCGCAAATGCTCGATCAGCGGGACGGCGTCAAGCAGCACCTCGATTTTCTGTTCCTGCTCGTAGGTGAGGCTGCCGGTCCAGTCGACGATCTGGCTCAGCGTTTTCTTGAGCCGCGCGCGCTTGCGTTTCTCCAGACTGCCATCGAGCTCGTTCTCGCTGACAAATTTGCGGTTGTCCTTGTCCCACCGTTTCTGCAGCGCCACGATCTGCTCGGGCGCAAGCGCTGCCAGCATCTCCGCGGCATCGACGGCGCCATGGCTGACGATGACACGGTAGCGCGCCTTGAAACCGTCGACAAACCAGACGATGTCGTCGTGCTTGAGCCCGGCCTGCGCCTTCTTGATCGCGGTGGCGAGGAATGCCGCGTATTCGGGCAGTTGCTCGTAACGGTGCCAGATGAGCAGCGGCTCAAGGCGTTCGTCGAGCTCGTGCTTCTGGAGCGGATTCAAATTG
>ODAK010005081.1_pt1 | contig 13396 bp, 11 predicted proteins | sample 1539591 | NCBI WGS metagenome assembly ODAK01 (sample SAMEA3539303, study PRJEB22396) | soil metagenome | biome: tundra; feature: field; material: soil | place: USA | collected 2010-05 | depth 0.15 m | reverse complement strand
CTCGACGACGACCGGGTGGCCGCCCATGGCGAGGTAGTCGTTGGAGGACCAGACGGTCACGTCGTTTCCATTCGCATCGCGATAGATTGGAAAGCGATCCGCCTGCTTCCGCAGCGGGGTGAACGTGCGGTAGCGCTGTTGCGCGCGGATTTCGCCCAGAGCCTCACGGCAGAAAGCCAGAAAATCCGTCATGCTTGAATACCCCCGGTGGGCACGAAGAACCATTTTGCACAGTGCCGACCGCCTGTCAGGCCCGCGAAAACAATAATCGCGCGAAAATCGCCGCGTTCATTGATTTAGGTCAACGTCCGGGCGCCGAGCCATGCGCAGCCTGAACTCCTTGATCTATGTCAATGCTGGAATATTTCTACGTCGATTGATTTGCGTCAATGAGAATTTCTCTGGCATTATTAACTTGTGGTTTAGCCTGGGGGTTTTACCTCGGGGGACGAAGTGACCCGCGATTGGATGTCCAGGGCGGGAGAGCGATCAGGGCCGGAAAAACCATGCCAGCAGCTCGCGAGGCAATTGTTCGAAGCGGCGCTCCCGCCAGGATGGTGGGTCGATGCTGATCCCACTCAAGCTGGTGCGCGACCAACAGTTGCAGCAGCAGATCTTTGACCAGTTGCGCGACCTCATCGTGTCGAACCGACTGCGGCCCGGGTCGCGCATGCCGTCCAGCCGGATGATGGCGGAACAATTCGCCATCTCGCGGATGACCGTGCTGCTGACCTATGAGCGGCTCATCGCCGAAGGGTACCTGGAGACGCGGCCGGCGGCGGGCACCTTCGTCGCACATCCGCCGGTCCCGGCGGCGATGCCCGCTTCGATCGATTCGTCGGCGCTTTCCCTGGTCCACCAAACGGTGCCTCTCCAGTCGCGCGATCAGTCGACCGGTACTGGGCCCGGTACTGGGCCGGCAACGCCGCGCGACCCCGCCGGATCATCGGTTCCCGAACCAACGGCCCGTGTGGGCAGCGCCGATGCGTCGCTGTTCCCGATCCAGCGCTGGCGCTCTCTGATGCGCGCCGGGCTGGATCGCATGGGCACGCAACTCGGGTCGGAGCATCCCGCCGGCAGCCCACCGTTGCGTGAGGCGATCGCGAGCTGGCTGTCCACCTCGCGCGGCCTCGCGGTGTCGCCGGACCAGGTGATGCTGGTGAAGGGCCGGCAGCAAGCACTCCACGTGGTCGCGCGCCTGGCATCGCACCCCTGTGCGGGACGCCGCGCGATGGGACTCCCCACCACGCCCACGGGGGAGTTCCGGCATGGCGCACTCAGCGGGGAACCCCCTGACGGCAACCACCGCGTGTACCACGACAACACCAGGGCAAGCGATCAAACGCGCATCGTCGTGGAAGACCCTTGTGACGCCTGTGCCGCGGCGGCCCTGGCTGGCGAGGGAAGCGTCGTGGTGCGGGTCCCGGTCGACGCGGATGGGCTTCGCACGGACCTCCTTCCGGAGGGAGACGCCGCGCTCGTACACGTCACCCCGGAGCACCAGCGACCGCTCGGCGCCCTCCTTTCCCGCGACCGCCGCGTCGCCCTGCTCCACTGGGCCGGACGTGCCGGAGCCCTGGTCCTGGAGGATGACATCGACGGCGAGGTGCGTTACGGCAACATGGATGTTCCCTCGCTGATGAGCCTGGACCGGTCGGAGCGGGTCATCCTGCTCGGCGGCTTCGGGGTGTCGCTCGGGCCGTGGCTGGACATGGCCTACATGGTCCTGCCGCGCTGGCTGGTCCCATTCGCCCAGGCGACAAAGCGGCTGATCGACGACAGCCGAAGCAGCCTGGAACAGATGGCCTTGGCCGAGTTCCTCGGCGGCGGCGGCTATGCCCGTCACTTGCATCGGCTTGGTAAGGCTTACGCGAGCCGACGTGACGAACTGCTGTCCGCGTTGCAGCGGCATCTCGGCGGCCCAGTACTGGTCTGGGGACAGCACGCCGGCTTGCACCTGGCGTGGTTCCCGGCACCGGAAACCGGTTCGCCGGCCGCCCTTGCGGCGCTGGCCAGGCACTGCGGGTTGGAGGCCGCATCGCCGCCGGAAGGCACACACGGTACGCAGGCGATACTCCTGGGGTTCGGCCTGCTGCCCGAACGCCAAATCGAGCCCCGGATCGCGCGGTTCGCCGGGTTGATGCAATCGGGGATGCGGACCGGCACGTCGGAGGCCGCCCGCTCAGCCGGCTGATACCAGCCACTCCCCAGGTCATGGCCATCGCCTGACGTCTTCTGGGCGACCTCCGCCGGCACGGTGGTGATGCGGCTGGAACACGCGACCAAATCGGTCGCTGGTGATGTGGCGTGCCCACGATTTCAAGGCCGTGTCCGCCATCTGGTATCATTAAGTTTTGGCTGGCTGGGTCTACGGCGCGATCCGCGTTGGCGCGATACTGGCGCAACTAAAGGTCCTCAGCCGATGCCTAAGCACATAGTGCGTCTCCTCATCCTGATGGTGCTGTTCGCCGCGTTCGCTTACGGAGCCAAACAGTATTTCACGGTCGGCTCGTACTATTCTTACGGACATTACCGGGGCAACGCGGTCGCCGACATCGCCTCCGACAAGCCAAAATTCAAAGGTTCGGCATCCTGCGCTCCGTGCCATGCGGAGCAGAGCACGGAATGGTCCAGCGGCGTGCACAACAGCGCCGAACTGGGCAAGGTGGTCAAGTGCGAGGTTTGCCACGGCGCGGGTGGCGAGCGGGATGTCAAGGGACCGTTCGAACCCGCGCCGACCGGCCGGGACCACCCGGACCATCTGAAGCTGGCGATTCCAACCGATACGGCGAAGCTCTGCACCCTGTGCCATGAGCAAATGGCGGGCAGGCCCGCGCAACAGAAGCAGATTGTCGTCGCCACGCACGCCGGAACGCTGCAATGCACGACCTGTCACGATCCGCATTCGCCGCGAACCATCGCCGGAGCGGTGCTGGCGACCGCGCCGCCCGGCGATCCGGCGGCCGGGAAAGCGATGGCGGCCGTGTGCGCCGGCTGTCATGGCGCACCGGCCGCGGCCGGACCCAGCCTTGATGGACAGCGCGAAGCTTATCTCGCCGACGCGATCAGGGCATACAAGGCCGGCCTGCGCGCCAATCCAATCATGCTCGCCATGGTGCAGAATCTGAGCGATGCCAACATCCGCGATCTCGCGGCCTATTATGCGGGTCAGAGTTGCCGGAGCGCCGGGAACGGCGAAACGGCGGCCGCGGCCGCCAGCGAGGCGGCGATCACCGCCAATTGCGTTGTTTGCCACGGCGCCGATGGCGTCAGCCGGCAACCGCTGTGGCCAAACCTCGCCGGGCTCTCCAGGAATTATCTCGCCGAGGCGGTGAAGTCCTACCGGGACGGCGGTCGCAAGAACAAGTCGATGTCGGCGATGGCCTCCGGGTTGACCGATATCAATGCGGCCGACCTGGCAGCTTATTATTCCAACATAAGCTGCAGGTGAGACGATCCTCGATGCCGCGGCGAGAAAGGAACCGACCATGAAGAAAGAAGATCCCGTCGAGCCGCGGTCCGGACGCCGGAGCTTCATGGGCTTGCTCGGTGCGGCCGTCGGATCCGCCGGCATCGCGGTCGCGGCTGAAACCGTCAGCCATGAAGCCGTCGCGGCGAGCGCGGCGGGGGAGCCGAGATCGGTGGCGAAACCCAAAATTCCGGGGTACGATTGGAGCGAACATCAATGGGCATTCGGTGTCGATGCGACGAAATGCATCGGCTGCCTGCGGTGTGTTGAGGCCTGCAAGACGGAAAACGATGTCGCTGGCGACGCGCATCATTTCCGCACCTGGGTCGAGCGCTATGTCACCCTGGAAGGTGAAGACAAGGCGCGCATCGACAGCCAGGCGGATCCCGTGAACATCGCGGCCTCTGGCTCGGAAAAGGAATACCGCTTCGCCAATCGCTACAAGGACGCGAAGGTGGAGAAGGCGTTTTTCGTTCCCAAGCTGTGCAACCACTGCACGCATCCGGCGTGCGTGCAGGTGTGTCCCACCGGCGCGACGTTCAAGACCGCCGACGGCGTCGTCCTCATCGACCATACTTATTGTATCGGGTGCCAGTACTGTGTCCAGGCTTGCCCGTATGGCGCGCGCTTCTTCAACGCGGAGAAGCAGGTCACGGACAAGTGCACCTGGTGCTACCACCGCATCACCAAGGGGCTGCTGCCAGCCTGTGTCGAGGTCTGCCCGACCAGCGCGCGCGTGTTCGGCGATCGCAACGATAAAGAGAGTCCGATCTCGCTGTTCATCAAAGAGAACCGTGTGCAGGTGCTGCGGCGGGAAACCGGCAACGCCCCGAATGTGTTCTATGTTGGCATCGACAAGGAGGTCGTGTGATGGAATCGCTTTTCATCGCCGCTCCCTACACCGGCTACGTCTATCCGAACGAGACGGTGTTCCCGTGGTCGGTGCTCATCGTCGTGTATCCGTACCTTACCGGACTGGTGGCCGGTGCCTTCACCGTCTCAAGCCTCTATCAGGTGTTCGGGTTCGAGCGTCTGCGGCCGGTGGCGCATTTCGCCCTGCTCTCCTCGTTGTGCCTGATGATCTTCGTGCCGACGCCGCTGTTGCTGCACCTGGGGCACGCCGAGCGGGCATTCAACGCTTTGCTCACGCCGCATCTGACGTCCGCCATGGCGATGTTTGGCTACATTTCGGCATTTTACGTCCTTCTGCTGATGTTGGAAAACTGGTTCGTGTTCCGCCCGTACATCGTCGAGCAGGCGCAAAAGAGGCGCGGCTTGCCTGGGCTGGTCTATCGTGTGGCCTCGCTCGGATCGAATGACGTGTCTGAAAAAGCCATGCGTTACGATCGGAAATGGATCTTCGCATTGGCGGTCATCGGCATACCCGCCGCGCATGGCCTGCACGGTTATGTCGGATTCGTTTTCGGATCGCTGAAATCGCGTGAGTGGTGGTCGTCCGATCTGATGCCGGTCATCTTCCTGTTTTCCGCCATTATTTCCGGTACCGCGTTGCTGATCGTGCTCTATGTCGTGTCGTGTTGGCTGCGCAAGGTCCGCATCGACCTGGCCTGCCTGAAGGGCATGGGGTACGCGATGTGGGGTTTCATGATGTTCGCCCTGGTGTTGGAGGGGGTGGAATTCGGTGCACTCGTCTATCGGGGACGCGAGGGGATTGATGTCATCATGGAATTCGTCGCCGGCCCGCTTATCGTTCCGTTCTTCATCTTGCAATTCGCGGTTGGCGCGGTGACACCGATCCTCATGCTGTCCTATCTGTTCTGGCGCGGCACCGGCGGGACGCCGCTGGCCGTCGGGATCGTGGTAAGCGCCGTGCTGGTCATGTTCTCGGTTCTGATGATGCGCTACAACGTGGTCATCGGTGGGCAGGAGATCGCGAAGACCGGCAAGGGCTTGTTGACATTCCAGTTCGAATTCTTCGGCAGGGACGGCATCCTGGCCGCGGCCTCGGTGCTTGTCGCGCCCCTGATCCTGCTGTCGGTGGTCGTCCGGTTTCTGCCGCCCTGGCACGATCCGGTAGCGCCGTGAGGGTTCTTGCGCGATCGCTCTCCGCCGCGATAATCGATGATGAACCGCGGCCGGCCTGGAAAGTAAGGTCCAGTTACAGGGTGGTTCGCGCTGCCGGAGATCGTGGCGGCGGAACGGGCAATCAACCCTGGAGAGTTGGAACCGCGCGATCCGCGGAATTGCCGGCGCGTGCTGGATCAGTGTCAACAGAGCCTGGAACGGTCCCCGCGATTCGGTGGCAAAGGGAAATCATGCAAGATGCGATCGAGAGGCCCCACGCCGCGGGACGCATCCCTTATGCCCAGGATGCGACAATGCGGTCCGGCGCGCGGCTCGCTCGGGCGGTGCCGGTCATCGCGGCGGGCGCGGTGGCGATGCTGCTGTGGCTCGGCTCTTGCCCAGGCATGAACGCGCAACGGGCCGAGGCCCAGACCAGCGGCGGTGACGATCTGCGGCCGGTTTATGCCAATGCGCAAGACGTCGCGGAAGGCAAGCGCCTGGCGGAAACCACCTGCGCGAAGTGTCACGGCGTCAGCGGCATAAGCACGGTCGCGGGGGTGCCGCACCTGGCCGGCCAGCGCGCCGCCTATCTCTATCGTGAGTTGCGGGCCTACCAGTCAGGGGCTCGCGGCAATGACATCATGAACGGCACCGTGACGTTCCTGAGCACGGATGCGTTGACCAACGTGGCGGCGTACTACGCCAGCCTCGATCCCGCGCAGCCGGCCCCGGGGAACGAAGCGCCAGCCGGGCCGGATCCGGTTCTGGCCGGCAAAACCGCTGCCGCCGGCTGCGCGGGCTGCCACGGCGAGGCCGGTATCAGCAAGACCCCGGGCATTCCGAACCTGATCGGGCAGGACCCGAAATACCTCGTCGGAACCATGACGGCGTACAAGACCGGCCAGCGCAAGAACGACATCATGAAAACCATGCTGGCGGCGCTTGGGGACTCCGATCTGAGCCACATGGCACTGTATTACGGCCTGCAAAAGCCCGCCCGGGCGCAAACGCCGTCGGCTGGCGACCAGGCGGCCGGCCAGGCAGCCGCCGCGGCCTGCGCCGGATGCCACGGCGGCCAGGGTGTCAGCGGCAACCCGGCGACGCCGAGTCTCGCCGGTCAGGATGCCCAGTACATCGTGGCCGCGCTGAAGGGCTACAAAGACGGATCGCGCGGCGATGCGACAATGAAGGGCCTGGCAGCGACGCTCAACGATACCGTGATCAAGGATCTGGCGGCCTTCTATTCCGCGCAGACACCCCAGGCACCGAATGTTCGAAAGCCGTTGAGCACCGCCGAATGGGTGCAGCGGTGCGATCGCTGTCATGGCACCAATGGCAACAGTACCGATCCACGGCTTCCGGCGCTGGCCGGCCAGCGCGTCGAGTATCTGGAAAAGGTGCTGCACGCCTACAAAAACGGGACCCGGAGGAGTTCGGAGATGGCCGCGATGTCCGACGGACTGACCGACACGGATGTCAGCGACCTGGCGGCCTACTATGCCCATCAGAAGCCGCGTGCCGTCGTCTATGTGACGGTGCCACCTCGGTAGGCGAATGACGATGCCAACACTCCTGGAAAGGAACTGGAAGATGAACCGTATGTTGATGACGGCGTTGATTGCCGGGGTGATCGGGTTCGCGGGCACGGCACAGGCTGCCGGCGACGCCGCGGCGGGCCAGGCCAAGGCCACGACCTGCGCCATGTGCCACGGGCCCGCTGGTCTGGGTACCACGGTGGGGCCCAAAATCGCCGGCCTCGATTCGGCGCGTTTCATTCAGGCGCTGAAGGACTTCGCATCCGGCAAGCGCGACAACGCGTTGATGAAGGTGCAGGTGGGCCCGCTCGTCGAGGCCGACTATGCCAACCTCGCCGCCTACTTCGCGACACTCAAATGACGTGACGCCCCACGACGCACCGGCTGAATCAAATAAGCAATGAGGAGGGGTGGGGCACCCGGGTGGCGGCGCTGGCCGTGCCCGGATGTGCCCGGCCAGCGAGACCAAAGGAGCCACCATGGTTGATGTGCCACTGCACCGGATGTTTCATCATTACTCCGAGATGCCATACAGTGTGCGCACGCTGTATACGGCGACGCTCATCATGCTTGGGCTGGGCTACCTGTTCGCCTTGATCTACATATACGACACTTATGCCGGGCGGGCCGGGGGCACCTCGGGCATGCTGACCTATGACGACATCGTCGCCGGCTATAGTGGCTCCCAACAAGGCTCGCGCCTCGAAGCCGCGCTGCGCGGTCCGATGCGCGACATGCTGCCGCGCGAGGATCACAACGCTGTGATTACCTGGCTGCATGAGGGCGCCAAACCGGCCACGTTCGAGACCGACATCAAGCCGGTTATCGAAAAGCGCTGTCTGATGTGCCATGACGGCAGCAACCCGCATTTGCCGAACCTGACCGGCTACGACAACGTGAAGAAGGTCACCGCGGAGGACACCGGCCCCCCGATCATGACACTGGTTCGCGTGTCGCACATCCATCTGTTCGGACTGACCTTCATCTTCTTCATCATGGGCACGATGTTCAGCCACGCCTATGTACGGCCCATCTGGTTCAAGTGCGCGGCCATCGTGTTGCCGTTCGTCGCCATCGTGACCGACATCAGTTCGTGGTACTTCACCAAGGTGTTCCATCCGTTCGCCGCGGTCGTGCTCCTTGGCGGCGCATTGATGGGCATGAGCTTCGCCTTCATGTGGGCGGTGACGATGTATCAGTTGTGGTTCTCCAAGCCCCCGCGGATGGTCCTGGATCGAGCGGGCGGCGATTTGCCCAGCCTCGAGTAAGCGCTATAGGGCAGCAGCCATGCCAATCCGGGAATCCCACTTCGCGAGGATACGACCATGAAGAATCGCCACATTTTCGCCATCGCTGCCGCCATCGCCGCGGGCCCGATCTGCGGACTCGGCGCACCTGGGTTCACGCATGCGGCGATGGCCGCGGAGCCCCCAACCAGCTTCCAAGAGGATGTGCTCCCGGTGTTCCAGGTCCGCTGCGTGTCCTGCCACTCGCAGAACGGCGAGGGCTTCAAAGCCAGTGGGCTGGACCTGACCACGTACCAGGGTGTCCTCGCCGGCACCAAATTTGGACCGATGGTGATTCCCGGCGATCCGGACAGCAGCAATCTGATGCGGCTGCTCGACTGGCGCGTGCCCCCCCAGTTGCGCATGCCGCATAACAAGAAGCAGTTGTCGGTCTGCGATCGCAATTCGATCCGAACCTGGATCCGCCAGGGCGCCAAGAACAATTGACGCGGCGACGCCACGAACCGGCCAGCGGACTCCGGATCGCACGCCTGGCGGGCTCAGGCCCGAACCGCGACGATAATTGGTCGGTTCGGCAAGACGTGGGTTGTCGTGGGGGATGCGTGGCGTAATGCCGCTTTGGCGTGGCCGCGGACACCATTGCGAATGACGATTATCGCCTGGCACGAGCCGTCTGCCGCGAAGCGGGGTGCCGGGCCGCGTGTCTGTGACGTGATGACGTCCGCGTGGTGGTGTTCGGGCGCGGCCAGGTCGCGTTACGCGACGCCGGGCACTGGTATCATGAATTCTCGGTAACCCTGGCACTACTGTTCCAAGCTTCGTTAAGCGATGATCCGTCTGTTCCATTCGGCCACGCAGCGTCGGGTTTGCTCCGCGGGTGGTCCAGAACGGATCGACGAAGGTCATGTTTCCACAATGATCCAAGGGCGCGAAGCAGTCACATTTTCAACCCCAGCTACCCGGGCGGCCCGCGTCGACTGGTTGGGCATGCCGGGCGAGGGAATGGTGTCGCCGTGCGCGCGCCAGCCGTCCTGGTACCGTGCGCCGGCCCAAGGCGGCCATTACGGTGCCCAGGGCGTTCGTCACGGCACCACTTTCGTCAGGCGCGAACAGATCATGCAACCCGCGGCAGTCTCCGAGGCGCGCGATGTCGGCGCCGCGCGGCCGTTGACCCGTCCGCGCAAGATGGTTGCTGGGGCTCGGTTCGACAACCTGACCCAGGGCGGGTCTTGCACGACCGGATTCGGCATCCACGCCGGCCATACCGCGCGCCGCTTCCATGACGGTCCGCTGGAGCAACCGCGCCTGCTCGACTCCGGTGAAGCCGATTTCGTGGAAGTGAAGAAGTGAACCCCGCAAGGCAAGCACGAGGGACCCCGATATGAAGCAGACACTCGCTCTGAATCTGCTGCTTGGGATGGCGCTAACGATGTGGGCGCTTCCCGCGTCAGCGCAATCGCGGCAGCCCGCGGTGCCCGCGCAGCCCTACGCCGCGGCGGGTGCGGGTACTTGTCTCACCTGTCACGGCGTCGACGCGAAGGTCACGCCGATTCTGCAGACGCCACATGCCGTGAAGGGCGATCCGCATACCCCCTTCGCCCAGAACGGCTGCGAATCGTGCCACGGCCCCGGCGGCGACCACGCCGCGCTCAAGGCCAAGAGCCCGTCGATCGTCTTCAAGGGCCCGAATATCTCGCCGGTCGCGGAGCGCAACGCACAATGCCTGAGCTGCCATCAATCGGGTCTCAGAATGAACTGGCAGGGCAGCCAGCACCAGACCAACGACATCGCCTGCAACGACTGCCACACCATCCACGTGACGAAGGATCCGGTGCTGGTGAAGCTCACGCAGCCCGCGAAATGCTTCACTTGTCACGCCGAACAGCGCTCCGACAGTTTCAAGTTTTCGCACCACCCGATCCGCGAAGGCAAAGTGGTTTGCGCTGACTGCCATAACCCACACGGCTCGGCCGGACCGAAGCTGCTGAAAGAATTCACCGTCAACGAGACCTGCTACAACTGTCACGCCGAGAAGCGTGGACCGCTGCTGTGGGAACACGAACCGGTTCGCGAGAACTGCCTGAACTGTCACACGCCGCACGGCTCGACACAGGCTCGCCTGCTGGTCCAGCGCCCACCTTACCTGTGCCAGGACTGCCACGCGAACAGCACGCACCAGGCAATTCCCCTCGCTGGGCAGAGCGTGGCAGGTCAGATCGCAGCCAACATCCGTCTGATGGCCCGCGGTTGCCTGAATTGCCACTCGCAGATCCACGGCTCGAACAGCCCCAACGGCACGTTCTTCACACGTTAGGCAGAGGACACGACCATGAAGATCGCACGTTCTCTCAAAGCCACATTGGCCGCGAGTGTCTGTCTGCTGCCGCTGCAAGCTTTCGCGCAGATCGACGGCAGTTTCCATGTCGGCGAACCGGCCGCGGCGCCGGCGGCTTCGGAACCGGGCAACTGGATCCAGATCGGCGGTCAGTACGAGAACAATCGGGGATATTACCTCGATCGTTATCGAGGCGCGCCGGATCCCGGGTTCAAGGGTCTGCTGGACTTCCAGCTTCGCGGCCGTGATCCGTGGGACTCGGGCGGTACCAATTTCTGGGACGTCGAGGGCCGGGACCTGGGGTTCCAGGATCGTTCCTTCAGCGCCAGATTTGGCCAGCAAGGCACCTGGGAACTGCGTTTTTCGTATGATGGCATCCCATACTTCGCCGCCGATGATTTCCACAGCATTTGGCAGCGGTCCGGCGCGCTGGTTCCAGGTGTGGCGCCAGGCAGCATCGGATTGCCATCGGCGACCGCGTCGGGCGTGGGCTTCAATGGCATCGCCCCGGCCGTGAAGTCCCTGGGCTTTCCCTACCCGTCCGGCGTGGCGGGTCCGGCGATCTGGCAACCGGTCTTCACCAAATCGTACAGCGGGCTGTTGTATAATTACGCGATCGGCACGCAGCGCGACGTGTTCACCGGCAGCGGCAAGTACCAATGGAACGACTGGACCATCACCGCGTCGATGCGGCACGAGCACAAGTCCGGCTACCAGGCCAACTCGCTGAACATCTCGGGCACGCCGTCGCCCACCAGTTCGTCGGCGGCCGCTCCCACGACCTTTACGAGCGCCCTCGGCTACTTCGCGATGCCGATCGACTACGACACCGACCGCTACGATATCACGGCGGCCTATGGCAATGAGCGGGTGCAGGCTCAGGTTGGTTACACGTTCAGCAACTTCACGGACAACATCCAGGCGTTCAACGCCTCGAACCCGTTCAGCTTCACCGGGGCCACGTTTGGGTCGTCTTCGAATTTGGCGAACATGTTCGCGCCATATGTGCTGCCGCCGTCGAATTCCGCGCATCAGGTCAAGATGATGTTCGGTTATAACATCACCCCGACGATGCGGTTCAACGCCAACTTCGCGTATGGGCTGCAGATGCAGAACTCTTCCTACGACACCGCGACCGGCAGCCCAGCGGCTGTTCAGGCGGGCGCACCCGCGGCATTCCTGACCGAGCCGCGGAGTAGCCTGGACGGGCTGGTACGAACGCTCTACGGCAACGTTGCCTTAACCGCGCGGCCACTTGAGAAATTGGACGTGCGCATCTCCTACACGATCGACGACCGTGACAACCAAACCCCACGCAATCTGTACGCCGAGGATCATAACACTCTCGTCACCGTGCCGAGCCCAAACGTCTACAGCAACATGCCATTCAGCTATGATCATCAGACGATCACGGCCGAGGCGGGCTACCGTATCCTGCCACAGACCAAAGCCACACTGAACGACACGTTCGAAACCACGTTCCGCAATTACGCCAACGCGTCATTCGTGACATCGAACACGGTGACGGCCAAAGTTCGCAGCCAGATCTTCGACGATGTGTTCGGCGCCTTGAGCTACTCGCATCAGGACCGCGACGCGCATAACTACAACAACAATCTCACCTGGGCACAGCTTGGCGATACCGCGCGGGATCCGGCCGGGTTCGTCATGTATTTCGAGACGTCGCGCAAACATGACGATGTGAAGGGCACCATCGATCTGTCGCCGATCCACGACCTGACGGCCTCGCTGATGGTGAAGTTCTCCCACGATGTCTACCCGGATGGATCGACCGGCCTGCGAAACAACCACAACCTCGTGATCGGGCCGGATGTGAACTGGCAGGTCAGCCCGACCCTGACCGCGCACACCTTCTATAACTTCCAGCAGATCTACTATGATCAGAGCAGCCTTTACGAGAGCAGCACGACCGCTCCTCCCACCACGGCTCAGTTTGTTGTGCCTTGGACAGCCAAGACCACCGACTCGGTGCACACCGCCGGTGTCTCGGTGGAGTGGAAGGCGATGCCGGAGTTGAAGATCAGCTTCGACTATAACTTCGCTTACGGCGATACCGCTTATGCTCTGGGCGACAGCGTGGCGATCTTTGGCGCCTCGGTGGCGGGTAGCCAGATCACCCAGCAGAACATCACCATGCAGGCGCTGCCTGACGTGACGTCGATGCTGAACATGGTGTCGATACGCGGTGAGTATACGTTCGCCCAGAACGTGACACTGATCTTCGGCTATGCCTTCGAGCGGTTCACCTACAAGGACTTCATGACCGGCACGAGCCCCACGCAATACGCCAACCTGCTGCTGCCGGGCACGCTGAACCCGAACGAGTCGATCCACGTGGTCGGTGCCGGCGTGCGAATCCGCTTCTGATCCGTATGCCGTTGCCGCCCGGGCGTACCGCGGTTGCGGAGTACCCGAGTTGAATTGTAGCTTTCCCCAAACGGCACGACCGATTTGGGGAGAGTTCCATGAAATTCCTGACCGATGACATGATCAGCGGGCTGCTGCCGGCGGAGACCGCGTCGTTTCCCTCGCCGGTGCCCACGCAGATCGTATCGAGCGACGAATTTCCGCCGGTCCCGCAAACCGCGCGACAACGCGAGGTGGAGGTCCGCCTGCTTGACCTGAGCGATCGCCTCGCCCGCCGTCAGGGCCTGTCGCGCCGCCGGTTCTTCCAGACCGCCGCCGGCATGGCCGCTTCGTTCGTCGCGTTCAATCAGGTGTTCGGCCATCTGTTCGACGTCAGCGAGGCCGAGGCGGCGACCCC
>ODAK010005080.1_pt1 | contig 13397 bp, 9 predicted proteins | sample 1539591 | NCBI WGS metagenome assembly ODAK01 (sample SAMEA3539303, study PRJEB22396) | soil metagenome | biome: tundra; feature: field; material: soil | place: USA | collected 2010-05 | depth 0.15 m | reverse complement strand
ACGAACCGCTTGATGCCCGGCGCCAGGAACTCAGCGTGCAGGATTTTGAACATGTGTCCGCGTGGTTAGTCTTACAAGATATTGTCCCGGAATGCGAAGCCAAGTGGCTGTGACATGCGTCACACGTGACTGCGAGCGAGATCACGCGCCGCACAGTCATTGCCAGAACCAGAAGCAACACAGGGGCAGTATTCAGGTCACTTCGAAACCCGGTGACAGACGTTTTCAAGTGCGGCTCCTGCTGGCGGAAGCCTCGACGTAGGATTACCGTCGCGTAAGTCCATGGATGTTCAGAACCGAGGATGGATCAGACCGAGCGCAGACCGGTTTATTGTTTTAGATAAATCGCGACCTCTGCACGCGCCAAACATCTAACCTTGCGTACACGTCCTTGACCGCCTGGTCATCAACATCAACTCTCACACACGAAAAGGAGAAGCTCAATGCCATACATTACTGTGGGTAAGGAAAACTCCGGCAACATCGATCTCTACTACGAGGATCACGGCGCTGGTAAGCCGGTCGTGCTGATCCACGGCTGGCCGCTGAGCGGCGCTTCCTGGGAGAAACAGGTTCCGGCCCTGCTGGAAGCGGGTCACCGGGTCATCACCTACGACCGCAGGGGGTTTGGCAAGTCAAGCCAGCCGACCGACGGCTACAACTACGACACTTTTGCCGAGGACCTGCACAAGCTCGTGACCGCGCTCGACCTTCGTGATTTCGCATTGGTAGGTTTTTCGATGGGGGGCGGCGAGGTGGCCCGCTATGTGGGTGCCTACGGAACGGAACGCGTGAGCAAGGCGGTATTCATCTCTTCGATTCCGCCATTCCTGCTGAAGACCAGCGATAACCCGGAAGGTGTCGACCGCGCTGTATTCGAGGGGATCGAGAAAGCGATTATCGCGGATCGTCCAGCCTTTCTCGCCAAGTTTCTCGCAGACTTCTACAACGTGGACATCCTGGGCGGCAAAAAACTGATCAGTGACCAGGTGGTTCAGCTAAGCTGGAACATCGGAGCTGGCGCCTCGCCCAAGGGCACGCTGGATTGTGTTTCGGCGTGGTTAACCGATTTTCGAAAAGATCTTGCGCGCATTGACGTGCCCACGCTGGTCATCCACGGCGATGCCGATCGGATTCTCCCCCTTGCCGCCACCGGAAAGCGCACACCTGAGTTTGTTAAAGGAAGCAAACTGGCGGTGGTGGAAGGCGGACCGCACGGCCTTACCTGGACCCACGCCGAGAAAGTCAACCGTGAACTGCTGGCGTTTCTAGGACGAGCCGAACGCGGGGCTAAAGTGGCCTGAGCTCAGCGCCCAGGGAAGGAGCCAATGAGTGTGAGATTCTCAGGCAAGTTGGTATAGCTTTTATGTGACCGCAAATTCAGATAGGCACTCTACCCAACGGCACGATGAACTGGATGCCGTCAACGTGCTTGCCCTGGAGCCGTTCGTCGTTGGTGACAAAAAGATCGACGTTAGCGCTTGCGGCGCAGGCCAACTGTATGGCGTCGGGAGCCTTGAGCGATCTTTCTGTTCGCAGCGCGGCATATACCTTGGCCGCTTTCACATCGAAGGGAATCATTGTCGCCGCGGTTGCAATTGCGTGTTCATACTTTTTACAAAGTTCAGAGTTGCTCCGCTCGGTGGGTTTCACCAGTATCTCGCCCAGTGTGAGTGTGGAAGTCAGCAGTTGATCGCCTCGGTCGAGCATCTTGGAACGAAGCCGCCCGACGGCCTTGGAGAGCGCGCCATAGTCCTCGAACAGGTAAATGAACAGGTTGGTGTCCCAAAAAACGCGACTCATTCCCAGCCCTCACGCAGGCGACGTACATAATCGTCCGCGTGCTCGTCAGCCCAAAGATGCTTGCCTGAACCCCGCAATGAAAGCAGCGGGTCCTCTTTCGAAGCATTGTCAGTCGCGGCCGCAGACCAGTCTCTGTACCAACTGAACAGGCTGTTGTAGCCATGCGGGAGGTCTTCGCGCTCGGGCGTGATCTTAGCGCCCTCGCGGTCCGCATGGTAGGAATCACCCTTGCGGAAGAGTCGCCGGCGGCCCGGGCCAGTTTCGAACAGCATCCGATAACGGCCTGGATTGGGCGGCCTATTCGCAACGCAGTGTTGAATGACGTGAACGTAGACACCGCGCCGAAGAGGTTTGTGCAGCCCTTCCCGCTCTGCACGTTGGACAATCTCCTCGACGGCGAAGTCTGGCGCTTCGGGATGATCGCGATGCAATAGAGCAGCCGCGATCCAAACTTCGTCTGCTACCTTCAGTGCAGTTTCGGTCGCCGTATTGGCCATGGCAATATTCTTCTCGTGTTTCAATATTACCATGTAATGATGTAATGTCAATAACTGTATACTTTTAGACTTCTCCTGGTTTCGACGGGTGGGACCCAGGTTTCGCGTCCCTCTCAAGTCGGAAGGGGGCGCCCCGCTCATCGGGTCGCGGCACTACGGCAGCAGCCCTAGCACGCCCACCCCGTTCGTCGTCCCCACATACACCTTACCGTTCGCAATGGTCGGCGTGATGAACTTGTTCCCGTTGCCAAAGTGGTCGCGCCCGCCCGCCGCCTGGTTCGAGTTATACAACTCCACACCAAGGTTCTTTGCGCTGTAGGCGTGCAGCACCGCTGGCGAGGTATTTTCCGTGGCCCACAAAATCAAGTTGCTTGCCGAACTCCCCGAGATGCTGGGCGTAGCCCCGGGGAATCTGAAGGATGTGCTCGTTGCCGAAGCAGGCGTAGGATTCAGCAAGCCGTTGGCGTTGAACGAGAACGCCTTGATCTTGTCGTTCACTGCCCCATAGTAAATTATTTTGTTAGCAAATGCCGGCGCCGAAAACACCTGTCCCGCCAGCGCACCGGTTACTTCCTGATAAATCTGACTATTGTTGTTGGGATTAAACTTCCCCATGTTAGTACGATTCGCCAAATAGATGTTCGCGTCCTTCCCGGCGCCCACAACCAGGTCGTGCAGCACTCCGCTAGAGTCTTTGAAATTTGGCACCACCATCGCACCGCCCGACCCCAGATCCTCGTCCGCATCCGACTCGCTCACCGTGTTGTACATGTTGAAGTAGTCGGACACTGCCAGTTGTCCCTTCTTGATTGAGAGCTTCACGATCGCGTTCCCATAATCGCCATTTACCGGGAACCCCTTGGCATTCAGCGTTGTGTCGAACGTTCCATTCGCATCGAGAAAGTAGATGTTTCCGCTGGAGTCCGCCGCCGGCCCCGCCCCTGCCGCCCAGATCGCGCCTTCATTCCCGTTCGGCGTCACGTTGAGTACCGACCGCTGGGCCAACGTCGTCTCGTTGTAACTGATGATCCATCCCGTATAGGGCCGGATGTCGCAATGAGAAGCCCACGACGTATACAAAATGTGATTCAGCAGTAACAGCCCAGCCCGTTCTTTATACTGCTTAGGGTCAAAAATCACGTACCCACCTTGGGTGTTATCGCCCGTTCCGGGATACTTGGCCGCGATATCCACCGGGCCGGCAAACTCCTCTATCCCGCTGGTAATGTCCAGCGCATGCAGCCGCTGATGATAGTTAGAGCTTGAGTCCTTACTCATAGCGACCACATATATCGTGCCATGCGGTCCCGCTGTAAGATCAATTACCGGAGTAGAAGTAACTCCGATCTCCGGTGTAACCTGCCCGCAACCACGGTCATCCGAGGTAGTCTCGCCCGAAGCGAGTGTAGTCACCTGCCAAAGGGTCGATCCGTTGTCCGCGTCAAACCCGTACACCGTGCCATGTTCAGTGGCCACAAACAGCACGTTGTGCGTGCCATTTCCCGGAATGCTCACATTGGGGGCATATAAAGGTTGCGCATCCACCAGTCCGTCGGTTGGGATCACGAACAACTTTCCAAACGTGGTGGAGTTCACGTTCTTGAGCGTGAGCGAGGTCTCGCTCGGATTCCGTCCCGTCCGCATGTTGTCGTTGTGATACGTAAGGATGCCGGTAAACGCCGGCGCAGCTCCCACCAACATTTCACGACGGAAAATCAGCACCGAAAGAAGCGAGAGAAGAAGAATTGCAGCGGAGAGCAGAACGATTCGCGTGGGCAGAGCTCGTCGCATGACGCACCTCGGGATTCAGGTTTGAATTTCGAGCCGGTCGTTACCGGATTTCGAAACGAAGTAGTGGGCCGGATAATTCTACCCGAAGTCGAGCGCAGAAATGAGCGAACCAAAAACTCGACAGTACCTCCGGAGTGTGTGTCATAGCTTCTTGCAGCACGCGAAAAGTGCAACACGCTACTGCTCCAGCCGCGAAACGGCGACATAGGAAAGCCCGGCACGTCAGTGCCGGGAAGGCAAAGGGGAAAGCCCGAGTCCCGCAAGGGACGGCACTCGGGCTACGACACAGACTCCTCCAGGACGAAAGCATCGCTCAATGTCGAGGGGCCAGCGGACCATTAAGCCGGTCGGGCCAAGTGTTGCCTCAGGGTTTCGCCGTCCAATTCTCCCTCCCAGCGCGCCAGAACCAGCGTCGCTACCCCGTTTCCAATCATGTTGACCAAGGCTCTGAACATACTCAGAAACCGGTCAATTCCGAGAATCAATGCCATGCCTGCAACGGGAATGGTTGGGATCACAGAAAGTGTGGCCACGAGCGCGATGAAAGATGCGCCTTGCACGCCGCTGGCGCCCTTGGAAGTAAGAACCGCTACGGCGAAAATGGTGAGTTGCTGGATCAGAGTCAGATGGGTATTGGTGGCCTGCGCCACGAATAGAGCGGCCATGGTCATGTAAAGACTGGTTCCATCCGTGTTGAAGGTAAATCCAGTGGGGACCACCAGCCCAACCAGAGACTTGGAGCAACCGAGTTTCTCAAGCTTGGCCATCAAAGTCGGGATCGCAATCTCCGACGAACTTACCGCTAACACCACCAGGATCTCTTCCTTGATGTATGCCAGAAAGCGAAAGATGTTAAAGCTGGCGGCCCAGGCGATGGCGCCGAGTACGATCACGACAAAGAGCACCGAGGTGAGCCAGAAAGTTCCGATCAGCTTGGCCAGCGGACCGAGGGAAGCTAAGCCGAACTTGCCGACCGTGTACGCCATCGCGCCGAAGGCTCCAATCGGCGCGAATTTCATCAGAATGTTCACCACTCGGAATACGACATGAGTGAGGGAGTCGATGAGTTCGACCAGCGGTTTGGCTCGCGCTCCGGCGGCCGACAGCGCAAAGCCGAACAGCAAGGCCACGAAAACTACTTCGAGGATATCTCCCTTGGCGAAGGCGTCGACCACCGTCGTCGGGATGATGTGCATCAGAAATTCGGTGACGCTTTGCGTTTTTGCCTGGCCGGCATAGTCGGCCACCGCCTTGGCATCCAGCGTGGCGACGTTTACGTTGAAGCCGCTGCCCGGGCGCACGACGTTGCCCACCACGAGTCCGATCAGGAGGGCAATGGTGGAAACGATTTCGAAGTAAACGAGCGCCATGCCGCCGACACGGCCAACTTTTTTCAGGTTCTCCATGCCGGCGATTCCGGTGACCACAGTGCAGAAGATGATCAGAGTAATGATCATCGTAATCACGCGAATGAAAGCGTCGCCCAGCGGCTTCATGGCAACCGCGCGAGCCGGGTTAATGGAGCCCAGCACTATGGCCAAGGCCATGGCCACCAGCACCTGCACCCACAGGACGCGGTAGAAGGGCGTCTTGCGCGATGCGGGCGCGGCATTTACAAGACCCGCCTGCGCGGGTGGAAGAGTCGCCATCTTTGGTCGTTTGTCCGTAAATTCTTAGTCGCTAGTTCCTGATTGTTGGAAAGGGAATTGGACCGTTAATGCATCTCTTTCGCGGGCTCCGGTTCAAGCGTGCGCACCAGCCACGGAATGATCACCTGCTTGAAGATGACGGGATCGGGCCACACTTTGACCTGCCGCCCAAGATGGCCGCCCTGCGGATTGATCCATGCGGTCTTCGGCACATCGCCTTTGTCGAGCAGCAGGTAGATGTCCGAGATCGGTACCTGGGTATCGAGCACTCCGGCAAGAATAAGCATGGGCGCCATCGGCTTGCCCAGCAGTCCTTGTTTGACGAGCGACATCTTTGGCAAGATTTCCGCCATTTCATCCACGGTTTTCACGTTGTCGAAAATCGCCATCAGTGCGGGAACCTGATCGAAAAGATATTCGCGGTTGCCGATCAGAGAATTCATCAGAAAGTCTTTTTGAAAAAAAGTATCGGTGGGCGGTGATTGGGCGCTCGCTCCCCGCAGGCGGGCGCGCTCGACGATGGCCATCTTCGTGGCCCAATACGCGCCCCAACTCACGCCGTGCATGGCAACTCTGTTCTTGTCGATCTCGGGCCTGGTGGCAATGTAATCGAGCACGCGCGAAAGCACGCGCTCGGCATTTTCACTGACTTTGATCGGATTCTGCCCGGTGCCCGGGCCATCCACGGCCAGAAAGCCGATGCCGAAAGGCAGGATCGCGCTGAAGCTCTCGGACAAATCTTCCTTGCGGCTGTCCAGTCCATTCACGGCGAGCACGAGGGGCACGGGCCCGTTCGCATTTTTCGGCAAGCGAAGGTAGCCGATGATTTCTTTTCCTTCGAAGGGAATTCTCACGATTTCAAGCGGTGGATCCCAAAAGCGCGCGTGTGCGAGAAAAGCCTCGATGGCTTTTTCGTACGAGCGCTGCTTGCCGGCAGAGGCGGGGATGGGCCAGCGTCCGAAGGAATAAAGCCGCCACGCGCGAATGTAGTCGGCGTTCGCTTTCGTCGGTTCGGTCTTCTCCAGCGACTTGGCTTCATTCATATAGCGATCGGCCACTCCCATAAAGGCCGCCGCCCACTCGTCTTTATCGCGAGTATGGATGGAGTTGAAGGCTTCCTTGACGTCGCCGGGTTCGAGTCCGATGAGCGGATACATTCCGTTCTCGGCGCGATGAACAGCCTCGGCTTTGATCTCATCGAGCGTGCGCTCGGCGCGCTGCTGCGAGAAGCAAGAGATGCTCAGTGGGAGGATCAGAGCCAGAGTCATTGCTAATGACATGGTGAACCTGGCAGGGTGATGGTGATGCCCTAATGCTGTTGACACGGGATGATTCCTTTCAAGTTGAAACAAAGATGGGGCCGGAGGGAGGTCCGGCCCCGATTTGTGAAGCCTGCGCGATCAGAAAATAAGCTTCAGGCCGAGTTGCACCGAGCGCGGGCCTCCCGAACCCACGGCCGGGTTGGCGGCGGCCACGTCGGGAGTGGCACAGCCGCAACCGAAGCCAGGCACGGTAGGATCATTGAGACCGAAACCATTCTGTCCGCCGTATGGATTGGCGAAGTTGGGATGGTTGAAAATGTTGAAGAACTCAGCCCGGAACTGGGCGCGGAAGCGCTCGCCGAAATGCCAGTTCTTCGCCAGCGAGAAATCGACGTTCTTGAAACCGGAATCGGGGAAAATGTTGCGTCCCATGGTGCCGAAGGTTCCCAGTGGCGGAGGAATCATGATGGACTTGCCGTTGGCGCTGGCGTAGCAGCCGTGAAAGGCCAATGATTCGGTTGCTGCACCCGGGGATCCTCCATCCAGCGCGAGAGCTTTTGCATTGCAGGCCGCATTACTAGTCGGGGCGGATGGACTGTCGCCTCCGGGGAAGAACGGAATGCCGGTCGGCCCCGACTTGAAGTCGTCAGGGTTCCCATAGAAATTCCACCGGATGGGGCTGTTCGCTGGAGGACTGACGGGCAACGGGCCTATGCCCGCAGCATCGGTTCCCTCATCCATCGCCCCCCAGTGTTGCGGACTCTGCAATGTGATGATCGAGTTGAGTTCCCAACCTTCCAGGGTCTGTGCGTAGCCCTTCTTGCCGGGGATAGCGTAGGTGAGCGAAACCGTGAGGCGATGCCGGACATCGAAATCGCTGTTGGCGTATTCGCCGTTCGGATTATAAGCGTTCTGCGGCAGTCCCGATCCGTAACCGAAATCCCAGTTTGCGCCCACGTCATCGAGAGAGTGCGAGTAGGTGTATCCGGCTACCATGCTCAGGCCATGGAAGTTTCTGGAGTTCAGCGTCACTTGCAGGCCGTTGTAATTTGAGCTGTAAACGTTCGCCATCTGGAAAATGTTGCTTAGGTATGGGAACTGAGTGAACGGTCCCACCTCGGCGGCAACCTGGCAGGGGGCGCCGTTGTTGAGTGTGTTATTGACGTCGTACTGGGGTGGCCCGCCGGAAACCGGATTTACGAGATTTGCGTTGCAAGTGGCGATGTTCGCAGCGGGCCAGCCCGAGCCTACCGGCGGCTGGTTAATGTCGCGAATGCCGGTTAAATTCCCACCGTGGTTACCGACGTAGGCCATCTCCAACGTAAGGTTCGGGGTAAACGCGTGTTGCAGACTGAGGGTCCAGTTCCACACGCGGGGAGTGGTCAGATTGCGGTCCACGCTCATGATGGGACAGGGGCTCGCGTTGCAGTCGATCTGGGCGTTGTTAACCGGTGTGTTGTCCCAGGTCGTGCCGGGATTAGCAAAGTTCAAGAAATTCTTTGTGGTGACGTTTCCGGTGGTGATGGTGCCTCCCGGTACGATGCCCGCCGTAGGAACACTGCCCGGACCAAAGGCGTTGTTGAAGGCGATGAACGACTGCCAGTTCACGGTTTCGTAAACCAGTCCGCCGCCGCCGCGGATCACCGTGCTTCCTTTGCCGTTCGTATCCCAGGCAAATCCGAAGCGCGGCGCGAAGTTCTTGTGATCGGGATTGTAGAGGCTTGGGATCTGACCGGTGCCCGTTTGCACCTGCACTAATCCGTAGGTCGAGTTCGGATCGAAGTTGCCCAGCAGGTTGTGAGCTTCCTGCGGGACACTGCTGAACTCGTATCGCACGCCGAAGTTCACCGTCAGACGCTTGGTGGCCCGCCAGTCATCCTGGAAGAACCCGCTATAGGCCCAGTTATGGAGTTGCAGCGTCGGATTTCCCACCTCCAACGTTGACTTAAACGGCAAGCCCGCGAAAAAGTCTTCGAGCGGTGTGGAATTGGCGCCATCCAACACCGAGCCCAGGAAAGTAATGCTGCCTCGCGCATTCCCGTAGGCTGCGTTCCTGACGTCGTTGCGATGCAGTTCGGCGCCGAACTTGATGGCGTGCTTGCCGGCAGTGTAGGAAACGTGATCCACAAACTGTGTAATGGAGTCGGGTCCCTGGAACTTTGGCCATTTGAAGCCACCCAGGCCGGGAAAGAAATAGCCGCCAAACCCGATGCGCGGCAGTCCGCCCGTGAATGGACCCGAGACGCCGGTGTCGAGCCCGTAGCTGGACGCGGGCGTGTTGAGATCGCCCGGCAATGTCGGCTGGTAAAGGCGGTTATATCCAACGCGCGCTTCATTCACCCAACGGGGACTGGGAGTCCACGCCCAACTTCCGCCAACCACCTGGGCGCGCGTGTGAATCTTCGACCGCCACTTCGATTGCAACTCCGGAAAGTCTTCGACCGTCCCCGAGTTGTTCCCGAAGAAGTACATCCCGCTGATGCGGTTGTTTTGGTTGACGTTGAAATCCACTTTGCCGATCGCATTGTAGACGGTGACGTCGTTGGAGAACCCATTCGAGATATTGATGCTCTGAGTCTCGTTCGTGGGGAACCCAGTTCCGTTGCATGTAATCGTAGAAGTGACCGTAAGACCTGAGGATGGGGTGCACCCCGCGATTTGCATGCTAGCTATGCTCGGCGTGATCCCTAGCCCTACGAGATCATGGATCGCGTCGGTGATGCTGTTGGCGCAGTCGCCGGTTACGAAAAGGCAGTTGCCGGCGTTGCTCAGCGAGGAGGGCATAAAGGGGCTGGTAACGCCTCCGAAAGAGTTTCCTACGTCATAGATCTGCCCTTCGTAAGCGCCAAAGAAAAAGACCTTGTCTTTGACGATCGGGCCGCCGACGCTGCCGCCGTATTGTTCCAGCGTTCTCGCGAGCTTGGCGTTGGGAACGGTGTTGAAAAAGTTGCGGGCGTCCGTCACACCGTCGCGCCCAAACGCGAACCCGGTGCCGTGAATCTGGTTGGTGCCGGACTTGAGACCCACGTTAACCACCGCTCCCGGCTTCCACCCGAATTCGGCCGGTGCAAGTTCTTCCACGTTAAACTCCTGAATCGAGTCGATGGGCAGAATGGTCGCCGAATCGCCAGCGATACCGGCGCCGTTGATGATGGCTTGGCCGGAGTAGGGCTCGCTGTTGAACAAGCCCTCAACGAAGTAGGCGTTGTCTTCCGCGCGCAGTCCGTTCGTGCTCGTGGTCGAGAATCCGCCGCCAGGATAGCGCTCCACACCGGGACGCAACTGGAGCAAGTTCTCGTAGTTCCGGCCATTCAACGGCAGATCGTTGATCTCCGCGTTGCTCAGCGTGCCGCCCAAAGTGGAGGAGGTAGTGTTGACCAGCGGAACCTCCTCGGTTACGACCACCGTCTCGGAAACCTGCCCGGTCGGGAGGGTGACGTCGACGCGCACGTCCTGCGCGACTTCCACGACGATGTTTACGCGCTCCACGGTTTTGAAACCCTTCGCTTCTGCGCGAACTTTGTAAACTCCGGGCTGTAACTGCGGGGCGACGTAGTTTCCGGAGTCATCGGTGGCTACGGCTCGAGTGGTGCCGCGCTGAACATCGGTGACGACGACCGCGGCTCCCGCCACATTGGCGCCGGACTGATCGCTCACGCTCCCAAGTATGCGGCCAGTGGTGGTTTGGGAAAACATGGGAACAGAGACGGCGAGCGCCAGACAGACGATGCCTAAAACCCGAATGCCATTCAACGGAGAATGCATTACGACCTCCAAATCCTCAAAGAGGATGGAACAATTTGCGGTCGGACAGCTCGCGACCGTTTTCGATCTGGAAACAATAAAGTTCGGTGTTTTGAAGATATAGCCTTGACGTGGCCTACTCGTCAAGTGGTATTGTGGTCCGACCGCAAAACAGCTGTCCGCCGACGGTTGCTGGTCGAGGCCGTTACAATTGGGATGTAGCTACCAAACGAAAGGGGAAAAAATGGCATGGCGATAGCGACCATCAATCCTGCGACCGGCGAAGTCGTGAAAACTTTTGAGCCTCTTACCGGGGCGCAAATTGAGCAGAAGTTGCAGTTGGCGGCCTCCGCGTTCCGAACCCATCGCCGGACTTCGTTCGCGGACCGTGCGAGCAAGATGATGCGCGCGGCCGAGATTCTGGAAAAGGAAAAAGACGAGTGCGCCCATTTGATGACGCTGGAAATGGGCAAGCCTCTGAAGGCCGCCGTGGGCGAGGCGCTGAAGTGCGCCACCGGGTGCCGCTACTATGCCGAAAACGCCGAGAAATTTCTGGCCGACGAAATTGTGGAGACTGGGGCGAAGCGCAGCTTCATCCGCTATCTGCCGATTGGTCCCATCCTGGCCGTCATGCCGTGGAACTTTCCCTTCTGGCAGGTGTTTCGTTTCGTGGCGCCCGCATTGATGGCGGGCAATGTCGGGCTGCTGAAGCATGCTTCGAACGTTCCGCAGTGCGCGCTGAAGATTGAGGACATTGTTCGCCGCGCCGGCTTTGCGGAGGGCGTGTTTCAGACGCTGCTGATCGGCTCGGGACCGGTCGATGGCATCCTGAACGATCCTCGTGTCGTCGCCGCGACTTTAACCGGCAGTGAGCAGGCGGGGATTCAAGTCGGAGTTTCCGCCGCCAAACGAATCAAGAAAGTCGTGCTGGAACTGGGCGGCAGCGATCCTTTCATCGTGATGCCGAGCGCGGATCTGGACGCGGCGGTCGCAACTGCCGTCGATGCGCGCATTCAAAACAACGGTCAGTCGTGCATCGCGGCCAAGCGCTTCATCGTAGCGGAAAAAATTGCCGACGAGTTCGAGCGCAAGTTCGTCAAACGCATGCAGGAGTTGCGCGTGGGTGATCCGTTCGCGGAGAGCACGCAGCTCGGTCCCTTGGCCAGCGCGGACGCTGTTGCTTCTCTTGATGCCGATGTGAAAAAAACTGTGGCCGCGGGTGCGCGTGTGTTGACCGGTGGCCATCCCTTGGACCGTCCCGGTAACTTCTATGCCCCGACGGTGCTGACCGACATTCCGAAAGATTCGCCGGCTTACAACGAAGAATTCTTTGGCCCCGTGGCATCAATTTTTCGCGTCAAGGATGTGGATCATGCCATCCAGATCGCCAACGACAGCCGCTTCGGGCTGGGTGCCAGCGCATGGACCAACGATCCCGCGGAAACCGAAAAGTTCATTAACGAACTCGAGGCCGGCATGGTCTTCCTGAACAAGATGGTGGCTTCTGATCCGCGCCTGCCTTTCGGCGGCGTGAAGTACTCGGGCCACGGGCGTGAACTCGCCGTGCAAGGGATCCGCGAGTTTGTGAACATCAAGACGGTTTGGATCCAGTAGTCGGAAAGACGACCGTTGGTCGACATTGACTCAAGGACCAACGACCCAGTGACGATGGCTTGGGGTTGGTCGGTGCACGGACGGGGGCGATCTGTGGTTATGGTATAGTGGTTGGACCACCAGACCGTGATGGTTCATCTCACTGGGGGTGATTGAGGGCCTAATGAGAAATGAAGCGCTAGATTCCCTAGCCGCCAAGCCGGTGTACCGGGCAGTAAAGACGTCGCGCCTGTACGAGCAGATCGTGCAGCAGGTGGAAGACTCTATCTTGAAGGGCCAACTCAAGCCTGGGGACCAGTTGCCAGCGGAGCGCGATCTTGCCCAGCGGTTCGGGGTCAGCCGCACCGCCGTGCGCGAAGCGGTGAAGACCTTGCGTGAGAAAGGCCTGGTCGAAGCCTATTCCGGGCGCGGCACCTTCGTGACGAATGGGACTTCCCAGGCGATTCGGCAGTCGCTGGATCTCATGATCCGCATCAACCAGCAGGAAGGGTCGGCGAATCTCGCCGAGTTGCGGCTGGTGCTGGAGCCGGAGATTGCCGGCCTGGCTGCTTCCCGAATTGAGGAACAACTGCTGAGCACCATGCGGGAAGCAGTCGCCGTGATGGATCGCAACCTGCATGACCCCGACGCCTACGTGGAAGCGGATCTCGATTTCCATTTAGCGCTGGCGGAGGCGGCCGGGAATCCGCTGATTCTCTCGCTCCTGGATTCGATTGTCGGTCTTTTACGCGAGCAGCGCAGTCGCATTTTCGATGTGGACGGAGGACCGGAGCGAGGGCAGTTCCATCACAAGCGGATACTGGCGGCCATCGAGGAGCGCGATCCGAAGGCGGCGCGAAAAGCGATGCGCGCTCATCTCAAGCAGGTCCTCGAGGATTCGTTTTCTTCGGCAAAAAGCGGTCCGCACGTCAACTCGCACATCAAGCCGAATTCATAGGCGAAAGGGAATTGTTATATGGCCAAACTCGGATTCATCGGCCTTGGTGTGATGGGCGGCAACATGGTAGCCCGCCTGCTCGAAAAAGGGCACACGGTGA
>ODAK010005079.1_pt1 | contig 13398 bp, 10 predicted proteins | sample 1539591 | NCBI WGS metagenome assembly ODAK01 (sample SAMEA3539303, study PRJEB22396) | soil metagenome | biome: tundra; feature: field; material: soil | place: USA | collected 2010-05 | depth 0.15 m | reverse complement strand
GGCTGGTGGTCGGCGAGTTCGCCGACCGGCACCATGTGCCGCTGGCGACACTGGTGAGGCTGGCCAACGACGCTGGCCTGCATCTCCGGCGGCGCACCGGCGTCCCGCTGGCGTACTATGCGCTACTCACGCCCTGCAGGTGAAACCGCGCCGGCCGAGTCCGGCGGCTCGCGCAGGTAACGGCGGTCCCGCCGCCACGCTCCTGCGCTGCCGCCTTAACCGATCCAGACCGCCAGGCGCAGGCCCGAGCGCGGGTAGATCGTTTCGTCGCCGGGAGCGGCCCCGCGGACACCTTGGATTGGGCGCTGGCCAGACTGCTGCATGAGTGCTCTATCGGGCCGCTCCTCTATCCGGGCCGGGCGAATCGGGATGCCTACCGCAAGCTCAAAGAGGCCGCGCGCGGCGACCGGGGCAGGAATACCGGCGATCCCGTTGAAGCGATGATCCAGGCGGTCATAAACGCAACCCGCAACCGGCGAGGGGCAACTGATGGTTAAACTGCCCGTCATTCCGTGGCGGCGGTCATTCGCCGGGCGCGTTTCGCCTGGCTGATCATTGACAGCGCGAGCACGGCCCCCACCCCCTCGCCAGCGCGCAGCCGCAGGTCAAGGAGGGGTTCCAGGCCCAGCGCATCGAGCACGCGCAGGTGCGCGGGCTCGGCGCTGACATGACCGGCGACCAGATGAGCCTGAACCTCTGGGCGGTAGCGGACCGCCACGAGCGCGCTCACGGTGGTCAGCAGCCCGTCCAGGATCACCAGGCCACCGGCGTCGGCCACGCCCAGGCACACTCCGGTCAGGAAGGCCTGCTCACCGCCGCCGAGGCCGCCGAGCAGGTCTTCGGCGTCGCAGCGGGTGAACTGGCCGGCCGGGGGAAGCCGATCACCCATCCGGGCCAGGGCCTGCCGCACGACGTGCTGCTTGCGGGTGACCGTGGCGGTGTCGCTCCCCACGCCGCGCCCCACGACCTCCTCGGCGGGCGCTGCGAGCAGGGCAGCGGCGAGCGCCGAGGCGACGGTGGTGTTGCCGATGCCCACCTCGCCGAGCGCCACCGGGCCGGCCACGGCGAGCTCGTGGCCCACCCGCGCGCCCGCAGCAACCAGCCACGTCACGGCGTCCCTCTCCAGCGCGTCGGCGGTGGCCAGGTCACCACGCACACCTGGCGGGCGCACGTCCCGCCAGCCCGGGATGTGGTCGCCGTCGATGCCGCAGTCGGCCAGGCACACCCGCAGGCCGGCCGCCCGGGCCATGGCGGCGCCCTGGCCCTCCCCGGCCGCGAGCGCGCGTGCGACGAGCCGGGTGGTGCTGCGCGGGAACGCGCTGACCCGCAGGTCGGTGACGGGGTGATCGGCGGCGGCGATGACCAGGGTTCCCGCAGCGTCGGGTGCGACGGTGTCGGGTGCGACAACAGTGTCGACCCGCAGCAGCGTGTCACCGAGCAGCCCCAGCGACCCCGGCGCGGCCAGCAGGCGGTCCTCGGTGTCGCGCGCCAGGACCCGGGCGCCGCCCACCGCCGCGCTCGCCCGGTCACGTGGCGCACCAGGCGCCGCCGCGTCCGGCCAGCGGTCCCGCAGGACGACGTCGGTGAGGGGAAGCCGCTGGGACCAGCCGTGGCGCTCCAGCCCCGGTGCTGGCGGACGCTCGTCGGGCCAGCCGAGGCAGAGCCAGCCCAGTGTCACCACGCCCTCGGGTAGCCCGAGAAGAGCATGCAGCTCATCGGGGTCGAACAGGGTGACCCATCCCAGCCCCAGGCCGCGGGCCCGGGCGGTGAGCCAGATGTTCTCGATCGCGCAGGCGCAGGACCACAAGTCGGTATCGGGGAAGGTAGCCCGGCCCAGCACGCCGGCCGGGCGGGCGCGCCGGTCACAGCAGACCACCACGCCGAGCGGGGCTTCGCGGATCCCTTCCAGCTGCAGGCTGCGCAGATGGCGTGCGCTGTCCGCGTCCAGTTGCCTGGCCTGGGCCAGCCGGGCGCGGTCAGCCATGACCGCCGCGCTGGCCCGCAGGAGCGGATCCCGGATAACGACGAAGCGCCACGGCTGGGAGTGCCCGACGCTTGGCGCCGCGTGGCCGGCCGCCAGGATCTCGTCCATGATGTCGTCGCCGACGGGGTCCGGGCGGAACCGGCGCACGTCCCTCCGGGCGGCGATGACCTCGGCCAGGGCCACGCGTATCGCGGCCGGAAGCGCCCAGCTCATCGGGTTACCAGCCCGCTCTGCGCTACTGGTGGTGTCCCCGACCAGTGGCTGCGGCCGTGGCCACGGCTTCGATGCCTCCGTGCTCATGTTCGTACCTCGGTAACTTGACCTGCGTGATCCGGGATCCGTGAGACGCTGCCGTCGTGAGCGTAACGGTCGTCGGCGTGGGCGATGACGGCTGGCCGGGGCTGACCGAGGAGGCACGCGGCGTCCTGCGGGAGGCTCCACTGATCGCCGGCAGCGCCCGCCATCTCGCGCTCATGCCGGATCTCCCTGGGCGCCGGGTCAACCTCCCGTCGCCGCTGCTCCCCCAGCTTGACGACCTCGTGGCCGCGAACCCCGGTTTGTGCCTGCTCGCGAGCGGCGACCCGATGCTGCACGGGCTCGGCGCCACGCTGGCCCGGCGGCTCGGCGCCGGGCGGTTGCGGGTGCTGCCAGCGGTGTCATCCGTAGCCCTGGCGTGCTCGCGACTGGGCTGGGCCGGGCACGAGGTCGACGTCGTGTCTCTGGTTTCACGCCCGGCCGAGGCGATCCTGCCCGCTGTCCAGCCCGGCGCCAGGGTCCTGGTGCTGAGCCGTGACGGCAGGACCCCGGCTGTGCTCGCCGCCCTGCTGGCCGACCGGGGCTGGGGCGGCACCCAGCTGACCGTGCTCGAGCACCTCGGCGGCAGCGCCGAGCGGGTGCGGGGCCCGTACCAGGCTCGCTCCGCGGTCAACGAGACATTCGCTGACCTGTCAGTCGTGGCCCTGGCCTGCGAGCCGGACGCCGCCACCACCGTGCTCCCGCGGGTGCCGGGACTGCCGGACGCCGCCTATGAGACCGACGGACAGCTGACCCGGCGGGAGGCCCGCGCGCTGGCGCTGGCGGCACTCGCCCCCGGCCCGGGCCAGCTGCTATGGGACATCGGCGCGGGCAGCGGGAGCGTCGGGATCGAGTGGATGCGCGCCGAATCGCGCTCGCGTGCCGTTGCCGTCGAGGCCCGCGCCGACCGGGCCGAGCGGGTCAGGCGCAACGCCGTTGCCCTGGGCGTGCCGGGCATCGACGTGGTCTGCGGTGCGGCCCCGGGCGCGCTCACCGGACTGTCCGTGCCGGATGCGGTGTTCCTGGGCGGTGGCCTGACGGCCGACGGGGTACTGGAGGCGTGCTGGCAGAGACTGCGGCCTGGCGGCCGGCTGGTCGCGCATGCGGTCACGGTGGAATCCGAGGCGGTGTTGCACCAGTGGCAGCGCGCCGTGGGCGGGCAGCTCGTGAAGCTGGCCCTCAGCTACGCCGGCCCGCTCGGTGGTTTCACGACCTGGCGGCCCGCGCTGCCGATCACCCAGTGGCAGGTGACCCGGCCATGACGGTCTGGTTTGTCGGCGCCGGGCCGGGGGCCCCGGACCTGCTGACCGTGCGCGCACAGCGGATGATCGCCGAGGCGGCGGTGGTGCTGTACGCGGGCAGCCTGGTGCCGCGCGAGGTGCTGGCAGGCACCCGGCCGGATGCGCGCCTGGTCGATACAGCCGGGCTGGACCTCGACGCCATCACCGGTGAGCTCGTCTCGGCGCACCGTAACGGGCATGACGTGGTCCGGCTGCACAGTGGCGACCCGTCGATCTTCAGCGCGGTCGCCGAGCAAGCCCGCCGCCTCGACGCTGAGGGCGTGCCGTGGCAGATCATCCCCGGCGTCCCCGCGTTCGCTGCCGCGGCGGCCGCGCTGCGGCAGGAGCTGACGCTGCCCGGAGTCGGCCAGACGGTGGTGCTGACCAGGACCTCAGCACGGGCCACCCCGATGCCGGCCGGTGAGGATCTCGCGACCCTCGGGGCGACCCGGTGCACGCTGGTGCTGCACCTGGCGGTGCAGAATGTCGATCAGGTCACCGCGGCGCTGGTACCCCATTACGGGGCAGACTGCCCGGCGGCCGTGGTGGCCCGGGCGAGCTGGCCCGATGAGGTGGTGCTGCGCTGCACGCTAGGCGAACTGGCGCCGCGGGTCCGCGCGGCGGGCATCCGCCGGACGGCGGTCATCGTGGTGGGAAAGGTCCTCGCGGACGGCCGTTTCCGGGACAGCCACCTCTACTCAGCCGCGCGTGACCGCTCGGCGGCATGTGACGGGGCGGCCGGTGGCAGGGAGGATCGACGTCCATGAGACGAGTGCTCATCATCGGAATCGGCGCCGGCGATCCCGAGCAGCTGACGTTCCAGGCCATCAAAGCGCTCAATGAGACCGACGTCTTCTTCATCATCGACAAGGGCACCGACAAGCAGGACCTCACGGCGCTCAGGGAGCAGATCTGCGAGCGGTACGTCGAGAACCGGACATACCGGGTGGTGCACGCGCTCGATCCGGAACGGGACCGCACCGCGGCGCGCTACGGGCCTGCCGTCGAGGAGTGGCGCCACCAGCGGGCGGAGATCTACGAGGGACTCATGGCCGGCGAACTCGGCGATGGCGAGTGCGGCGCGTTCCTGGTCTGGGGTGACCCGGCGCTCTACGACAGCACTCTGGCCATCATCGAGCAGATCATCGCGAAGGGCACCCTGGACTTTGAGTACGAGGTGATCCCGGGAATCACCAGCGTCCAGGCGCTGGCTGCCCGGCACCGGGTGAGCCTTACCCAGGTTGGCCAGCCCCTGCACATCACGACCGGCCGCCGGCTGTCCGAGGGCTTCCCTGAGAACAGCGACGACGTGGTCGTGATGCTGGATGCGGCGTGCGCGTTCGCCGGCGTCGCGCAGGCCGGCATGAAGATCTACTGGGGCGCTTACATCGGGACCAAGGACGAGATCCTCGTGTCCGGGAACCTGGCCGACGTCGCCGATCAGATCCAGGCGGTCCGCCGCGAGGCGCGGGAACGCAAAGGCTGGATCATGGACACCTACCTGCTACGCCGGACGAGCGGGCAGTGAGGCCGGCCGCAGCCCAAGGACCGGCCGCAGCCCGGCGGGCGGCAGCGCCGGACACGCGGGCACCGCTGCGGGTGACAGTGCTCGTGCTCGGCGGTACGTCCGAGGCGCGGGCGCTGGCCGCCCGGCTGGCTGGCCAGCCCGGCGTGCGGGTCATCAGCTCGCTGGCCGGCCGGGTCCGCGACCCGGCAATTCCTGCCGGTGAGGTCCGGGTCGGGGGGTTCGGCGGGGCGGCGGGCCTGGCGGACTGGACCCGGGCCGAAGGCGTGGACGCCGTCGTGGACGCGACACACCCGTTTGCCGAGACGATAAGCGCGCACGCGGTCGCCGCCTGCGCGCGAACGGGCCTGCCCCTGCTACGGCTCACCCGCCCGGGATGGCAGCCGCAGCCGGGCGATGACTGGCACCAGGCCGGCTCACTCGCGGAGGCCGCCACGATCCTCCCCTCGCTCGGCCAGCGGGTCTTCCTGACCACTGGCCGCCAGGGGCTCTCCGCCTTCGCGGCGCCGCCTTCTGCCGCACTGGCCGAGCTGTGGTTCCTGATCCGCTGTGTTGACCCGCCGTCGGGCGCGATGCCGGCCAATCGGGAGGTGCTGCTGGCCCGGGGGCCCTATACCCGAGACGCGGAGCACACCCTGATGCGGCGCTTCGCGATCGACGTCCTGGTCACCAAGAACAGTGGCGGCTCGCTCACGGAAGGCAAGCTGGCTGCGGCCAGGGATCTGGGCATCCCCGTGGTCGTCGTCCGCCGGCCGGACCCCTCCGCTGCGCCCGCCACCTACGGCGTGGACGATGCCGTCAGCTGGGTACGTGGCTGCGCTCGTGAACCTGGGGCTCGGGTACCTGGGGCTCGGGTACCTGGGGCTCGGGTACCTGGGGCTCGGGTACCTGACGGGCCCGGCCCGGCTCGTAGTGCCGGGGAGTGAACACGGTCGCCCGGCCACCCTGGGTGCCGACCCTGGTGGTGCTCGAACCGACGATGAGCAGCGTGTTCATGTCGACGGCCGCCGGATCGAGGTCCCCCAGCGAGGTGATGTCCACCTGCTCGCCGGCCCGGCCGACGCTGCGCCCGATGACCACGGGGGTACCCGGCAGGCGGTGCCGCAGCACCAGGTCGCGAACAGCGGCTACCTGCCAGGTGCGGGTGCGCGACGCCGGGTTGTAGAGGGCCAGGACCAGGTCCGCCGCGGCCGCCTTGTCGATCCGGTCGGCGATGACCTCCCACGGCTTCAGCCGGTCGGAAAGGCTGATGACGCAGTAGTCGTGGCCGAGCGGCGCCCCGGCCCGGCTCGCCACCGCCTGCGCTGCGGTTACGCCGGGCAGGACGTCGATGTCGACGTCACGCCACCGGTCGCCGCCGGCGGCAGCCTCCTCCAGCACCGCGGCCGCCATCGCGTAGACCCCGGGATCCCCGGAGGAGACCACGACCACGCGCCCGCCCTTGGCGGCCAGGTCAAGCGCGAGAGCCGCGCGGCGGGCCTCCACCGTGTTCCCTGAGCCGTGCCGCCGCTGCCCTGGCCGCTGCGGCACCCGGTCCAGGTAGGACCGGTAGCCCACCAGGTCAGTGGCGCTGGCGATCGCGGCCGCGGACTCGGGGGTCAGCCACGCGGGGTCGCCTGGGCCGAGCCCGACAATGGTCACGCCGGGCGGGACCGCGGGCCGCTCGCCGCGCCCGGGTACCAGGGCGAGCGACATGTACGGCACGGTGGCGGGGTCGACCGCGGTGAGCGGCGTCACGCGCTGCGCATCGGTGCCGGCGCGCTCGACGTACTGGGCCCGGTCCAGCAGGCCCGTCTCCGCCAGCGCGGCGCGCACCTTGTCAAACGTGCGGCCAAGCTTGAGGATCGCCACCGCGTCCCCGCCGGCGCCGGCCAGGCGGGCGCGCAGTACATCCGCGGGCAGGGTGCCGGTGAGGACCGTCAGCGACTCGTCGTGCTGGACCAGCGGCTGCCCCACCGCGGCGGCGGCCGCCGCGACCGAGGACACGCCGGGCACGATCTCGGCCCTGAACCGGCCCCGCAGCCGCGCGTGCAGGTGCTGGTAGGACCCGTAGAAGCCGGGGTCCCCCTCGCACAGCACGACCACGTCCCGGCCATCCTCCAGGTGCGCCGCCAGCCGGCTGGTGGCCTCGTCGTAGAAGTCCGCGAGCGCGCCCGCGTAGCCGCCCGGGTGATCCGTGCCCTCGGTGGTCACCGGGTAGCGCAGCACCTCTTCGATCTGCTCTGAGCCGTTTGGCCCTGAGCGAAGGTAGGGGGCAGCCGCGCCGCGGGCCACGCTGCGGCCGTGCCGCGCGCAGTGATATGCCACCACCCCGGCCTCGGCGATCAGCCGGGCCGCTCGGACGGTGACCAGATCAGGGTCGCCGGGACCAACCCCGACCCCGGTAAGGCGGCCTGCTGTCATCGAAGTCACTCCGCCTTGCTCGCGAGGGCGTTGACGGCCGCGGATGCGATCGCGGACCCGCCGCGGCGCCCATGAACCACCAAGAACGGAATACGCAACGGATCCTCGGCCAGCGCTGCCTTCGATTCTGCGGCGCCGACGAAGCCGACCGGCACGCCCACTACCGCGGCGGGCCGGGGGGCTCCCGCCGCGACCATCTCCAGGAGGTGAAACAGTGCGGTGGGCGCGTTGCCGATAGCGACCAGCGCGCCGGCCAGGTGGTCACGCCAGAGCTCGACCGCTGCTGCCGTCCTGGTGGTCCCCAGCCGCGCGGCGAGCCCGGCCACCCGTGGATCGCGCAGCATGCACAGCACCTCGTTGCGGGCCGGCAGCCGGGACCGGGTGACCCCGGCCGCGACCATGGACGAGTCGCAGAGGACGGGCGCGCCCGCAGCGAGCGCGTCTGTCGCCTCGGTGGCGAACTCTGTTGCCCAGGCCATGTCGCTGACCAGGTCAATCATGCCGCAGGCGTGCACCATGCGCACGGCGACGCGCTCCAGCGCGGGCGGCACGCCCGAGAGGTCAGCTTCACGCCGGATCGTGGCGAACGAGGCGCGGTAGATCTCAGCGCCGTCCCGCTCGTAGTCAGGGGTCATGCCGGGCCTGCCGCGGCGGTCAGGGTGCCGGGCACAGGGCTGCCGGGCACAGGGCTGCCGGGCACAGGGCTGCCGGGCACGGTGATGCTGAGCACCGGGCCGCCGGCGATCATGAACTGGTCGGCGGACATGGCCACCACGGCGGTGGCGTCGGCGGGCAGGCCGCACCGGCGACCGCACCCCGCCCAGTGCACTGGGCCCAGCCCGGCGAAGCCGGTGGCCAGCCCGGGGACGCGGCCGGCCAGCGAACGCACATCAGCAAGCGACCTGGCGCAGGACATCCCGCTGCACGCCGTGACGGCCGACAGGATGTGTTCACCGGAGACGATCAGGTCCGCGTCGGCCAGTTCGGCCAGGCCGGCATCCACCGGCCCGGCGAGTGGCAGCACGACCCGGCCCGCCGCGGCCAGCCGGGCCGTCTCGCCGGGGCGCAGCATCCGGCCGAGCAGCCTGAGTTGCCGCGCGGTGAGCCGGGCCAGCGGCGCGGCAACCACGGCAACCGGGGCACAGTCCACGCCCGGGTCCAGGAGGGCCACGCCAGGGTCCAGGAGGGCGCCCAGCGGCAGCCGACCGGGGATGTCCGTCACCTTGTCACCGAGCACCCCGCCGACGGCCGCGGCGACCGCGGCGCCGCCGTCGGGTAGGTCGGCTATGCGCGTGCTGGCCGGCCCCGTACTGGCCGGCCCCGCGGCGGCCAGCGCTGCCCGCCGCTGCCCGAGGAAGGCCCGCGCCGCCGTGATGGCCTGCGCGACACCCCGGTCGGCTGGCCCGCGCAGCCCCGTCTCACGCCCGGCCAGGATGAGGTCGGACCCCCGGGGATGCCAGCGCAGGCCCACGTCACAGCCGCTGAGCCCGGCCCGGCCGGTCCCGTCGTCCAGGCTGAACAGGAACCGCCCGGGCAGCGCGGCCAAACTGGGGTCGGCCCGCAGCGCGCGGTCCACCGCGACGACCAGCCTGCGCAGGTCCGGGTGCCCGGCGAGTCCGGCGAGCGGGCTCGCGGTGATGTTGCGGGCCCGGTCGTGCGCAGGCGATGGCAGCAACCCAGCCGAGGCGGCCCGGCGAGCCAGCCCGGTGGCGTCATCGGCCGCCACCCCGCGGATCTGCACGTTGCCACGGGCGGTGAGATCCACGCAGCCGTTGCCGAACTGGCTGGCCAGGGCGGCCAACCCACGCAGCCTGCTGCCTGTGGCGTAGCCACCGGGCAGCCGTATCCGGGCGACGTAGCCGTCGCGGGCCTCGTGCAGATCGAGGATGCCCGGACAGGCGTCGGCCGCCGGCATGGGAGGTGACGTGGACGTAGTGAGGATGAAGGCCGACAGTAGTGGCTGCCGCCGGCCACGGTCAACGACCGAAGGTGAGTCTGAGGTTGACGAGCACCCGGCCGTACGCCAGAGTCTGCAGGAGCATGCGACGGCCAGTGGAGGAAGCCGGTGTGATTCCGGCGCGGTCCCGCCACTGTCACCGGTGAGCAGACCCCAGCATGGTCACGGCCCTTTGCGGCGGGAAGACCGGGGCGCGCGTCGATCCGGGAGCCAGGACACTCCGGCCGCCGCCACCCACGACCCGGGGCGAGGATCCCGAGGAGGGCCATCGTGGACCACGACCAGCAAGTCAGCGTGCTGCTGCTGTCTACTTCCGACACCGACCTGCTGGCCGCGCGTGCGAGCAGCGCGGACTACCGGCTGGCCAACCCGGCGCGCCTGCCGGCGGCCGACCTGCCTCCGCTGCTGGACGGCGCCGACGTGGTCGTCGTCCGCCTGCTCGGCGGCGAGCAAGCGTGGCCGGAAGGTCTCGCCGCGCTGCGCCGCCATCCTCGCCCGCTTATCGTGCTCGGCGGCGAGATGGTCCCGGACGCGGCCCTGATGTCCTTGTCCAGCGTTCCCGCGGGCATCGCCGCGCAGGCTCACGAGTACCTGGCGCACGGGGGTCCCGGCAATCTCCGCGAACTCGCGCATTTCCTGGCCGATACGGTCCTGCTGGCCGGCCACGGCTTCGCCGCTCCCGCGCCCATGCCCACTTGGGGCCGCCACCCGTGGCCGGCTCGGGCAGAAAACCCGGTCGAGTCCAGCCAGGAGGATGGGCCGACAGTGGCGGTGCTGTACTACCGCGCGCATGAGCTGGCGGGGAACACCGGGTTCGTGGACGCACTCTGTGCAGCGGTCGAGTCCTGCGGCGCGCGGGCACTGCCGGTCTGGTGCGCCAGCCTCAGGACAGCTGACCGCGCGCTGCTGGAAGCGCTGGGCCAGGCAGATGTCCTGATAGTGACCGTTCTCGCGGCCGGCGGGACGGTGCCCGCGCTGTCCCAGGCAGGCGGGGATGACGAAGCATGGGATGTCGGGGCCGTCGCGGCCCTGGACATCCCCGTCGTCCAGGCGCTGTGCCTGACGTCCCCCCGGGCACAGTGGGCCGGCGCGAATGCCGGGCTCAGTCCTCTCGACGCGGCCACCCAGGTGGCTATCCCGGAATTCGACGGCCGGCTGATCAGCGTGCCGTTCTCCTTCAAGGAGACCGGAGCGGACGGCCTGTCCCGCTATGTTCCCGATCCGGAGCGGGCGGCACGGGTGGCCGGGACGGCCGTCGCGCTCGCCCGGCTGCGGCACATCCCGCCGCCCCGGCGGCGGGTGGCGATCGTGCTCTCGGCCTACCCGACCAAGCACTCCAGGATCGGCAACGCGGTGGGGCTCGACACCCCGGCCAGCACGGTCCGCCTGCTCCGGGCGCTGCGCGAGCGCGGCTACGACACCGGCCCGGTCAGCGGCCCTGACGCGCTGCCGGGCATCGAGCCGCCGGACGGTGACGCCCTGATCCACGCCGTCATCGCGGCCGGCGGCCAGGACCCCGAATGGCTGACCGACCAGCAGCTGGCCCGCGCGGCCGTCCGCATCCCCGCCGCGCAGTACCAGCAGTGGTTTGACCGGCTGCCGGACGAACTGCGCGCCTCGATGGAGAAGGCCTGGGGCCCGCCGCCCGGCGAGCTGTATGTGGACAGGTCGGCCAGCGGCGACGGGGACATCGTGCTCGCCGCGCTCCAGGCCGGCAACGTCCTGCTGCTCGTCCAGCCGCCACGCGGCTTCGGCGAGAACCCGGTCGCCATCTACCACGACCCGGAGCTGCCGCCGAGCCACCACTACCTGGCCGCCTACCGCTGGCTGGAGGAGGGCTTCGGCGCGCACGCCGTCGTGCACATGGGCAAGCACGGGAACCTGGAGTGGCTGCCCGGCAAGAACCTCGGGATGTCGTCGGCGTGCGGCCCGGACGCGGCGCTCGGGAACCTGCCGCTCATCTACCCGTTCCTGGTGAACGACCCGGGTGAGGGCACACAGGCCAAACGCCGCGCCCACGCAACGATCGTCGACCACCTGGTGCCGCCGATGACCCGCGCCGAGACGTACGGCGACCTGGCCCGGCTGGAGCAGCTGATGGACGAGCACGCTGCGGTGGCCGCGCTCGACCCGGCCAAGCTCCCGGCGATCCGCGCGCAGATCTGGACGCTGATCCAGGCCGCCAAGCTCGACCACGACCTCGGCCTGGACTCCCGCCCGCAGACGGACGAATTCGACGATTTCCTGCTGCACGTGGACGGCTGGCTGTGCGAGGTGAAAGACGCGCAGATCCGCGACGGCCTGCACGTGCTCGGGGTGGCCCCGGAAGGTGCGCAGCGGGTCGGCCTGGTGCTGGCGATGCTCCAGGCACGCCAGATCTGGGCGGGCGGGGCCGGGATGCCAGGCCTGCGCGAGGCACTCGGCCTGGTGGAAGACGGGACGGCGGCCAAGGCCACGGTCGACCGGGCCGAAGAACTGGCCAGGGCGCTGGTCGAAGGAATGGAACTGGCCGGGTGGCAGGCTGACGCGGCCCTGGCGATTACCGAAGACGTGCTCGGCAGCCGGAATGAGACTGTCGAGCGGTTGTTGCGCTTTGCTGCTGAAGAATTGATCCCGCGCCTCGCGGCCACGGCCGGCGAGATCGACGCGGTGCTGCACGCCCTCGATGGCGGGCACGTGCCCGCGGGGCCGAGCGGGTCCCCGCTGCGCGGGCTCATCAACACGCTGCCGACCGGCCGGAACTTCTACGCCGTGGACCCCAAGGCGGTACCGTCGCGGCTCGCCTGGGATACCGGCCAGCAGCTCGCTGATTCACTGCTGGCCCGGTACCGGGAGGACACGGGAGAGTGGCCAGCCACGGTCGGCCTGTCCGTATGGGGCACGGCCGCCATGCGCACCTCCGGTGACGACATCGCGGAGGTGCTGGCCCTGCTCGGGGTGCGCCCTGTATGGGATGACGCCAGCCGCCGGGTCACCGGCCTGGAGCTCATCCCGCCCGCCGAGCTGGGCCGGCCGCGGATCGACGTGGTCGTGCGGATCAGCGGCTTCTTCCGCGACGCGTTCCCGCACGTCGTGACGTTGCTTGACGACGCTGTCCGGCTCGTCGCCGAACTGGACGAGGATCCGGCCGGCAACTTTGTCCGCGCCCACGCTCTCGCCGACCTCGAGCGGCACGCCGACCTGCGCCGGGCCACCACGCGCATCTTCGGCTCGCCGCCCGGGTCCTACGGGGCGGGGCTGCTCCCGCTGATGGAGAGCGGGTCCTGGCGGGACGACGGGGACCTGGCCGAGGTCTACGCGGCCTGGGGCGGGCACGCCTACGGCCGCGACCTTAACGGGCGGGCGGCCCGCGAGGACATGGAGTCCTCCTACCGGCGGATCGCGCTCGCCGTGAAGAACACCGACAGCCGCGAGCATGACATCGCCGATTCCGACGACTATTACCAGTATCACGGCGGCATGGTCGCCACGGTCCGCGCGCTGACCGGCACTGCGCCGCTGGCCTACGTGGGCGACAGCACCCGGCCGGACAACGTGCGGACCCGTTCGCTGGCGCAGGAGTCGGCCCGGGTGTTCCGGTCACGTGTGGTGAACCCGCGCTGGATCCAGGCGATGCGGCGGCATGGCTACAAGGGCGCCTTCGAGCTCGCCGCGACCGTGGACTACCTCTTCGGCTGGGACGCCACCACCGGCGTGGTCGCCGACTGGATGTATGAGAAGCTCGCCGCCTCCTATGTGCTGGACCCGGACACCAGGGAGTTCCTGGAAACCAGCAACCCATGGGCGCTGCGCGGCATCACCGAGCGGCTGCTCGAGGCGGCCGACCGTGGCCTGTGGGAAGCGCCCGAGGCGCCGACCCTGGAGGCCCTGCGCGCGGTGTACCTGCAAGTCGAGGGGCAGCTCGAAGAGGCGCAGGCGTGAGCGAGCTGGAGGGGCGCGGCGCCGCCTGGACTGA
>ODAK010005078.1_pt1 | contig 13399 bp, 12 predicted proteins | sample 1539591 | NCBI WGS metagenome assembly ODAK01 (sample SAMEA3539303, study PRJEB22396) | soil metagenome | biome: tundra; feature: field; material: soil | place: USA | collected 2010-05 | depth 0.15 m | reverse complement strand
TCGACGCCGATGACGCATTCTGTCGGCACCTGCGCCACTATAGACGGCGCTCTCATGGCCGACGCTCCCGACCCAGAGCCCGCGCGCTACGAACGCTACCGCGCTTCATTACGGCGGCCGTGGCGGCGGACTCCCGATGCGCAGTCAGGGCTCGAGCAGCTCCGTGCGCTGCACGAGGAGCCGGGCGGACGGGCCGTTCTCGGGCGCCGACGGCAGCGGCGCAGGCTGCGCCCGCCTCGTCCGCGCTGGCTGCGCGCGCTGCGTTGGGCGCTCGGCGCGCTGGGAGCCTGGGTCCTTCTTTCGCTGGTTCTCTTCGTGATCAGCTCGATGACCGCGCAGGGCGTGCCGGCGTCGGCGGTCGCGGCGCTTGAGAGCGGCGGGGTGCCGCCCTTCTCGGCGTCGAACACCCTGGTGCTGGGGTCCGACGCACGGCCGGCCGGCTCGAAGGAGCCGGGGGCGAACGTCGGTGGACCGAGCCGCTCGGATGTGATGATGCTGGTGCGCACCGGCGGCGGGCACTCGGCGAGGCTCTCGATCCCGCGCGACACGTTGGTCAACATCCCGGGACACGGCCTGGCGAAGATCAACGCGGCGTACGCCCTCGGTGGACCCGCGCTGGCGATCCGCACCGTCGAGGACTTTCTCGACGTCCAAGTCAACCACGTCCTGCTGATCAATTTCACCAACTTTCCCAAGCTGGTCGACGCGATGGGCGGCGTCACCTACACCGGCAGCTGCGTGGTGTCGTTCATCAGCGGCGGCTTTCGCAACGGCGGATTCACCCTGCGGCTGCAATCCGGTACCCACCATCTCGACGGCGCGCAGGCGCTGGTTCTCGCGCGCACACGTGAGAATCAGTGCAACCCGCGCGAGAACGACCTCACGCGCGAGTTGCGCCAGCAGAAGCTGCTGCTCGACATGAAGAGCCAGATGCTCTCGCTGGCGGGCTTCATTCGCCTGCCGTGGATCGCCTGGGCGCTGCCGCAGACAATCGAGTCCGACATGAACGGGCTGACGCTCGCGGGCGTGCTTGCGTCACTCGAGCTCGACGGAAACGCCCACAACGCGATTCTCGAACCGACCGGTGGGGAGCAGTTCGACGGTCAGGACGTACTGACGATCACGCAGGCCGCCAAAGCGGCCGACGTCGCCCGATTCCTCAGTTCGTAGTCGTGCTCGGCCGGTGAGCTAGTCGGATGAGGGCGCCGGCTTGGGCTTGTCGCCCGAGGCCTTGGAGTCGCCGCCGCTCTTGCTGTCGCTCTTGGCGGCTGTCGAGTCGGCCGAATCCGCGGAGCTCGAATCCGAGGAGCTCGACGCCGAGGAACTCGACCCCGACGAGCCGGACTCTGAGGAGATCTTCTGCTCGCGCTGGCGCTTCTTCGTCCCGTAGTCGGTGTTGTAGAAGCCGCTGCCCTTGAAATGTACGGCGGGCGAGTGCAGCACGCGCTCCACCGGCCGGCCGCATACCTCGCACTTGGTCAAGGACGCGTCGTTGATGCTCTGCACGACCTCGAAGGTGTGCCCCTTCGTGCAGCGGTACTCGTAGGTCGGCATCGAGATCCTGAGTATAGGCGCGCCACTGCCGCGGACGACTAGCATCTGCGCCGTGGACGACGTCGTCACGATGGAGAAGATCGTTTCGCTTTGCAAGCGGCGCGGTTTCGTCTTCCCAAGCTCGGAGATCTACGGCGGCGTGGGGTCGACCTACGACTACGGCCATTACGGAGTTCTGCTGAAGAACAACGTGAAGGGCGAATGGTGGCGCGCGATGCTCCGCGAGCGAGACGACATCGTCGCGCTGGATTCGGCGATCCTGCAGCACCCGCGCACCTGGGAGGCCTCGGGTCACCTCGCGAACTTCACCGATCCGCTCGTCGACTGCCGCGTCTGCAAGCAGCGCTTCCGCGCCGACCACCTCGACCAGCTCGCCTGCGGCCGCAAGCCCTCCATGCACCCAGGCGAGTTTGCGGACTGCGACCTCACGGAAGCCCGCGATTTCAATCTGATGTTCGAAACGACGGTCGGCCCCGTCAAGGAGACGGGCTCGACGATCTATCTGCGACCGGAGACCGCGCAGGGCATCTTTGTGAACTTCAAGGCCGTCGCGCAGTTTGCCCGCAAGAAGCCGCCGTTCGGCATCGCCCAGGTCGGCAAGTCGTTCCGCAACGAGATCACGCCGGGGAACTTCATCTTCCGCACGCGCGAGTTCGAGCAGATGGAGATGGAGTACTTCGTGCCTCCGGGCGAAGCGGCGCAGTGGTTCGAGTACTGGACGGTGGCGCGGCGGGACTGGTACCTGCGACTCGGCGTGCGGGCAGATCATCTGCGGCTGCGCCCGCACGAGGCCGACGAGCTCTCGCATTACTCCTCTCAGACAAGTGACATCGAATACCTCTTCCCGATCGGCTGGTCCGAGCTCGAGGGGATCGCCAACCGCGGCGACTTCGACCTGCGCCAGCACGCCGAGTACTCGGGCGAGACGCTCGAGTACTTCGACCAGGGCAGCGGCGAGCGCTACGTCCCGCACGTTATCGAGCCAGCAGCCGGCGCTGACCGCGCCACCCTGGCCTTTCTCGTCGACGCCTACGACGAGGAGGACCTCGACGGCGAGACGCGGACCGTGCTGCGCCTGCACCCACGACTCGCGCCGGTCAAGGTGGCGATCCTGCCGCTGCTTCGCAAGAACGGTCAGCCTGAGCTGGCGCGCGAAATCCATCAGGCGCTGCGCGATCAACTGCAGTGCGAGTACGACGAGGGCGGCTCGATCGGCCGCCGCTACCGCCGTCAGGACGAGATCGGCACGCCCTGGTGCGTAACGATCGACCACGAGAGCGTCGAAGCCGGCACGGTCACGGTGCGCGACCGCGACTCGCTCGCGCAGGAACGACTGGCGATCGACGAGCTCGCCGGTGAGCTGACGCGGCGTCTGGCAACGCCGTGGAACTCACCGAAGGCTTAGACCGGCGTCACTCCCAGACAGGAGGTTCGCGCGTCGCACCCGGGCGGCGTCGCCGCGGCATCCACCAGCCATTGCGCGGCGGCGCGGCCTCACCGATGGCGGGCTCTTCCGGAGCCGGTGCCGGCGCGGCCTCGGGCGCCGCGGACGGCTCGGCCTCGGAGTCGACGTCCGGAGCAGCTGCCGGCTCGCCAGGCGACTCGGCGTAGGGCTCGTCTTGTGCGCCGGTCTCGATGTTGGGCTCGGCCTGGGTTTCGGTCTCGACGTGGGGCTCGGCCTGGGTTTCGGTCTCGGTGTAGGACGCGGGCCCGGACCCGGGCCCTGACTCGGTGGGCGCATCTGCGTTAGTCGAGGACGGAGAGTCGAACAGCGGGTTCGGCGGCGGCGCATCCGCGTCGCCGCTCGGCGGCTTGTCGTAAACCGGATACTCGTCGGCCGCAGGCTGGTGCGCCGCAGGCTCGCGCGCTGCCTCACCAGGCTCGCTGGGAGACCAGGCCTCATGGCTGGGGGCCGGCGGCTCATCGGACTCAGTCGAGTGCTTCGAGGCGGGAGACCACGGCTCAAACGCGGGGGCAGGCGGCTCATCGGACGAAGTCGAGTGCTCCGAAGCGGGAGACCACGGCTCAAACGCCGGGGCGGGCTCGTCACCCGCCGCCGCGGCGGCCTCCGAAGCTGGAGACCATGGCTCAAACGCAGGGGCAGGCGGGTCATCGGCTGGCGTCGACGCCTCCGCAGTCGGAGACCACGGCCGCAACGCGGATGGCGGCTCGTCATCGGCCGCCGGCGCGGGCGCCGAAGCGGGAGACCCCGGCTCAAACGCGGCGTCAGGCGGGTCATGTGTGGGCGCCGACGAAGCAGGAGACCACGGCTCAAATGCTTGTGCAGGCGGGTCATCGCAGGGTGTGGGCTCGGGCGAAGCGGGAGCCCACGGCCTGAACGCCGGGGCCGGCTCGTCATCCGCCGGCGTGGACGCCTGCCCCTCGGGAGACCGCGGCTCGAACGCCGGGGGCCGATCATCGTCAACCTGCGCGGGATCAACCGCGGCGGGGGCGCCCTCGACGGGGCGCACGGACGCGGACCAGTCGGTGCCGCCTCGGGGCGCCCACGAACGTTCGTCGTCGTCCAGCGCGGAATCGGCGCTCGTCGCCTGCGTCTCGCGCTCAGGCGACGCCGCCTCCCGCTCCGTGGCGATCCCTGGGGCGACGGGCTCGGTCAGCGACTCGTATTCGAACTCCTCCTCCGGGCCGAAGAGCGCATCGAGCAACCGGTTTCTGACCTCGGGCGCGGTCATGAGCGCCACGACCCCGCCGAGCAGAACAGCCTTGACGACGCGCCCGCGGCCGCGCCCGCGGCGCTTGGAGCCGCGAGGAGAGCCGCCGGCAGACCCTGGCTCGACGGCACCTGCCGGCTGGTTGTCGGAGCGGTGCGACCGGTGCGACATCGCACCCACTATAGCCATCTGCCGCGAGTGTTTCCGACCGATGCGGCAGGGCTGGACAGCTGTCCGGAACGGCTCATGCGATCGCCGTGCGACCGCTGACGCGGTCGATGCGCGACAGCCCATGCGATCCAAGCGCGACAGCTCACGCGATCGCCGCGTGCCCGTTTCGCGCCGGTCGCTCGCGATCAGACGTCGTAGCGCTCGCCCTCGGCCGCGAGTTCCACCGGGCGTCCGAAAGCAGCCTCGGCCTTCGCGCGCAGCTGCGCCGCGTCGAGCTGGTCGGAGAAGTGCGTCAGCACGACGCGGTCGACGGCGGCGCGCTGCCCGATCGCACCGGCCTGAGCGGCCGTCAGGTGGCCGGGCGGCTCGTCGTCGTCCTCGTATTCGTCCAGACGCGTCGCCTCGATCAGCAGAAGCTGCGCCCCGCGTGCGAACTCGACCAGCTCGTCATTGGCGCCGCAGTCGGCGCTGAAGACGAGCCGGCGCCGCGCGTCGCCTGCACACAGCTCGAGCGCGTAGGCGGGAACGTAGTGCGGAACGGGTTGGAAGCGCACGCGGACCCCGTCCAGCTCCAGTGCGCCGCTCGGATCGTATTCGCGCAGCTCGAACGCATCCTCGATCAGCGTCTCGCTGCCCCACGCGCCGCACAGACGACGCAGCGCCGTGCGGGCACCTGGGGGGGCGTGGAGAAGCGGTCGATCGGAGCGCAGCCGCGGTCCGAATCGCAGCGCGTACGCGAACGGCACGAGATCGAGCACGTGATCGGCGTGCAGGTGCGACAGGATCACCGCATCGACGCGCTCGTAGTCGTGGTGCCGGCGCAGCTTGGCGAACACGCCGTTGCCGCAGTCCATCAGCAGCGACAGCGCCGGAAGTTCGAGCAGGTAGCCGCTGCACGCCCCATCGCGGTCCTGCCACGACGGGCTCTTGCCCAGGATTGTGAGACGAAAGGACACAGAAGGAGCTCGGAGTGCCCTCGGCGCAGCGGCGTAGGGTGGGCGCGCGACGGCGCCGCGCATCAAAGCACGCTCGCGGTCGCACAGTCAACCCGGCCGCCGCCTGTGGCCGGACGCCGGGGTTCGCGGCGGCCGCGTCCCACCGCTTCGCGCAAAGCGCGGACGCGGCGAGCGGCATGCGCGACTACGCGTGCAGCGCCGCCTGCTCCTGCGCGGTCGGGAACGCCCAGGCCGCGCGCGTCCGTCGATCCGCACGGAAGACGAAGCGGAGCTGCTGGGGCGGCCGCAGCCCGTCCGGATGGTTGGGTCGGAACGTCGCGCACGGCGCCGGCTCGGGCAGCGCACAGAGCAGGTTGCGCCCAAAGAAGCAATCGTCACAACTCAGCGCGCGTGCATTGGTGCGGGCCACTGCCGGAACGTCCTTTCCACGTCGATACTGCGACCACGTGGATCAAAGCAAGCCCCGTCGAACGACACAGCCGGGCTTCTCGCAATACCCGCTTAAAACGTCCGGCTACCAATGAAATACCTGCAAATGCGCATAGTTTTTTTGATATGCACGTAAGCTTACCGTGTAACCTAGAACAATCCGCGCAGTTTGCGTGAGCCACGCTGGAAGATGGCGCGCGGTGCGCTATGGGAGGCCTCGCCGGAGGCCGCCGGACTACAGTGAGATCGCATGCGGATCCTCATCACGGGCCCGAGCGGCGCCGTCGGCGAAGCGCTCGCGCGCGCGCTGGCCGGGCGCCACGAGCTGCGCGGGCTGTCCCGCGAGCCCGCGCGCGTGGCCCGCGGGCTTCCCGTCGACCTGGTCCGCGGCGACGCCCTCAGCGGAGTTGGTCTCGCCCACGCACTCGATGGCGTCGAGGTCGCCTACTACCTGATCCACTCGATGGAGCCGGCGGGGGTTGACGAGAGCTTCGCCCGCCGAGACCGGCTCGCCGCACAGCGATTCGCCGCGGCCGCCACGCGCGCCGGCGTTCGACGGATCGTCTACCTCGGCGGGCTTCGCCAGATCGAAGGTCGCAGCTCCGCTCACCTCGAGAGCCGCAGCGAGGTCGAGCGGATTCTGCTGGCCGCCGTGCCCGACAGCGTCGCACTGCGGGCATCGCTCGTGATCGGCGCGAGGTCTCGTTCGTTTCGCGCGATCGTGCGACTGATCGAGCGCCTGCCGATCATCCCGCTTCCCCCGTGGCGGCGCTACCGCACCCAACCGATCGACGAGCGCGACGCGGTCGCCTACCTGGTCGCCGCGGCGAGCGCCCCGCCGCGCGGTGGCGACGCCTTCGACATCGCCGGGCCGGAGGTGCTCTCCTACGGCGCGATGGTCGAGCGCATCACCGCGCTGCTTCTGCTGGCCCATCCGGCGGTCCGCGTGCCGTTCGGCCCCAGCGCGATCATGAGTGCGATCGCGGCGCGTGTCAGCGGCCAGCCCAACGAGCTGCTCGGGCCGCTGATGGGAAGCCTGCGCGGCGACCTGCTGGCCGACGACACGCGGGCGCGGGCCGCGTTCGACGTGCCGCTGCATGGTTTCGATGCCGCCGTCGAGCACGCATTGCGCGAACGAGACGAGCTCGAGGCGCGGGGCGGCCGATGAGCGTCGTGCGCAGCTCGATCTCGATCGCCGCGCCGCCGCAGCGTGTCTGGGCGGTGGTGATGGACCCGCGCCGGCTCGGCGAGTGGGTGACGATTCACCGCGAGCTGGCAGGGGTCTCATCCGATCCGACGCACGAGGGCGCTCGCATGGAACAGGTACTGCACCTGCGCGGCGCCGACATCCGCGTGCGGTGGCTGCTGGTGGAGTGCAGTGAGCCGCACTACGCACGCTGGGAGGGGCGGGGCCCGGCACGCTCGAACGCACACATCGAATACCGCCTGACGGCCACGGCCGACGGCACGAAGTTCGACTACCAGAACGAATTCCGCCCGCCGCTCGGCGCCGTGGGAGCGCTCGCGAGCCGAACCGTGATGGGTCAGACGCCGCAGCGCGAGGCTGACCGCTCGCTCGCCGCCCTGCGCCATCTAATCGAGCGTTCGTCGACCTGAACACGACGCCGCCGCGCGCACGTCGATACTGTCCACCGATGCTCCGGCCCGTCACCCGCAGTCTGACCTTGGCGCTCGTCGGCCTGCTCGCGCTCGCCCCTCTGGCGCTCGGCGCGGCGCCGGCGCCGGCGCCGACTGAGAGCTATGCGACGCTGCTGACGCAGATCGACGCCAAGCAGGGAAGTCCGCAGCGGGTCACAGCCGCGACCGTCGACAAGCCCGACCACCATGTCAGGGTTACTCTCGCGAACGGCTCGCGACCGCTCGTCTCCTATCCGGCGGCGCAGGATAAGTTCCTCGTCGACACGTTGATTAAACACGGCGTCAAGCCGGTCTACACCAAGCGGCCGGCGGTGCACCACACGCTCCGCTACGTCGCAGGCGGAGTCGTCGTGGTACTGCTCCTGATCGGCGCCGGCGTCTGGTTTTACACGCGCGGTCGGCCGCAGGACGCTGAGTCGTCGGGCACGCAGCCATCTGCGTCGTAGAACAGTGCCGCACAGTGGCACTGTTCGTGCAACGCGCTGGTCACGGCAAACACGGCGGCAGCCGAGCTGTCATTATGTGTGCAACGCCTCTTCCGCACACCATCAACCGACGCTACCTGAGAGGGATTATCTGTGAGTGATTTTCTGAAGAAGAAGCGCGAGGAGATCGCCGCTCGCCTGAGCGAGCTGCAGCCGCTCGTCGAGGAGTACCGCCAGCTCGAGGCGGCTGCCGCCGCGCTCGCCGGCCTGCCCGGCGCCGCGCGCGCATCGACCCCCGCACGCGCCCGGCGCGTGCGTACCCCGGCACGCCCAGCGCGTGCAACCCGTACCCGCAAGACGACCACCGGCGGCCGCCGCGGACGTCCGCGCGGTTCCGGAACCCGGGCGCTGCAGACGCTCGAGCTGGTCAAGTCGAAGCCAGGCATCACGATCCCCGAGATCGCAAGCGCCATGGGCATCAAGCAGAACTATCTCTACCGGGTACTGCCTGGTCTCGAGAAGGACGGCAAGGTCGTCAAGCGCGACCGCCGATCGGCGCCACCGCCCCCGGCCCGAGCCGGTGCCGGCTTTACTCCCTCAGGAAAGCAGCCCCAACTCCGCCACGGCCTCGCGCTCCCCGACCAGCTCGGCGGCGCTGGCGTCGATTCGCGTGCGTGAGAAGTCGTTGATCTCCAGCCCCTCGACGATCGTGTAGCTGCCGCCGGACGTCGTGACCGGGAAGCCGCAAAGGATCCCCTCCGGCACCCCGTATGAGCCGTCGGAGGGCACCGCCATCGACACCCAGTCGCCGGGCGTTGTTCCATGCAGCCAGTCGCGGACGTGATCGATCGCCGCGTTGGCCGCGGAAGCCGCGCTGGAGGAACCGCGCGCCTCGATGACCGCCGCGCCGCGCTTCTGCACGGTCGGAATGAAGTCGTCCTCGAGCCAGGCCTGATCGCTCACGACCTCGGCTGCGGCACGCCCTGCGACCTTGGCGTGGAAGATGTCCGGGTACTGGCTGGCCGAATGGTTGCCCCAGATCGTCATGTTCGTCACCTCGGCGACGCCGACACCGGCCTTCGCCGCGAGCTGACCGCGGGCGCGGTTGTGATCGAGGCGCATCATCGCGCTGAAGCGCCCGCGCGGCACATCCGGCGCGTTCGACATCGCGATCAGTGCGTTCGTGTTGGCCGGGTTGCCCACGACGAGTACCCTCACGTCGCTCGCGGCGTGCGAGTTGATCGCCTGCCCCTGCGGCTTGAAGATGCCGCCGTTGGCCTCGAGCAGGTCGGCGCGCTCCATTCCAGGCCCGCGCGGGCGCGCGCCGACGAGCAATGCGACGTTGACGCCGTCGAAGGCGACGTTCGGATCATCCGTTATCTCGATCGCCTCAAGCAGCGGGAACGCGCAGTCGTCGAGCTCCATCGCCGTGCCCTCGGCAGCCTTGAGGGCCGCCGGGATCTCGAGCAGCCGCAGCGCGACAGCGGTGTCGGCACCCAGCATCGCGCCGCTCGCGATGCGAAACAGCAGCGCGTAGCCGATCTGGCCGGCGGCCCCGGTTACAGTCACCTTCACAGAACTGCTCATGCGTTCAACTCCTCGATCACTGCGTCGGCGAACTCGGAGGTGCCGACGGCAGTCGGATCGTCTCGGTTCGGTTTGAGGTCGTAGGTCACCTTCTCCCCCCTGCGGATCACCCCGGCGATCGCGCGTTCGAGCTGATCGGCGGCGTCCTGCTCGCCGAGGTCGGCCAGCAGATAGACGCCCGAAAGCATCAGCGCGGTCGGATTCATCTTGTTGAGACCCTTGTACTTGGGCGCCGATCCGTGCGTCGCCTCGAACACGGCGGCGTGTGTGCCGATGTTGGCACCGCCGGCGACACCGAGGCCGCCGACCATCCCGGCGCACAGGTCGGAGACGATGTCGCCGTAGAGGTTCGGCAGCACCAGCACCTCGTACTCCTGCGGCCGCGTGACCAGCTGGTTGCAGAGGTTGTCCACGATCCGGTCTTCGAACTGGATCTCAGGGTGGCGTGCGGCGACCTGCCTCGCGACCTCCAGAAACAGGCCGTCGGAGAACTTCATGATGTTCGCCTTGTGCACCGCGGTGACTTTACGGCGGCCGTTGCGCTCGGCGTAGTCGAAGGCGAACTCGACGATCCGCTCGGAACCGAAAACCGAGATCGGCTTGATCGAGATCCCGGCGTCCTCGCGCACCGTCGCGCCGAGCTCGGCGAGCAGCTCGCGCAGCCGGGCGTTCTGTGGCGTGCCGCGCTCGAACTCGATGCCGACGTAGAGGTCCTCGGTGTTCTCGCGGATGATCACCAGGTCGGTCTCGGGGAAGCGTGTGCGAACGCCGGCGTAGGCCTTGCAGGGACGCACGCAGGCGTACAGATCGAGCTCCGTGCGCAGCAGCACGTTGACCGAGCGGAAGCCTGAGCCGACCGGCGTCGTCGTCGGCCCCTTGATCCCGACCTTGGTCCGCTTGAGCGAGTCCAGAGTGGCCGGCGGAAACGGGTTGCCCGAGCGCTCGTACTCGTCGATCCCGGCCTGCTGCACGTCCCAGTCGAATGCGACGCCGGTCGCCTCGAGCACGCGGCGTGTGGCCTCGGCAAGCTCGGGGCCCGTGCCGTCACCGGGGATGAAGGTCACTTCGTGGGCCAACAGGCTTCCTTTCGCTCGGGGGGGGCGATGCTATCGCGCCTCGCCGTAGGATTGAGCTGTGCGGAGTTCCGACACGATCAGGCTCGGCCAGCTGTTCGGGATCCGCGTCGGCGTCAGCCGGTGGTGGTTTCTCGTGCTGTTTTTCGTGATCTATGCGCTGAACGGCTACTTCGGCCAGATCCTCCCCGACGGCACGCAGGCGTTCGTCGTCGCGGTGCTCGGCGCGCTGCTGTTCTTCGCCACCGTCGTCGCGCACGAGCTCGGCCACGCTCTGGTCGCGCGCCACCAGGGGATGGCGATCGAGGGGGTCGACCTGTGGGCGCTCGGCGGCTTCACCCGCACCCGCGGCGAGACCGCCTCGCCGGGTGCCGAGTTCCGCATGGCCGCGGCCGGTCCGGCCGTCAACGTCCTGGTGATCGCCATCTGCATCGGCCTCGGGCTCGCATTCGGCAGCTTCCAGCACTTCCTCGACGTCGCGCTGCTGGAGTCCGGATTGCGCGTCAACGCGCCGCTCGTGCTGCTCGGCTGGCTGGCGCTGATCAACTCCGTGCTGCTGGTCTTCAACCTGCTGCCGGCGTTCCCGCTCGACGGCGGTCGAATAGCACGCGCCGCGGTCTGGGCGCTCACCGGCGACCCCAACCGTGCGACCCGCGCCTGCGCTCGCCTCGGCCAGGTGTTCGGCATGCTGGTGATGGCGGGCGGCCTTGCGCTGGCCGTCCGCGGCTACACGACCGGTGGGCTGTGGTTCCTGCTGATCGGTCTGTTCTTGACGCAGGCCGCGCGCCAGGCCTCGGCGCAGGCGACGGTCGGCGCGCTGATCCGCGACGTGACGGTCGCCGACATCATGGACCCAGATCCGCTGACGGTCCCCACGCAGACCACCCTGCTCGATGCCGAGCAGCACTACTTCCACGACGGCGGAGCAGCGTGGCTGGTGGTCGCCGACGACAGCACTACTTCCACGACGGCGGAGCAGCGTGGCTGGTGGTCGCCGACGAGGACGGCCGCTACCGCGGGCTGCTGCTCAAGGAGCGCCTCGATCACGAGTTGCGCGAGGGCCGCCCAGCGCTCACCGCCGGCGACATCAGCGTCGACTCCCCGCCCTGGCGGATCGACGCCTCGGCGACGCTTGAGACTGCCCTGCGCTCCGACGGCCTGCGTCGACTCGGAGCGATCGTCGCGGTCGACGCCGACGGCATTCTGCGAGGCGTGCTGACCCTGCCCAGCATCCGCGCTGCGATGAACCCGTCGGCCGCCCTATAGAGTCCGCATCTCATGCCGGAACATGACGTACTGATCATCGGGGCCGGCCTCGCGGGCCAGCGCGCGGCTCTCGCCGCGGCGCGCGAAGGTGTGTCGGTGGCGATCATGAGCAAGGTTCACCCGGTGCGTTCGCACTCGGTGGCGGCCGCCGGCGGCATCAACGCGGCGATCAATCCGGCTGACGACTGGCGCTCCCACGCGTATGACACAGTCAAGGGCTCGGACTACCTCGGCGACCAGGACGCGATCGAGGTGATGTGCAGCGAGGCTCCCGGCGAGGTCATGCACCTCGAGCACATCGGGGTCACCTTCCACCGCAACGACGCCGGCGAGCTCGACCTACGGGCCTTCGGCGGCGCATCGATGAACCGCACAGCCTACGTCGCCGACATCACGGGCCAGGCGATCCTGCACGTCCTCTACGAGCAGCTGATGAAGCACTCCTCGACCGTCGAGCGCTTCGAGGAGTGGTTCACGACCTCGCTGATCCTCGACGAGGACGGCAGCTGCGTCGGCGTCGTCGCGCGCGAGATCAAGACCGGCCGCATGGAGACCTTCGCCGCCAAGAGCGTGATCCTGGCCTCGGGCGGCGCCGGCCAGTGCTTCAAGCCGACGACCAACGCGCTGATCTGCACCGCCGACGGCATGACGCAGGCTCTGCGCGCCGGCGCGCCCCTGATGGACATGGAGATGATTCAGTACCACCCGACCACGCTGGCGGAGAACGGCTTCCTGATCACCGAGGGGGCTCGCGGCGAGGGCGCGCACCTGCTCAACAGCGAGGGCGAGCGGTTCATGGCGAAGAGCGCCCCGAACAAGATGGAGCTCGCCTCGCGCGACATCGTCTCGCGCGCCGAGCAGACCGAGATCAACGAGGGCCGGGGCGTCGGCCCCGACGGCAAGGGCATTTACCTTGACATCACCGTTGTCCCGCGCAAGCGGACGCTCGAGGCGCTGCGCGAGATCGTCAACATCGGCAGGGATTTCGCCGGCGTCGACATCACGCGCGAGCCGATCATCATCCAGCCGGGGGCGCACTACATCATGGGCGGCGTGAAGACCGACGTCGACGGTCGCACGCCGATCGACGGGCTCTACGCAGCCGGCGAGGTGGCCTGCGTCTCAGTCCACGGCGGCAACCGCCTCGGCGCAAACTCGCTGCTCGACACGCTGATCTTCGGCCGGCGCTCCGGCGAGCACGCCGCCGCGCGTGCCCGCTCGACCGCGATGCCCGCCGTCTCCGACGCGCAGCGCCAGCGCGACAGCGACATGATCGCCAAGATCATCGCCCGTCCGCGCGCCGGGCGCCGGATCTCCGAGATCAAGGACGAGCTTGGCACGACGATGAACCAGCACGTCGCCGTGTTCCGCGACGAGCCGGGCCTGCGGACCGCGCACGAGGTCGTTCGGCGGCTCAAGGAGGAGGCGCGCCACGCCTACGTAGACGATCGCGGGACCGTGTTCAACCAGGACGTGCTCGGCGCGATCGAGCTCGGCTACATGCTCGACTGCGCCGAGACGATCGTCGTCGCGGCGCTCGAGCGCAAGGAGTCGCGCGGCGCCCAGTTCCGCACCGACTACCCCGAGCGCAACGACGAGGAGTGGCT
>ODAK010005075.1_pt1 | contig 13400 bp, 8 predicted proteins | sample 1539591 | NCBI WGS metagenome assembly ODAK01 (sample SAMEA3539303, study PRJEB22396) | soil metagenome | biome: tundra; feature: field; material: soil | place: USA | collected 2010-05 | depth 0.15 m | reverse complement strand
TCTCGACGATCGGACCTTCGAAGTAGCGGCGCTGTATGCGGATTTTTATGATCCCGCGCGGCCGCTGCCACTGCATGCGGTGGTGTTCAACGCCATTGGCGACGCCGATCTGTGTCCGTTGGCCTTGGAGCGCGCTGAGGCAGTGCTCGCAAACACGGCTGCTCCGGTCATCAACCCCCCGGCTCGGGTGCGCCGGACCGGCCGCAGCGAGAATGCGCGCCGACTGGGCGCAGTGCCAGGAGTCATCGCGCCGGCGATCCGCGCAGTGTCGCGGCCGGCTCTCGAGACCGCCGATGACCTGAGGTTTCCGTTGCTGCTGCGTTCGCCCGGCTATCATATGGGCAGTCACTTCGTGCGCATCGAGCGACGAGAAGATTTGCCGGCAGCGGCTGCCGGTCTGCCGGGCGAGGAATTGCTGATGATCGAGTACCTCGATGCTCGCGGCACCGATGGAATGGCACGCAAATATCGCGTCATGATCATCGATGACAACCTCTATCCGCTGCATTTGGCGATTTCGGCCGACTGGAATGTCCACTATTTCAGGGCGGCCATGGCCTCGGAGGCCGCCTTTCGCGAGGAGGAACACCGCTTTCTCGATGCGATGCCGATGGTCTTGGGCCCGCTGGCCATGTCCGCGCTGTCGGGTATCGCCGAGACACTGGGGCTCGACTACGCGGGTATCGATTTTGGCTTGAGCGCCGACGGTTCGGTGCTGCTGTTCGAGGCGAACACAACCATGGTCATCGTTCCACCTCCGCTCGATTCGATGTGGAATTATCGCCGCGCTCCGATCGATCGGGCGCTGGACGCAGCAAAACGCATGGTCTTGTCGAGAGCGGCCGCTTCGGTCGAATCATCACGGTTTCTGCGTTGACTTAGGGGTTGAGTCCGGGCCCGTGTGCCGTGCGCATCCACGTCGTTTTCATTCCGCCAGCGTGCGCACTAGCTGAACGCCTGCGCCGCAGCTGCGTCGAACCGGGTATGATCATTCTTGTGTATTCGACTGGGAATAGTCCACTTTGAGGCGAGTCTTCGTACTGCTTTTGACCCCCGTGTTGGCTAACGCAGGCGTCGGCTATCAAGTCGCCGTGCGGCCGGTCGATGACAACAATATGGCGCTCGCGGCGCCCATGGCTGCGCCTGTGGTCACTCAATACTTCGTGGAGGACGGCAAAGTTCGCGTAGGCGACAAGAATGCAAAGATGGTCTACCTGTTTAAAGACCGGACGATGTATGTAATCGATAATGCGTCGCGAACGGTTCATGTGCTGAAGCATGCGACGTTGAACCAAGTGGCGGCCCACTACGCCGACGCGGTGAAGCAGCTCGAAGACGCGGCCGCCAACGCGTCGCCGGCCGAACGCGCTGCGGCGGAGCAAAAGGCCGCCGATATGAAAGCAGTCAGCGATAGGCTGAGACAGCCGGTACCCCGAGAATACCGCGTAACCGTGCGCTTTGAATCGGTTGACGGCCGCGCCTGCCGAGTGTGGGAGGAACGCGAGAGTGATGCAAAGCGATTGGAACTCTGCGTGGCGCCGATGGCGACGGTGCCCGGCGGTGCGGACATCTTGAGCGGCATGAAAACGCTGAGTCAATTCCGTCAGGGGTCCGATTTTGCGTTCGGCGTGGAGTTTGGCCTATCGGATTGGTGGTCGGACATTGCGAGCCTCGGCGGCTTGCCGCTGCTCGTGCGTGAATATAAGTACGACAGCGTGGTGTCCGAGGTGATGGTCTCGGCGATGCGGCAAGGCGTGCCAAGTGCATCGCAATTGGACATTCCGGATGGCTATCAGGTGCAAGAAGGGCCTGATTACGCTCAGTGGTACATGCGGTGAGGCGAGTAGCGGCGGTTGGCTATCCGTTGACCAGCGAGGACCCGTCGCTCAATGACCCTGCATGGCGTATGTGGCGATCGAGCCACGCGGAGTACGATCTGAACTTCGACATCGATGGCCGCATCAAGTCGAGTACCGGTGACGACAGCGTTACGAGTGGGGTGACCTATAGGCCGGGAAAGTGGCGGGCGGAGCCGGCGGCGGCTATCTCGCATGCGCGATCAGCAATACGTTGGCAAACAGCGTGCCTTGGCTCATCGGCAGCAGTTCGGTTTCGAAGCCGGTTTCCCGCAGGATCGACTGCCATTCGGCGACGCTGCGCCAATGCGGAGTCTTGCAGGCATGGCCACGCAGCAGCATCACTATTTTGTCGACCCATCGAGTGTATCGATAGCGCAGTCCGCTATCGGCATCGCCAACACGCAGCAACAACAGACCGCCGGCGGGCAATGCCGCACGAACCCGATTCAATACGTCGCATTGCGCTTGCGGGGCCAGGTAGTGCAGTACGTCTAAAATCACCACGGCATCGGCCGCTCCGAACTCCATGTCGCGGATGTCGCCGGTCCGGATATCGACATCGGGCCCTAGCGCGCGATGCGCCCGCTTGACCTCGCGGTCCATCAATTCAATGCCCCGAATCGAAAGCGGGCGCGGCGGTGCCGGCCATGTGTCCGGCCAGCTTCCGCGATCGTGCATGCGCGCTGCGGCTCGCAACCACGCAGTCAGCAGGCCTTGACCGCAGCCCAGATCCAGGACGCGCTTTTTGCCTAGCAGCAGACCACGCTCGAGAAGGGCGCGATAGATGGGATCAGCGTTGAGTTTGCCGCGCGCAAAGAAGTAGGCGAACAATCCTGGGCCCGCCTTGAGATAGGGCCTGCAGGCTGCATTCAGCAACGCGGCGCACCACGAAGTCGTCTCCACGTTCGCCTTGGATCGCAGACGCTATTGGGCTGGCCGGCCTAGATCCCGAATCTCCACTCGACGATTGCTCGGATCTTCGGGTCGGTCGGGAGTCAATAATTGCTCCGACCCATAGCCGACGGTATCCAGCCGGGTTGCATCGACTCCCTTGCTCACCAGATAGCGCTTCACGGCTTCGGCGCGCCGCAGCGATAGCTGCTTGTTATATTGCGCGCTTCCTTTAGCGTCGGTGTGTCCGGCCACGACGAAGCGATCCGACCTGAGCGACGTCCCGTTGAGCGCCGACTCGAGCTGCTTCAATTGTGCGGATGCCTGAGGCTTCAACTCACTGGAGTTGTGTTCGAACGGAATATTGAGGTTTACCGATTGGCCCGCATCGGCCGCGTCTCGCCGCGTCAACCCGCGAGGCACGAAACTCCGAGTCGTGGCGGCCGGATGGAGCGCCTGCTCGATCTGTTGCTCCGTCAGAACGGCGTTGGAGCCGTTCTCGGAAGGTTCGGCACCGTGGAGGAGGATGGGCAGGCAGGCGAGCGCGAGCGCGCTCATCGGGATAATTCTCAGCATGTTGCGGTTACGGTTCATTTGATTTGTTCCAATCCAAGAGATCGCCTCGCTTCATTATACTTTTGCCTTGCGTCGACGAGCTTACGCTCTGACTCCTGATGCGCGGGACCGGCTGTGTGGGTTTGAGCATCCACCAGGGCGTCGAAGTAGAGGTCTCGTACTCGTTTCAGGTCGCTTGCAGAGTCCGTTGCATCGGGCTCTGTTTTGATGTCGGCGCCGTTCACGGATTTCGAAAGGAGCGCGGTGGCCGAGCCGCCGACCGACGAGGCGACCGTCGCACTCGTTTTCCCAATGATGTCGGCGAGCGCCAATCGCGCTTTGTCCTCCGATTCCGTTTCCGTCACCGCCACCTCGATGGTCACCGGCATGAATTCCATGGGCGTACGGGGAAGATCTTGGTATTCGGCATTGCGCGCGTCGAGTTCCGCGGCTTGTTCCTGGTCCTGAACCGCGACCCGTAGACGCTCCTGTTTCAAGCCCTCTGCGATATCGGGGCTGGCGGCGGCGATGCGCTGATCGAGGCCGGCGAGCAAGCGTTGATTTCGCGTCAGCGCCCGCTTGAGCGCGTCGATTTGCCCGATGACTTCTTGGTGAACCCTCGTGTCGCCGTCAAATTTGCGTCGGGCCTCGACGGACAACGGAGGTACCCGCAACCACGGCTCCGCGTCTGCTTTGCCGCCGCTCGAGTGCGTGCCTGCGGTCACGGTGCCGATGTTGACCCAAGCGGTGGACAGTACCTCTTCTTGATCCGTCGCACCGGGATTGGAAACCTTGAGCGTATAAATCGTGGTGCGCGAGGCCGCCTTGTCCGCCGTCGTGAGCAGCGATTCGATTTGGTAGCCGGCATCTTTCAGCCGATAGGCAGTTCCGTCCTCGGAGAATTCGAAGCGCGACTCATATACGGCGTGCGCCTTGTCGATGACGCATATATTGGCGCGTCTCAGTTGATTTTCGACGGTGTCGTCGGCTCTCGAGGTCTTCCACCCGCTCTGCGGTAGACCCATGGATTCGCGTGCCAATTCTTTGGGAAGATACTCCGCCGTACAGTCGGCGGGCTCGGGCTTGAACTGAGCCGCGGCCACGATGGTCATGCAGCCCAGCTTGGCGTTGATGCCGAGATCGGGTGCGGGTTCGAAAGTGGCCCGATAAAGATTCATTTGCTTGCGCACCGCGTAGTGAGTGTCCTTGCGGGCCGCGCCGGCCTTTATGCGATTCGCAGATTCCTGTAGTTCGTGATTAATGAACAATTCGGCCAGCTTGCCCACCACGATGCCGAGCAGCGGCAAAAATTTAGCCTGATCCGAAGAGTTCTCATTCGCATTAGCCGGGATGAAATAGGGTTCATCTGCGATGATGCACGCATCGTTGACGTAGGCGCGGACTTCGATTTTGTCATGCGCCGGTTCATGTGCCGCATGGGCTGCCGGCATGTGCAAAATCGATAGGCTCAGGACGACGCTGAGCCCCAACGGCAGGTTCTTCATTTGGCGGCGCCGCCCGCAGGCGTGCCGGCGGTCGCCAAGAGCCCGTCCAGGCGGGCGAGGATGAGCGACAGCTGTTGCTTCTGCGATGGATCGGTCAGTGTGGCCATGTTGGCGACCAGACGTTCACGAGCCAAATCGCCGAATCGCTTGAGCATCACTCCGGCTTCCAACAGCGCGTCGCCTTTGCAGGCATCGGCGTCGAAAACCCACACCGCCAATGTCCCGCTCACTTTGGTCCCGTTCATGCCGCAGCGCCGCGGCGGCGGATCGCCGCGCCACACCAGACGAAACACATCAAAGATGGCGCCCGCATTGGCGGCGAAATACGAGTGCCCCAGCAAGTCGGCGGGCACGGCGGACATGTCGATCGAGTCGAGGCCGGGTAGTTTGATGATGACGTCGCCGGCGGTTCCGGCTCGCGGTGCGCCGTGCAGCAATTGAGAGCTTCGAAGCGCGTAATCGTTATTGGACGCGTACAGCGTCACGCGATCCGCGGCACTACCCAGCGGACCGATCGCGTCCATGAAATAATCCCGGTCGACGTCGGGCGCCGTGAACACGATCTGACCGAAAATATGCTGCCGCTTATCCGGCGCTCGTTTTGCCAAGTATGTTTGCAGCGCTTCGAGCAGCGCGCGATTGCCCATGCTGTGGGCAAGTATGTGATTACGCCCCGCCCCGGATTGAGTCACGACGGAGTCGAGGAAGTCGGCCATTTTTCGGCCGCTGATGCCCACCGCGGCTTCATCGACGGCGTAAGCGGTGGCGCTGCCCTGCGATGGCCAGCTGTACAAAAGCGGCGTGCCGTCGAAATCGAGGTCGTAGACCAACTGAGCGGCACGCCTCGCGGCATCTTCGAACGTGTTGTTGAATCCATGGACGAAGATGAACAGGTCCTTGGAGGGCGCGGCCTTTATCTGTTGCTGCAGGGCGCGAAGAAAATCGTCCTTCGCCAGCGGCGTGACCTTATCGAGGAGCACGTAGCGGCTTCTGGATTCGCTGACGTCGAAGACGTATTCGGCCCAACGCGGCTGGGTCTCGAGTTCGGCATCCTTGTGGGATGCGGGAATCGTGACATCCAAATAGCCGTACTGAAGATCGCCGCGCGCCTTGCCGTAGTACAAGGCGGGCTTGGGATCACCCGAGGGTGCGCGATTCGTCCCATAGAACACCCGAACGTCGGCAAAGCCCTTGTCTTGGTTGTATCGGCGATTTTTCGCCACCAAACCGCCCGGAGCGGGTAGCGCACCGCGGGTCGTCGCGGCGGGCGGCTGCATCTGTGCTTCGATTTGCGCGGCGGCCTGCGCGTCATTCATGGTGCGATAAAGGTCGCGTAGCTTGCCCAGCGTGGCCAGCGTGTTCTCATGATGATCGCCGTACGCCTGCCGCTCGATGGTCAGAATCCGCTGTTCCAATGCCACGGCGTCCGCATAGCGTTTCGCCTTGACGCGCAAGTCGGCCAAGTCGGTCAATACCGGCACGAGGTCCGGGTGATTGGGGCCGAGTTCCTGCTCTTGCAGGCCCAGTGCCCGCTCATAGTACTGGCTTGCCGGCGCGTCTTGTCCGGCCTCAGCCGCAAAGTCGCCCAAGTTACGCAGCAGCTCGATGACGCCTTGCCGGTCGCCGCCGGCCTCCGTCAATTTCAGCGCATCATTGCCGTAACCGAGGGCGTCCTGAATCTTGCCGGCGGCTTTCGCAGTCTCGAAATTTTGATAAGCCTTGACCAGGTCGGCAGACTGTGCGCCAACGACGTTTGGGGCGGCCGCTACGATCACCAACAAGCAAACCAGCCGCCTCGAACAGACACGTACCGCTGCAGCAAATTTGGTAAGTGGGCGTACTGGAAGCCACATCGTGAGCACGCGTGAATATCCCCGGTATCATTGCATGGCGCAATTTGTAGCCTTGATATTTTACTTTACCGCAAGTTTTGATAATTCGCTGGCTCTTCGAACGACGCGACTTAATGTGGCGCGTTCTGGCGGCCCTTCCTGCATGGGCCGCCCGGTGTACAATCCGAGACAAATATCCATACACACGAATAGGGATTTGCCGTGGGTTATCGTGGACGTGTGCTTGCACTCGCGGCGCTGCTGCTGTGCCCATTGTTCGGTGACGCATCGATCGCGCGAAACGTCGCGCTGCTCGTGGCCGTTGGGCAATTCAGCGACCCGCAAATGAAGTCGCAGCAGCTGCAGGGACCCGCGGCAGATATCGAGTCGATGCAGCAGGCGCTTTCGGGTCGCTGGGGATTCGCACCGAAAGATGTACTGGCGCTACACGATCAGGAAGCTACGCACGACCGTATTCTCGCCGAGATTTCGGCGCTCGAGCAACGCACCCAGCCGGGCGATACCGTGCTCATTTATTTCAGCGGGCACGGAACCAGCGCCAACGCGGACGAAAATAGCTTTGACCTTCCCTACGCGACGGGAGCTTGGGTGCCGTATGATCTCGACTTCAGCACCCTCGCCGCAGCGAAGCGCACATTGATCATCGGGCGACGCGATTTGGTGCCGCTGCTCAAGCGGCTCGATCAAGGAGGACGCTGGGTCGTCGTCGTATCGGACAGCTGTTATTCGGGACAGGTCGTCCGTTCATTCGGCCAGACGTTCAGCCATTCCCGCTACCTGCCGTTGACGACCCGGGATTTGGGTGTCGCCCAGGTTCCTGCGGCGCCGGCTCCCGCGCCGCCGGCCGCACGGCCGCCGCCGCCGCCGTATCCATACCAGCACGTCGTGTTGCTCTCCGGTGCGAGCGACAGCGAACAAGGGGCGGACATCTCAACACCGCAATTGCTGCAACAGGCGCCGACGTTGGACGGCAAGTATCACGGCGCCTTCACCGATGCGTTCCTGCGGCTGCTGGATGGGAAGCTGCTGCCCGGAGCATTCAATTATTCGCAGGGCCGTGAGGCCATGAACACATTCCTCGAGCACGAGCATTTTGCACAGCATCCGCAGCTCCTCCCGGCGATTGCCGAAGATCCGCAGGATGTCGGCTCGAATCCCTTTTTGGGGATGTACATGTCCGCCGGCCAAAGCGCTGCTCCGCCGGTGGCGCACGACGCGACCGTGCATCTGCGGCTGGAGACGGTGTCGGCCGCGTTGCGCGGCAAGGTTGAACACTTGAGTGGGGTCGCCATCGTTGATCGTGATAATGACCTGACGCTGCGTGAACGCGGCGGCAAAGCGGAGCTGGTCGGTCCTGCGGGTGATCCGATCGTCAGCACTGCGCTCGCCGATCCGAATCTCGTCAGGCGCATCGCTGCGCAAGCGTGGATGAATCGTATATTGCCGGCTGCGAAGGACAGCCTCGGGCTGCGTGCCGAGACGAATCCCGGGAGCCGCGGCAATACCTTCGTGCAGTGCGAATCGTTCGCTTTCGAAGTTCGCTTGCGCAAACCCGCCTATGTGATGCTGCTCGATCTCGACCCGCAGGGGAATTTCACCGTGCTCTACCCGACGCGCGACGCGGAACGGCAGATCGTCGCCGGCGGCGCCCCGAAGGCGATTCCGGGCGCTGATCCGAAGGATCAGATTTTGGTGATCCCGCCGTTCGGCACGGATCAGGTTGCCGTGCTGGCGTTCGAGCAGCAACCCGCGTTTTTTGCTGATCTCACTGGCGCGGAACGATTCGCTGCCGATGGAGGCCGGGCTGAGGTGCTCGCGAAGGGTTTGGCAAGTGCCGCCGGTGCGATCGACGTGCAGCAGATCAATGTGCACACCTATCCGGGCAAGGGCAGCGGTTTGTGTGGCTCGTAACGGCACGATGCTCTCTGGGAGGTAGGATGAAAAGCTGCTGGATGGGCGCGGCGCTCGCCGCGATTGTTTGCTTGACTCCGCTGGACGAACTCGCTGCACAGACCACCGGCGTGCAGGCGCCCATGTTGCCGTCGAATCACGCACTCATCATCACGGTATCCGAGTACCAGCGCAGCCCGCTGCCCGGCGTACTCACCGACCGCAAGCTCGCCAACGAGTTGGCGCAGCGTTTTGGCGTTCCGCCGCAAAACATCGTCGAACTGTCGGAGCAGCAGGTTACTCGTGAGGGCCTGAAGCAGGCGCTGGCAAGCATGAACCAGATCATCATGCCGGGAGATAAGCTGTACGTGTACTTCTCCGGTCATGGAGCGCGATTCTTCTCCAAGGCCACCGGCCAGTGCACGGAAAGCATCGTCATGCAGGACATGCACGTTGTGACCAACGCCGAGTTCGCGGCCATGTTGAAGCCGCTGAGCGCCAAAACCGATAAAACCATCGTCATGCTCGATTCATGCCACTCGGGCGGGGTTGCGCACGCGGCCAGCGCACGGGCGGCGGCGGGCCCCATGTCACAGCGCCCGAAGTTCAGCGCCGAGGCGTCGAGCCCCGAGTGCTCGTTGGCGGTGAATTTGGGCACCTTTTCGCAGGCGCGCGGTGTGGATCTTAATACCACCGACAACAATCTCGTCATCCTCGCCGCGGCGAGAAACAATGAAGTCGCCTGGGATACGTCCAAAGGAGGCGCCCTGACGTACAACTTCGAACAATGCGTCGGCGGCGGCGCCACGGATTCGGACCGCAGCGGATCGCTCTCGATGCAGGAACTTACCGACTGCGTTCAAGCGCGGTTGGACAAAACGCAAGAGGAGGCGGCTCGACAGCACGCCACGTTGGCCGGCAATGCTGCGCTCGTTCCCGCTTTCGGCGATTCTTCGCCGAGCGGGGCCGCCGCGGGCGGTTCACCGGCGGCGGTCGACCCCGTGGCGATGTTGAAGGACATTTACAGCCAGCGCGACGATCGGTGGAGCGTGCAAGCAACGGTGGCCCAACCCACGTTGAAAATAGGCGCCAACTTGTCTCTGTCGGTGCGCTCAGAACGCGATGGTTTCGTCTATTTGTTTTATCAGGGCACGCAGCCGGGGAGTTTCTACCTATTGTTCCCGAATCAACTGGATTCGAATAACGCGATCGTCGCGAATCAGGAAATGCAACTGCCGCGCCGGGACTGGAATGTAACGGCGTTGGGCCCGCGTGGAACGGATCATCTCATGGTGATGGTCACGGAGACCGCTCGGGATTTCTCGACGCTGGCACTGCCGGCCGAATATGTGAGTCAGGCCGGCCCTTTCGAAAAAATTCAAACCACCGTGGCCGCCGCTCAGCACATCAGTCAGATAGCGGCGTTATCCGCCGCGGCCAGTAAGGACGCATGCAAGAGTACGGGCGCCACGCGCGACCTTGGGGTCGCCAGACAGTGTTCGAACGTCTTCGGTGCGAGCCTGGTCAGCGTCGAGGAAACGGATTGACTGTCCGCAGTGACGCGTCTGAACATCCGTTCGACTGACCGGCCAATGGACTAGGGTTCCAGGTCAGACCCCGGCAGGGTGACCATCGCCAGCGTCCGTGACCCGAGCGTTGCGTTGTCGCTCGGCTCGTCGATGACTACATAGAAGCTCCGAGACTCATGCCGCGCGGGATCCAGCACGACCGGAATGACGAGGCTGACGGAGTTTTGTCCATTGTCGATGCGCTCGACTTGGGTTCTTTCGGGGACAAAATCTCGTCCGGGTTTGGCGGTTCCAGATTCGGTCCACCAGTTGAAGCTGACATCGCCGCGCAAATTGCGGCTGCGGCGTACCACGACATGTGCCATGGGCTCCATCGGGGCTACGTCAACATTATCCGCGGCCAACTCGATACGCGCACGCGCCAGAGTACGATTCTGATCCATGGTCACGCCGGGCGGGGGAGTTGTGGTGGACGCGGCGCCGGCGGCAGTCAGCGTTGGCGCGGCGGCGACCACGGGAGCGCGCGCAGGCATCGTGAGCTGATCGCTCACCCTATCGACTGTCCTGGCCGGCGAAACAGGGCGAATCGGCCGAGAATCAGGCGTCCGCGGTTCAGTCCTTGGTGTTTTAGTCGTGGTCTCTTCGGTCGTGGACTGTTCGGTTGTCCCATCGGCGGGCTCACCTAAACTGGCGGGAGCCGCGATGACAGGTTGCGGTTGGCGAATGAGCGCCAGACCCTTGTCCCATAGTGGGATGGCGAATCCGTGCGCAAACTGCGAAAACATCGCGTCCATTCCGGTGCTGCCCGTAGCTGCCGCTTGCGCCACGGAGTCGACGTCAGTCGCAACCCACCAACCGCTTGCGACGATGACAGCAGCCATGGCTGCGGCGATGGCCCACGTCCGGCCGCCGCGGCGCCGCGGCCGCACTGTCCACAACGACAGTAAGCGCGGAAGATTCGGCGCCGCCATGCGCAGGTCGAGTCGATCGAGCCATGCCTGCATGTCGGACGGACGCTGCTCGCGATCGAAATTGAGTCCAACCAGTAGCGCATTCCATTGCCGTTGATTCAGGCCGCGGGGACGAGCAGGCGTCTGACCCAGGCTACGAGCCTTCAGGGCCGTGTTGTCTTGAAACGGATTGTCTCCCGCCAAAAGGACATAGGCGATACAAGCCAACGCATACACATCGTCGCGGGCATCCGCAGCCTCGCCCTCGAGTACTTGGCAGCTCGCAAACCCGCGCGTCGCGACTGCGATCTGTTGCTGGTTGTCAAACTCAGATATCCAAGGGCCGCGGTGCAGTCGATGCGCGGCTCCGAAGTCCAAAACCCGAACTTCACCGTTGTCGGTGATGAAAATATTTCCAGGATTGAGATCGCCATGCACGACTCCCCGAGCGTGAGCATGCGCGACCGCGGCACCGACGTCCCGAATGATGGCCAGCGCATAGGGGCGGTACAAAGCCGACGATTCTTTCGCGGACAGCACGCGGCTCAACAATGCGCCGCTCAAGTACTCCATGGTGAAGAAGGCTAAGTCGCCGTCGCGGTCGAACTCATGGACGCGAACGATGTTCGGATGAGAGAGTGACTGTAGATGTTGGAATTCGCGCCGCAATTCGGCGAACAATCTCGGCCGCTTGATGACATCGGTGTGTAAAACCTTGATGGCTACTTTCTGGTCACCAATGGACCTATTGAGGCGGAATTGATCGATGGCCGCGTAGACGGTGCCCATGCCGCCTTGTCCCAACAGCCCTTCCACGAGATAGCGGTCGCGCAGCACATCGCCCGCCACGAGCGCGCGTTGTTTGGATGCGGGCGCGGGCGCGGGCGCGGGCGCGGGTGCGGGTGCGAGGCCGTGAGCCGCGCCTACTGCGCCCCTCGAGGTGGCGGCGAACGGGGCGTCGTGTGATCGCGAACTCGGAGCGGGCGCCGCAAACGCCGCGGATAATGCAGGTGCCACACGCGGCGCGGGAACAGCGGACAATGGCGGCTCATCCTGCATTCGCGGCAGCGAAGCGCTCACTTCGTCGCTGGTCCCGGTGCCCACCAACAGGCCCTGCAAGAGCGTCTTGAGGGAACCGAATGCCTGCGCACTCAATTTTCCGCGGCGGAAATATTGATCCGCCAGCCCGAGGAGTTCCCAGCCGGCGTCCGGCGTTTTGCGCACCAAATCGCCCGCGCCACGAGAAAACTGTGACTGGTCGCATGCGCCGCTCGACACGGCGTCGAGCCAATCCTTCGCGCTGCGCATGTTCCCGCTTTGGCGGGACTCCTTAATTACCGGTTCGGTGACTGAATTCATAGAGGCAACTGTCGCAGATTCATAAACATAAGCAAGTTGAGCGGGGCACGATCCTCGCACCGTTTCGCATGATGGTTCGCTATGTTTATGATTTTTAGAACAAAGCCTGAGGAGCCGATGTTGGTTCCTGCGGCCGCGAGTGGACGTCACAGGCGCTAATTTGCGGAACTTTGCGGTGCCCGGCGGGCGCCGCGGTGGTCAACGATCGTTGTGGCTGCGGCTCAACTCGATGAACCAGTCTGGACCTGAATCTACTTTATGGGCTGCGGCGTAGCTGCCTTGATTCAGAGCCACCGCGAGATTCAACAAACTGTTGACGTACACGAGTGGTTTACCCCGTTCCACGTCGCCGAAAGTGCGCTGGTACGGCACCACGGCGTCATCGACTAGCCGATGGTCGTGAAAAATGTGCACGCGCACGGATTCGCCCAGACCGATGTGCAATTCATCGAACAGCGACTTCGGGATGTTGGTCCAGACATTGCCGAACTGCACGTCCAGCACGGGGATGATGCCCTTCACGGTATCTGCGACGCGTTCCGCCTTGCGGTAAGGAATCGAGATCAAGGACGAGGCCGGCAGAGGCGGCCCAACCTGCTCGAATGTGATCACATCCGCTGCGAGGCGCGCGCCCGTGTACGCGAATACATCGCGACCGTGAAACGTGTGTGAGTCGTCGGATCCTTTACGGCGGTTCACACGTTCGTCAATCTGCCGCAATCCTTCGATGCCATCGCGCTCGGCGACCAGCGAGAGTAAGCCGTTGTCGGGCCCTACGAAGTAATGCCCGGTGCGCGTTTTGAGCACTACCGACAGACGAGCAGTACCCACGCCGGGATCCACCACGGCGACGAACACCGTGTCGGCCGGCCAGAATTGTTCAGCTTGGTAGAGTCGATAGGCGCCGACGAAAATGCTCGGATTCTCATGGCTCAAATCCGAGATCAACAACTCCTGGGACACGCTGTAAGCGACGCCCTTCATCGCCGATACCGCACCATCTTGAATG
>ODAK010005074.1_pt1 | contig 13403 bp, 8 predicted proteins | sample 1539591 | NCBI WGS metagenome assembly ODAK01 (sample SAMEA3539303, study PRJEB22396) | soil metagenome | biome: tundra; feature: field; material: soil | place: USA | collected 2010-05 | depth 0.15 m | reverse complement strand
CCGGCGAGGACTCGCGCAAGTCGTTCATGGGCGACATCGTCAAGTTCACCGAGTCCACCGTCGGCGAGCTCGACGCCAAGCTCAAGGACGTCCGCATCCCGCGCGCCAACCTCGGACCGTGTCCGGTGTGCAGCCACGGCATCGTGGAGAACCGCAAGGGTTACTCGTGCTGGGCACGCGAGGATCCCGGTTGCGGCTTTGTGATCTGGAAGTCCAAGGCCGGCAAGCAGCTGCCGATCGCTGTCGCCCGTGAGCTGATCGCCACCGGGAGGACCGAGAAGCCGGTGACCGGCTTCAAAGGCCGTTCGGGCAAGAGCTTCCGCGCCCGCCTGGCGCTGGTGCAGAACGAGGACGGCAAGTGGCGCGTCGAGTTCGACGAGCCCTGGGCCAAGGAGGGCGCCAAGCCGCCCGAAGCCGAGCCCGAAGAGGTCGCCGCCAGCGGTGATGCGGCGCCGGCTGAGCAGCCCGCCGCAGCGTAGGCCCGATACCGCGATCAGGGATCCGACCGGGCCCGCTGTAGCTCGAACGGGTGGGGATCGGGGTCGGACCGAGATCACGCGGCCGGTCGCCCGCAGGGGTCGTCGTCACCGCACGCCACCATAGGCCGATGCCCCTCACACTCGTGCTCGGCCCGGCCAACTCGGCCAAGGCCGGTGAGGTCCTGGGTGCCTACGGCGCCCAGGCCCGTCGCGGCGCGGTGCTCGTCGTCCCCACCGCTCGCGACGCCGACCACTATGCGCGTGAGCTGGCGGCCGGGGGAGTCGTGCTCGGCTCGGTGCTGACGTTCTCCGGGCTGGCGAGCGAGATCGCCCGTCGCGCGCAGTACTCCGCACGCCGGCTCTCGTCGCTGCAGCGCGAGCGCGTGCTGTCCCGCGCGCTGCGCGGTGCCCAGCTGCACCCGCTGGCCGAATCGGCGCAGGCGCCCGGGTTCATGGCCGCCGCCGGCGAGCTGATCGCCGAGCTGCAGCGCTCGCTGGTGACCCCCCAGCGCTTCGCCTCGGCGCTGCGCAGCTGGGCGGCCCAGGATCAACGCCGCGGCCCCTATGCACAGGACCTGGCCCGGCTCTACCTGGCCTATGCGGACGAGCTGCGACGGCTCGGTCGCGTCGACGCCGAGCTGTTCGCCTGGCGCGCACTGGACGCGCTGCGTGAAGCCCCCGGCGGCTGGGGGACGGATCCGGTGTTCTTCTACGGCTTCGACGATCTGACCGCGCTCGAGCGCGACGCGGTCGAGACGCTGGCGCGGATCGTCGGGGTCGAGGTGACCGTTTCGCTGACCTACGAGGCGGGGCGCTCGGCGCTGGCCGCGCGCGCCGAGGCGGTGGCGGAGCTGCGGCCGCTGGCCGAGCGGGTGCTCGAGCTGCCCGCGCTGCACGATCACTACGAGCCGGGGTCGCGCGCGGCCCTGCACCACCTGGAGCGCTCGCTGTTCGCGCTCGCGCCCGCGCGGATCGATCCGGGCCCGGCGATCGAGCTGCTGGAGGCCGGTGGCGAGCGCGCCGAGGCCGAGCTCGTCGCCGCCGAGGTGCTCAAGCGGCTGCGCGCCGGCGTTCCCGGCGAGCAGATGGTCGTGGTCAGCCGATCGCTGGATCGTTGCGCGCCGCTGCTGACCCGCGTCTTTCACCAGTACGGAATCGCGCTGGCCAGCCGGTACGAGGCCCTGTTCGCCCACACCGCGCTCGGTCGCGGGCTGCTGGGCCTGGCCCGCTGTGCGCTGCTCGACGCGGAGACCGCGTGCGCCGAGGACCTGCTCGATTACCTGCGGACCCCGGGCCGGCTGCAGCGGCCCGAGGTGGCCGACGCGCTGGAGGCGGCGGTTCGCCGCGACGCCCTGCGCTCGGCCGCGCAGGCCCGCGAGCGCCTCGGCTGGGTGCTGGGCGAGATCGACGCCGTGACCGGGGCTGCCGATCCGGCCGCCGAGCTGTCGCGCCAGGCGCTGAAGCTGTTCGCGGCGCCGCACCGCGGTCGCGCGCCGGCGCTGAACCGCGATGAGGAGCTCGACGCGCGCGCGCTGGCCGCGCTGCTGGGCGCGCTGGAGGAGCTCAGAGAGCTCGGCCAGCCGCTCAGCGCGGCCGAGCTGATCGGGCTGCTGGAGACGCTGGCCGTGCCGGCCGGGCAGTCGCCGGCGCCGGGCGCCGTGCTGCTGGCCGAGCCGCTGGAGATCAGGGCGCGCCGCTTCCGCGCGGTGTTCGTCTGCGGGCTGCAGGAAGGCGAGTTCCCCCGGCCCGCCAAGCCCGAGCCGTTCCTGTCCGACGAGCGACGGCGTGAGCTGGCGCTGTGCTCGGGCCTGGCCCTGCGCCCGCGTGAGGATGCGCTGGCCCGCGAGCGCTACCTGTTCTATGCCTGCGTCTCGCGGGCGACCGAGCGCGTGGTCCTGAGCTATCGCAGCTCTGACGAGGAGGGCAATCTCGCCCTCGCCTCCCCGTTCGTCGCCGACGTATCCGAGCTGTTGGTCTCATCCTGGCCGCAACGCCGGCGCACGCGGCTGCTGGCCGACGTGGTCTGGTCGCCCGAGGCCGCGCCGACGCCCCGTGAGCAGGCGCGCGCGCGGGCCTCCGCCCGCGCGCCGAGCACCGGCGAGGGGGCAGAGCCGCTGCGGGTGCTCGGCTCCGGTGCCCTGGAACATGTGCGCCACCGCCGGATCCTGTCCGCCGGAGCGCTCGAGAGCTACGCCGACTGCCCGGTCAGATGGCTGGTCGAGCGTGAGCTCCAGCCGATGCGGTTTGAACCCGAGCCCGAGCCGATCACCCGCGGCAACCTGATGCACGCGGCGCTGGAGAAGCTGCTGGAGCGCCTCGAGGGTCCGATCACCGAGGCGTCGTTGCCCCAGGCGCTGGCGATCCTCGGCGAGCTCCTGGACGAGCTGTCGCACAGCGCCGAGCTGCAGCTCGCCCGCGGTCGTCCGGCGGCGATCCGCGCTGCCGCGCTGCGGGCGATCGAGGCGGACCTGATTCGCTATCTGCGCCAGGAGGCGCGCGACGCCAGTGACTGGAGGCCGGGCGGACTGGAGCTTCGCTTCGGGTTCTCCGACGAACAGCCATCGCTGCCTGCGCTGGCGCTGGGCGACGGCGCCGACCCGGTGCTCGTACGGGGCATGATCGACCGCATCGACGTTAGGGCTCGCGAGGCGATCGTCCGTGACTACAAGAGCGGCGGTGCCCGTCCCGAGCAGGCGGCGGCTCGCTGGCGCCCGGACCGCCGCCTCCAGGTGGCGCTCTACATGCTGGTCTTGCGCGAGCTTTCCGATCTGCGTCCGGTCGGCGGCTTCTACCAGCCGCTGCGGGGCGAGAGCATCCGTCCGCGCGGGATCTACGTGAAGGGGACTCCGGTCGGCGCCAGCGCCTACACCAACGACGGCCGCGACCCGGCGGCGGTCGACGCCGAGCTCGACGGGGCCGCCGAGCGGGCCGTGAAGCTGGCGCACCGGCTGCGCGCCGGCGAGCTCACCCCGTGCCCGCAGACATGCTCACGGGACGGCTGCGCCTACCCGGGGATCTGTCGCAGCCAATGAACTGGACCACCGAACAGTTGCGCGCGATCGAGCGGCGCGAAGGGGACCTGCTGCTCGACGCCGGGGCCGGCAGCGGCAAGACCTCGGTGCTCGTCGAGCGCTTCGTCGCGGCCGTGCGCGAGGACGGGATCGACGTCGCCGCGATCCTGACAATCACCTTCACCGAAAAGGCAGCCGCCGAGCTGCGCGACCGGATCCGGTCGCGGTTGCGCGAGCTGGGGGAGGCCGAGGCCGCCCGGGCGACCGAGGGCGCGTTCATCTCGACGATCCACGGTTTCTGCGCCCGGGTGCTGCGCGCGCACGCGCTGGCCGCCGGGATCGACCCCAACTTCGCCGTGCTCGACCGCGGCGATTCAGAGCCGCTGGCCGCCGCCGCCTTCGACGACGCGCTCGACGAGCTGGCGAAGAGCGGCGAGCAGGCAGTCGATCTGATCGCCGCCTACGGCCCCACCGCGCTGCGTGCGGCGATCCTGGGTATCCACGCGCAGCTGCGCTCCGGCGGCCAGTCCGCGCCGCGCCTGCCGGCCTGTCCCGAGCCGCCGGGCCACGCCGCCGCAGTCTGCCGGCTTGAGCAGGCCGCCGGAGCGGCCGCGGCAGAGCTGGGGGCGCTGGCCAACCCGTCGGCGCGGGTGCAGGACGCGCTCGCGCGAGCGGAGCGCTGCCGTGAGCTGATCGCCACGCCGGACCTGTGGCCCGGGGAGTTAGAGTCGGTGCGGCTGCCCGGCGGCAACGGCGCCGCCCTGTCAACCGACCTGTGCGTGGCCTACTCGGAGGCCCTGGCCAGCTTCCGCGCGCTGTGCGCGGCGCGCGCGGCCGGGCCTGTGCGCGATCTGCTCGACGGTCTGCTGGCCGGCTTCGCGTCCCGCTACGCGCAGCACAAGCGCGCCCGCTCCGGCATCGATTTCGAGGACCTCGAGCTGATCACCCGTGACCTGCTGCTGTCCTCCTCTGAGCTGCGCGGGCGCTATCGCGCCCGGTTTGCGCGGATCATGGTTGACGAGCTGCAGGACACCAATCCCGTCCAGCTGGAGCTGATCGAGGCGATCGCCGGCGAGAACCTGTTCACGGTCGGCGACGCTCAGCAGGCGATCTATGGCTTCCGTCACGCCGACGTGGAGCTGTTCGAGGCTCGCGGCGAGCGCCTGGCAGCGGCTGGAGCGCGCGAGACGCTACAGACCAATTTCCGCTCGCGGCCGGAGATCCTGGCCGTGCTCAACCAGGCCTTCGCGGGTGAGCTGGGCGATCGCTTCAAGGCGCTGGTGCCGGGCCGCCACGACGATCGCGACCCGGGCCGCCACGACGACACCAATCCCGCCCCGCGCGTGGAGTTGCTGGTGGTCGACAAGGGCGCGGAGTGGACGCCCGACGGCCTGGCATCCCCCTGGCGGCTGGCCGAGGCGCGAGCGCTGGCCCAGCGCGTCGGCGAGCTGATCGGCGCCGGCGCGCAGCTCCGGGAAATCGTGGTCTTGATTCGTGCCACGACCGACATGCGCGCCTACGAGCGCGCGCTGGAGCGGCGCGGGATCCCGACCTACGTGATCGGCGGGCGGGGCTACTGGTCACACCCGCAGGTGGTCGACCTGGTCGGCTATCTGCGCGCGCTGGCCAACCCGCGTGAGGAGGAGGCGTTCTACACCGTGCTCGCCTCGCCGCTGGTGGGCGCCTCGCTCGATGCGCTGGTGATCCTCGGCGCCGCGGCGCGAGCGTCGGCTCGCGATCCGTGGTGGGTGCTACGCGAGCCAGCTGACCAGCTCTCAGACCTCGATCCGTCAGATCGGCACAAACTGGACCGGTTCGCCGCCTGGTTCTCCGGCGAGCGCCAGACCGCCGCCCGCGTGAGCATCGAGGAGTTGATCGATCGCGCCCTGGCCCGCACGCAGTACGACCTGGCGATGCTGGCCATGCCGGGCGGCGAGCGCCGGCTGGCCAATGTCCGCAAGCTGATGCGCCTCGGCCGCGACCACGAGGCCGCCCACGGACGCGACCTGCGCGGGTTCGTGGAGCTGATCCGCGACCGTGAGGCGGGAGGATCGCCGGATTCACGGGAGAGCGAGGCGCCGGTGGAGGGGGAGGGGCTCGACGCCGTGCGCCTGATGACGATCCACCGGGCCAAGGGACTGGAGTTCGAGATCGTCTGCGTCGCGGACCTCGGTCGCTCGCCCTGGCGTCCGTCCGAGCTGCTGCGCGTCTCCGCCGATGGACGCCTGGGACTTCGCCTGGCGCGGCCGGGAACCGGCGGGCGCGAGCCGGCGCTTGGCTACAAGCAGATTGGGGACGAGCAGCTCCGCGCGCAGGAGGGCGAGGACCGGCGGCTGTTCTACGTTGCGATGACCCGGGCCAAGGAACTTCTGATCATCAGCGGTGCCGCCAAGCTCGACGGCTGGACGGAGAGCGGTGCGGTCGGCGGCGGCGCGATCGCCTGGATCGCGCCTGCGTTCGTACCGGAGCTGGCCGACGCCGTGCGGGCGGGAACCGGCACAACCGAGACCGGGGTCGCCTTCAAGTTCGTGCGCCCCGAGGACGAGCCGGCGGACGGACCCGAGCCTGAGAGGAGCACGCGTTCACCTTGGGATGAAACGCTGAACGATTCCTGCAAATCGCCCAATGAGCCGGCGCTCGTGGCCCCGGTGCCGCCCGCCCTGGCGCCTGAACCGGCGGCGGCTCCGCCTCTCGAACCCGCGCTTGCGCCACCGGTCACGAGCGTCAGCTACTCATCGCTGGGCGAATACGCCCGGTGCGGATACCGCTTTTACGCCCAGCGCGTGCTGGGCCTGCCCGAGCTTTCCGACGAGCGCGGTGTCCGTATGCGCTCGGGCGAGGACTCGGCGGCCGACCGCAGCAGCGCCGGGGGCGACGGCGCAGGATCTGGCGGACGTAGCGGCGCCGAGCGTGGCGTGCTGATCCATTCGCTGCTCGAGCGCCTTGACTTCCGCCGTCCGCTCACGCCGCGACCGGAGGCGATCGCCGCCGCCGCGCAGCGCGCCGGGTTGGCGCCGCCGGGCGCGGAGGAGGCTGACGCACTGGCCGCGCTGGTGGCGGGCTTTGCGGGCAGCGATCTGTGCGCCCGGATCGGCCGCGCAACCGACGCCTCACGTGAGCAGCGCTTTGCGTTCCCGCTCGGCGGTGACGTGCTCGTGACGGGCGCCGTGGATGTCCTGGTGCGAGAGCCCGGTGACCGAGCGCTGGTCGTTGACTACAAGAGCGATCGCCTGCGGGGCGCCGATCCGGCCGACATCGTTGACTCCGCTTACGCGACTCAGCAGCTCGTCTACGCGATGGCGCTGCTGCGCTCCGGGGTGCAGGCGGTGGAGATCGCCCACTGCTTCCTGGAACGGCCTGGCTCGCCGGTGCTCGTCGCCTTCTCCCAGGCGGATCTGCCCGGGCTGGAGCAACGGCTGGCGGCGCTGAGCAGCGGTGTGCTGGAGCGCCGGTTCGCGGTCGCCGATGCCCCGCACCGCGCACTGTGCCGAGGTTGTCCGGCCGAGGGCGGCCTCTGCTCGTGGCCGCTGGCGATGACCCGCCGCGAGTCTCCGGATCGCCTGTTCTGAGTGGCGGTCAGTGCTTGAACTCGACTCGAGTTCCGGATCGCCTGCTCTGAGTAGGACGCTGAGCGCATCAGTGCTTGAACTCGACATCGACCTGCTGCTGCTCGGAGCGCTCTTCGACCTTGGCCAGCGCGCGCAGGGTCTCCTGGTCGGCGGGGGAATCGGGAGGACCGAACAGGCTGCGCGGCCACAGCTGCCGCTTGAGCACCACGTTGATCTCGGCGGCGTACAGCGTCATCTGGGCCCCCAGGTGAAGCCACACGAGCAGCGCGATCACGAACCCGAACTCGGCGTATGCCCCGTGCTGGCCTTTCATCACATGTCCGATGTAGGCACCGCCGAGCGCCTGCAGGATGGTCCACAAGACCCCGGCCACAACGACGCCGACACGTAGATCACGACTCGGGACGCCGGGAGTCATCAGCCGGAACATCGCAAAGTACAGCGCGAAGTTCAGCGCCAGCGAGACCACTACTCCGACCACCGCGACCGCCACGCTGTGGCCCAGACCGCCGGTCACCAGTCCCGAGGCCAGCGTGGCGACCACGAACAGCACTCCGAGCGAGACCAGCAGCGCGAGCCCGCGGAGGCGCGCCTTGAGGAAGTTCGGCCGGTCCTTGTACGGCACCGCCCAGACGCGGTCAAAGGCATTCTGGGCCGCGTTGGTCACCCCGAGCCCGGCGTACAGCGAGGTGGCAATTCCGATCACCAGCGCGATCGCGCTTCCGTGCAGCGTGCCTACGTTCAGCTTCTGCCCGACGATCGGGAACTGCCCCAGCACAGACTGCTGAACCGAGTGCTGCGCGCTGGGGTCCCCCTGCAGGACGTAGCCGAGCACCGTAAGGAAGACCAGCAACAGCGGGAACAACGAGAAGAACGCGTAGTAGGCGACCAGCGCCGCGAGGTTGCCGCCCTGGTCGTCGCCCATCTTCTTGATCACGGCGACCGGGATCGCCAGCCAGCGGCGCTGCTGCTGATAGCGATCAAATCGGCGGATCGGACGCAAGAAGTCCACAGCAGACTCCTACCCCGCCGAGCAGATCGACACTCACGCCTCAGACGGCGGTAGCGACCTCGGGGTCGATCGACGCCCGCATCGAATCCGATTCGCGCCGCGCCAGCAGCACCGTGGCCCCCTGGGCGGGGCTGAAGGTGATGCTCCGCCGCGCCGTGCGCTCCGGCCGCTCGTCGGCCGGGCTCACGGCGTAGCGCTCCAGCACGGCCCGGATCACGATCTTCATCTCGACCAGAGCGAAGCTGGCCCCCAGGCAGCGGCGCCGGCCGCCCCCGAACGGGATCCAGGTGTAGGTCCCGGGTGCCTGGTCGACGAACCGCTCGGGACGGAACGCGTGCGGCTCGGGGTAGAGCTGCGGGTCGTAGTGCATCAGGAACGCGCCGGCCAGCAGCGCGACGCCGGCCGGGTAGGTGAAGTCACCGATCTTCACCGGCCGCTTGGTCAGGCGCGGCTCGGCGTTGGGCAGCACGGGTTTCATGCGCAGGATCTCGTTGATCGTCGCGGTGAGATAGTTGTCCGCCTGCCCGGCGTCGAGTTCGGCGACCAGACGCCGGGTCACCTGGGGCGAGCGCGCCAGGCGTTCAAACGCCCACGCGAGCTGCGAGGCGGTCGTCTCGTGGCCCGCCACCAGCGCGGTCATCAGCTCGTCGCGCAGCTCCTGGGCGGACATGGGCGAGCCGTCACTCTCGTGGCGCGCGCTCAGCAGCGTCGAGAGGACGTCATCTCCCTCGCCGGCGTCGGCGTCCGCCCGCCGGTCGGCGATCAGTTCAAAGATCAGCTGGTCAGAGCGCTGCTGGGATTCGTGAAAGCGCCGCAGCGCCGGGATCAGCCTCCGCAGCCGGTGGGCCACCGGGAGCACCGAAAGTGGGCTCTCGCTGAACACCAGCACCTCGGTCAGCCGGTCGCGCAGCTGGTCCAGGCGCGGGCCCTGTTGCAGCCCGAAGACGGCGCGCAGCACGATCTCCAGCGTCAGCCGCTGCAGTCGGGGATGCAGCGCGACCGGTTCGCCGCACGGCCAGGTGTCGACCTCCCGCTCGGCGATCTCGGTCATCAGTCCGGTCAACCGCTGCATCCGCGAGCCCTGGAACGCCGGCAGCATCAGCTTGCGCTGCTCCAGGTGGGCGTCCTCGTCGAGCAGGATGACCGAGTTGCGCCCGATCAGCGGCTCGAGCACCCGCGCGCCCTCGCCGGGGTGCAGAACATCGGGTGGCGCGGTGAACAGCTGCTTGACCTCCTCCGGATCAGACAGGATCACGAACGGCGGCTGGAACGGCAGCTGTACGGTGATTCGCGTCCCGTAGCGCTCGCGGAGCCGGAGCAGCGAGGGCGTCGGTCGCTTCCACGTCGCCAGCAGCTGCAATGCGGCCGGGGCGCCCGGTCCCGGTGGTAGCGCCCGTCTGAGATCCCGTTTGCGCACCGTGCTCCCTCGATCGGCGGAAATTCGCTTCCCGGGCATTGTCCCACTCAGCGCGCCGGGCACCGAGCGCGGGTCGGCTGCCGAGCGCGGGTCAGCTGCCCAGCGTCTGCTGCCCGCTCTCCAGCGCCAGCAGCATCCGCTTGCGCTCCAGGCCGCCCGTGTAGCCGCCCAGACCGCCGTCGCCGTGCAGCACGCGGTGGCAGGGGACGACGATCGGCAACGGGTTGGCGCCCAGCGCGTTGCCCGCCGCGCGAGACCCCCGCGGACTGCCGGCCTCGATCGCCACGTGCTTGTAGGTCGAGACCGAGCCGTAGGGGATGCGCGCGGTGGCCTCCAGCACGCGGCGGCCGAAGCCGGACACCAGGCGCCAGTCGAGCGCCATCGCAAAGGTGCTGCGCCGTCCGCCGAAGTACTCGTCGAGCTCGCGGCGGGGCTTGTCGAGCTTGCGCGGCGCGGCCAGCACGCGCGGTGACACGCGCGTCGCGACCTGCTGCAGGATTGTGTCCTCCTCCTCGCTGTCGAGGTACGCGAGGCGCACCAGGCCCTCCGGAGTGGCGGCCAGCAGCAGCGGACCGACGGGCGTGTCGAGCGTGGCGTAGGCGACGTCGAGCACTCCCGCCGCGGCGGCCGCGGCCGAGAGGTCAGGGAGCGGGGAATCATTGGTGGCCGCCGTCCGGCGCAGGCCGGCCTCGAGCGGATCATGGTTGTTCATGGCTGGTACTCCGTTCGCAGTCGTTTGAGGCCCTCATGGACGTTGCGCCGCGCCGCCTCCTCGCTGGTCTCCATGACCTTGGAGATCTCCGCGTAGGCGGCGTCGGCGAGGAACCGCAACGCGACGGCCGTGCGCTGCTTGTCGGGGAGCTCTCTGACCAGGCGCCAGAGGTCGCCGTCGGCGTCGAGGACCGCCGGCACATCGCCCGACGTGCTCCCGTCGGCGAGCGCGTCCCCTCCGGCTCGCACCCCCCCGCCGGCTCGCGCACCCTCGCCCGCGAGCGCACCCTCGCCTGCGAGCGCACCGCCGCGGGCTCGCCCACCCCCGCCGGCGCGCGCGCCCGGTCCGGTCCGAGCCGGATCGTGGCCGGAGCTCTCCGCCGGCAGGAGATCGGTGGCGGCACCGGCCGGCACCGCCCGGCGACCGCGAGCGCGGAGATGGTCGATCGCCTTGTGGTGGGCGATCGTCAGGATCCAGCTGCGCAGGTTGGAGGCCTCCCGCAAACCCGAGTAGGCACGCAGCGCCGCCAGCCAGGTCTCCTGGTAGCAGTCGTCGGCGTCGTCGCGCCCAACCGTGGCGATCAGGAAACGGTGCACGTCACGCCCGTGGGCATCGAGCAACGTCTGAAAGGGGGGAAGTCGCACTGGGGATGAAACGCGTGGGCTGGGCATACCGTGAGGTCCTTCAGGGATTGTGGGCCCTCCGCTAGTGCCGCCAGAGCGCACAGGGATTCCGAGAACGATGCACTAGGGTGGCGGTCATGGAGCAGCGCACGCTCGGCACCCAGGGTCTGGCCGTCTCGGCGCAGGGGCTGGGCTGCATGGGCATGTCCGAGTTCTATGGCAGCGCCGACGAGGGCGAGGCGGTGGCGACGATCCACCGTGCGCTCGACCTGGGGGTCACCTTGCTCGACACGTCCGACGCCTACGGGCCCCGGACCAACGAGCAGCTTGTCGGCCGGGCGATCGAGGACCGTCGTGACGAGGTCGTGCTGGCGACGAAGTTCGGGCTCGTCCGCGACCCCAATGATCCCAGTGCCCGCGGCGTCAACGGCCGCCCCGATTACGTGCTTGCGGCCTGCGACGCTTCGCTGCGGCGCCTGGCCGTCGAGCACATCGACCTCTACTACCAGCACCGCGTCGACCCCGACGTCCCGATCGAGGAGACCGTGGGAGCGATGGCCTCGCTGATCGATGCCGGCAAGGTCAGGTTCCTGGGGCTCTCGGAGGCTGCCGCCGAGACGATCCGCCGCGCGAACGCCGTGCATCCGATCAGTGCCCTGCAGAGTGAGTACTCGCTGTGGAGCCGGGATATCGAGGACGAGGTGCTGCCCACGATCCGCGAGCTCGGCATCGGCCTGGTCGCCTACAGCCCGCTCGGCCGCGGCTTTCTCACCGGGCGGTTCAAGCGCCCCGAGGATCTCGGCGAAGACGACTTCCGCCGACACAGCCCGCGCTTCCAGGGCGCCAACTTCGAGCGCAACCTGGAGCTGGTGCAGCGCGTCGGCGAACTCGCGCGCGAACACGATTGCACGCCGGGCCAGCTGGCGCTGGCCTGGGTCATGCACCGGGGCGAGGACGTGGTCCCGATCCCGGGCACCAAACGCCGCACGTATCTGGAGGAGAACGTCGCCGCCACCGAGCTGACGCTCGGTGCCGAGGACCTGGAGCGGCTCGACGAGCTGGCGCCGGTGGGCGTCGCCGCCGGCGACCGCTACGCGGACATGTCGTCCGTGAACCGCTGACCGACGGCAAACGCTCGGTCTCTACGGAGGTCTCGGCGGCCGCCTGGATGCGGGCGCCCGGTTCTTCGTCGAGCAGCTGTTCGAGGATTGAGCAAAACTTCGATCATCGCTTGCCCGGATCGCCGCCGGGGTATACAAAGGCGTCATGGCCCGTGCAATCTGGACCGGAGCGATCAGCTTCGGACTCGTCAATGTGCCCGTCAAGCTGTACAGCGCGACCTCGCCCAAGACGGTCCGCTTCCACCAGCTCTCGAGCAAGACCGGAGCCCGCATCCGGCAGAAGCGGGTCGATCCCACCACCGGCGACGAGGTCGCCTTCGAGGACATCGTCAAGGGCTATGAGCTGAGTCCCGATCGCTACGTGCTGATCGAGCCCGAGGAGCTCGAGGCGCTCGATCCGAAGGCGACCAAGACGATCGATATCGAGGAGTTCGTCGACCTCGTCGAGATCGACCCGATCTTCTACGACCACTCCTACTACCTCGCCCCGACCGCCGGCGGCGCCAAGGCGTATGCGCTGCTGCTGGACGCGATGCGCGAGGCGGGCAAGGTGGGGATCGGGCGCGTGGTGCTGCGCACCAAGCAGCAGCTGTGCGCGCTGCGACCCGCCGGCGACGTGATGACGATGGCCACGATGCTGTTCGGCGACGAGGTCGTCGCGCCCGACCGGATCGACGAGCTCGACGCGGTCGGCGAGGCGCAGGCCACCCAGCGTGAGCTGAAGATGGCCCAGCAGCTGATCGCGTCGCTGTCCGGCGAATTCGATCCCACCAAATACCACGACGAGTACCGCGAGCGGGTGATCGATCTGATCGAGCGCAAGGCGGCCGGCGAGGAGATCGCTGTCCAGCCTCAGGCCGAGGAGGCCTCACCGGCTCCGGATCTGATGGCCGCGCTGGAGGCGAGCCTGGCGGCCGTCCGCGACGCGGACCCCGAGCCCGCCGCCAAGCCCAAGAGCGCCGGGAGCGGCTCGGGCAAACGCGCGCCAAGTGCATCGGGTAAAGGAGCCGCGAGCGCTCCGGGCCAGCGGGCGGCGAGCACCTCGGGCAAGAGCAACGGTTCATCAGGCGCCAAGCCCACCAAGTCCCGGGCCAAGGCCAAGAACTAAGTGGTTCCCGCCGTAAATAACGTCGCACTAAGGGCCCGTCAGGAACCCTGACCGCCCGGTCGCGAAAGGCCAAAGTTCGAACCTCGCCCCGCAGGGCAGGGGATTCAGCCTTTTTTGCTAGCTGCCGGTTGTCGAGGTCGACGGCGGGGCGATCGGTACGCCGCCGTTTGCCCGGGCCAGCGCGGGAATTCGGACCGGACGGGGCTTCGCCACAGGACAGTGCTACCACGCTGAACCACTGGGCAAGCGCTGGTAGGATTTGGGTTGTCGTCCCGCCGTGCCTCGATTCTCCCGCCGAAGGGCACCATATCCATGAACCGCTCCGCCGCACCAGGGGCCATCGGCCTCTAC
>ODAK010005072.1_pt1 | contig 13408 bp, 19 predicted proteins | sample 1539591 | NCBI WGS metagenome assembly ODAK01 (sample SAMEA3539303, study PRJEB22396) | soil metagenome | biome: tundra; feature: field; material: soil | place: USA | collected 2010-05 | depth 0.15 m | reverse complement strand
CGAGATTGGTCAGTGACTGGAGTTCAGACGTGTGCTCTTCCGATCTCTGCGCTATCTCCAGACCATGCGCGAAAGATACGATCACGAACACCGGTACTAATTCAGTTACTATTCCTCTTGCTAAGTCGTATGATTATATCGCTATACAGCCTGTGATTACTAAGATAACAGGAACAATAGTAAATTCAAAAGCCCAACTAATGGGCAGTGTTGACAATGTGAATTGGCAAATTATATCTGCGGCAGATACCTTGCATATTTCCAATGTAACAACTAATACGTGTGTTTGGGTGAAGCTTAAAGCAGATGTTTGTCCGTATGCCTATTTGGGTGTGTTTTACACCGGTGCAGGCACGATGACTGCTTCGCTGAAGGCGAAGGTTTGTTTAAAAATTATCTCCACTCATTAGCATCATTTATTACCGAATTTAAACATTATTTAAACTTAAATTAAAATGAACAAAAAACTTTTAAAAGCGGCAGCTGATTGTTTTAAGGCGAATCCTAAGGATGAAACTTATCACGTAACTGATGACGGGCAATGCTTCGGCAATTGGCACGATGCGAATGAACATAGCCGACATATTGGTGTTCGTGAAGTTGTAGAAATAAAACGCAGCGATTGTATGGCTGATGATAACACATCAGAAGATGATGTGGCTACAAAAAAAAGTAAAAAGTAAAATTGAATGCAAGTGGATACAATTAGAATAGTTATTGGCAGATTCAAAGATGATGGTGTGGAGACGCTATCCAATGTTGCTGTTTTTGATAATGACGAATTAATATTCTCCTGTTTTGGTTTAGAATTGCCTTGGAAAAATAATGAACATGAAGTAAGCTGCATCCCTGTAGGTGATTATAAATGCGAAAAAGTGCCGGCAACTGAAAATATAAAATACGAACACATCTCTATTACTGATGTTGCAGGACGATCAGGTGTGTGCATTCATAAAGCAAATTTTGTAAGACAATTAAAAGGCTGTATCTGTGTTGGCGATAAGCATGTTGATATAAACGGCGATGGTTATTCCGATGTAAGCAATAGCGGACCTACTTATGATAAGTTGATGGCACTCTTGCCCAGCGAATTTCAATTAACAATTAAATAAAACAAAATGAAAGATTTAAAATTAAGTTGGGGATTGTTACAATTTTTCCACCAAAACGAACCGAAATTAATCGCACAAATTGGAAACATCGCATTTATATTAGGTTTAATTGCCGGTATTCCGGCAACAGCAGCAACATTTGGAGCAACACTGCCATTGGAAGTAGTTGCAATATCAGCCAAAGCAGCAACATTATTAATTGGGTTAAAAGGGTTATCTAAAACATTTGGATTTAAAGATGCGAATGGCAATCCTGTGAATATAACTTGTCCGCCGGTGGTGGATGCGGATGTAAAGAAATAATTTAAAACCAAAACAAAATGAACGAAGTATCAACATTAGCAATAGCCTTGGGTGAGTTGCTTGCAAAGGAAGTGATTACAGTAGAGTTGCCGAAAATACAAGCGAAATTAGAAGCAGAATTAGAAGCTAAATTAGCCGCTATCAACCCTGTTACACATCCTATATTACACGCAGAGGTGAAGATAGCGTTGAAGGCAGAGATAAAGGTTGCAGCTGATTTAATTCAATGGGCGACAGACGCAGCAGCAGCAACAGCATAAATTTAAACTTTAAACTAATTTCAAATGGCACGTCCAACAGTAAATATAATAGAAGCGAATGGCGCACTTGGAAGGGTTGCACCTTCGGCTGATGGCATATCAGCAATCATCGTATCCGGTGTTGCGGTGGGTGGCAAGTTCGCATTGGACGATGTGCTCGGACCGTTTTTAAGTCCGCAGGATGCTGCTAATATGGGCATTGATGCAGCTTACGATACGACTAATACTTGTCTTGCCAATAAACATATTTCGGATTTCTATGCCTATGCAGGATTTGGAACACAGCTATATGTGATGGTAGTCGCTAAGACTGTGGCGATAGATGATTTGACTGATAAGACTGAGAATTACGCAAAGAAACTATTAGTAGCCGGTGGTGGCGCTATCAAGCTGTTAGGCATTACAAGAGTGCCTGATGGGGGCTATTCTCCAACTTTTGCAAATCAGTTTGACGCTGATTTGTGGACAGCGGCTACCAATGCGAAAGCGTTGATAGCGGACGAGTTTGCCGCGTATCGCCCTGTATCTATCATCCTTGAGGGCAGCGACTTTCAAGGCACTGCTTCTTCAACAAAAGACTTACGTGATGTAGCGGGCTTGCTTGCTAACCGCGTTAGCATTATGATTGGTGCTGATAATACTATTTCTACCACAGTGGCGCAAGCCGCTAAATACGCGGCTGTTGGCATTGCATTGGGCAAGTTGGCAGGGATTCCGGTACAAAGAAATGCAGGGCGCGTGAAAGATGGCGACTTAGGCATATTAAATGCAGGATTTAGCAACGAGGCGGCATACAACACATTGAGCGATACTGACCTTGACACGTTGCACAATCACGGCTATATGTTCTTCCTACAATATGCAGGTAAAGCCGGATTCTTTTTTAACGATGACCCAACAGCATCACCTATCACTGATGATTATTCATCTATCAGCAGAGGCAGAACAATGGACAAAGCTGCAAGGATTACCCGCACTGTGTTCTTGGAGGAACTAAACGATGATATTGAATTAGACCCTGTCAGCGGACAGCTTGCGCCTGCTACGATTAAGCATTACCAAGGCGCGGTAGAAACGGAGATTAACCGCCAAATGACCGCCAACCAAGAGATTGTGAGGGTGAAGGCGTTTTGTGAACCCAATCAAAATGTATTGTCAACTGATAAGATTGCGATTTCATTAACCATATTGCCGAAAGGAATGGCGAAAGATATTGAGGCTACGCTGGCTTTTGAGAATCCGTTGGCATAGGTTCTCGACTACGCTCGAACTGACAACGCAACAAGAACTTTTAACTTTAAACTAATTATCAAATGATAAACGGTAACGAATATGCTTGGGAGGATATAACAATAGTGCTACCGGGTAGCGCTGCTCCTATTGACGGCTGCGCTGGCATAAACTATGAAATTAAAAAAGACCATACCAACATCTATGCACGCGGCGATAAACCTATTAAAATGGGGCGTGGGAAACGCGAATTTTCGGGAGATATTTCTTTGTTGCAATCGGCGGTTGAAAGTTTACAAATGGGATTGCTTCCGGGTAAAGATTTAACTGACATTGCACCATTTGTGATTACTGTTGGGTATGCGCCTGCCGGAGGTGTAGCAACGGTTGACCAACTATTGTACGTGCGAATTGCAGCTTATAAAAAAGGAATGAAAACAGGCGATGGTAATATGATGGTGGATTGTACGCTTACGATTGGGGATATACAGCCTAACATATAGTTGTTAGTTATTAGTGGTTAAACAAAAAAATATTAAAATAAAAATGGCAGAAGAAAAAGACAATGTATTCACACTACCAACGAAAACGGAACTTGATGTTTTGAAAAAGAAACACGGCAAATTATTTCAAATCACTATAAAATCAGGCAGTAAAGAGTATCACGCGATAGTTCGTAAACCGAAGATTGCTGACTTGCAAGTGGCATCCGCTTCTGAAAAAAAGAAACCATTTACGTTCAATGCCTCTATTTGGGCTAATTGCAAGCTTGCTGGCGATCCGGCAATTGAATTGGATGATGACTTATTGATGGGCGCATACTCTCAGGTAGATGAGATTATAGCCACTGCGGAGGCTTCCATAAAGGAAGTTTAGGGGATTGGGAAGTTACCACCGGTACTTCATCGTACCGATTGATGTATGCTCAAATTAGATACTATTATCACATCCCCAATCCGGAAGAGTTAGATGATGAATATGTGTTGATGCTGTTTCAGGACCTGCAATGGCTTCGGAAAATGGAGGCAAAGGAAATCACAAAGATAATTTAATAAAAGCCCCTACCCCTAAAGGGGAATAGGGGCTTTTTAATTGTTAGTTATTAGTTATGACAGTTAAAGGCACATTTTGGGAATTAGGAATGAACGACCGCATCACGAAGGTGATGGGGGCATTGGCGGGTGTGTCGGATAAGGTGGCTGGTAAGTTTGTGAACCTTCAAGATAAGGTGAATAAGTTTGAAACTGCACACACGGCGGCAATGAAGCGAGCCACTTCACAAAATGAAATGTTCGGAAATAGTTTGTCCGGGATTGGCTCTAAGATTGGCGCATTGGTTGGGGCTTACGCGAGTTTTGAATTTGGAAAAGAAATATTGAACACGACTTCCAAATTTGAAGCTCTCAATAATGTTATCAACTTCACTTCATTGAACGCCAAGGATGCCGCGGCTAATCACGATTTTCTTTCAAGAATAATAAAGGATTACAAATTACCAATGGAAGAAACTACTGAAGGATTTTCGCAATTGAATGCTGCTATGCTTGGAAGTAAGCTGCAAGGCGAAGGTGCGAGAAAAATATTTGAAGGTGTATCAGTTGCCAGTACAGCATTGCATTTGTCCGGAGACAATACCAAGAGTGTGTTCTTGGCATTGAATCAAATGATGAGCAAAGGGAAGGTACAGGCTCAAGAACTGACATTGCAATTGGGTCAGGCATTGCCGGGAGCGATGCGGTTGGCATCGCAATCTATGGGAATGAGTACTGCTGAATTTATGAAGCAGATGGAAAAAGGCGCAATTGCATCTGAAGTATTCTTACCAAAATTTGCAGAGTTATTGAAAAACCAATTTTCGGGAGCTATCCCGAATGCGATACAAAGCTTGCAAAGCCGCACTAATGAGATGAATAACGCATTTATAAAAATGAAGCTGACGCTGGGTGAGGAGTTGCATCCTGCATTTATCAGCATAATGAGCGGATTGGTTGGAGTTATGGGAATGATTAAACCGGCGATCGGGTGGATAAAGGCGCATAGCACGGCTATTAAGACAGCGGCGGTATTCGTTGGAGCATTAGTTACCGGCTACTATGCGTGGATAGCTGTGATGAAGGTTAAATCAGTTTTTATGGCGATACATAATACTCTACTGGTAGCGGAGATATTGGGATTGACAGGAGCGGCTACCGCACAGATAGCATTAAATGTTGCTATGAATGCTATGGGAGGACCTATTGGACTTATATTAGTAGGGTTGGCGGCAATAGCGGCTGCATTTTATAAAGTATATGAGCAAAAGCAAGCATTGATAGATCAGGATAAGGCAGCGATGAATGCCTTGGTCGGGAAGGCGCAGAAATCAGAAGAGCAATCGGTAGATTTCGCTGTAGATAAATTAGTGTCACGCAAAGGTAACAAGTTGACTAGGTCTGAGGCATTGGCGCTGACTCAACAAGTCGAAATAAAGAGAAATCAGGAAATATTAAATGCCCTTCATCTTGATATTGAAGCTTCAAAGAATAGAGAATTTGACCCTACAATGGATGGAAGGACAGCCATGCGCGTTGCTCCCAAAGAACAATCCTTTCGCACGGGACTGCATAATAAAATTGTAGAAATGGAAGGCAGGATGTCATTTCTGACCGGGACAAATTTTGAGAAAAATTATAACGCAAATCATACTGAAAATACAAATAATATTGATAATACAATGAATAACATTTCTGATGGCGGAAAATCAGTGAGAAATGTGATTGTGAATATTACCAAGATGGTTGAGAATGTGAATATACACGCTGCTAATGTGAAGGAAAGCGGAACTGAAATTACAAGGCAGGTAGAAGAAATTATGCTGAGAGCGATACAAGGTAGCGAGTTGGCGTTGGGGAATTAGTTCAAAGTTTAAAGTTCAAAAATGGCACAGGAAATAAAGAGTAAAGAGGACGCTTATGCTGCTGCATTCGGGTATAAGGATAGAGGAAAGACGAGCCTATCTACTATACTGGCGGCAGGCTATAAGGGTGTCCCGACTTTTAATTTTGCGAATTTAAAAAATAAGGCATCAGTAGCAGGACCTAATTCTGTTGATAATATACCAACGATAGATGATACAGGTATTGTGAATACCGACTTCAATAAGAGTAGCAGCGAGCTTGGCACACCGTACTTTATTCCTTGCAAATTGGATGACTTTCAATTGCCGAACGAGCCGCTGATTGAAATTAGGGGGATGAATAATATTATTAAAACACCTATTGACGGCAATGAAGGGACGTTTAAAGAGAAGTGGTCGCTGGGGGATTATGTGGTGAGGATACGAGGCATCGCGATGCTTGAAACTAACAGCGATGCTTACCCCGAAGCTCAGATAAGGGCTATACGCGCGTTGATTGAAAAGCAAGAGGATGTGAAGGTGGTGAATAATCTTTGCGCATATTTTGGAATATATAATTTGGCAATTGAAAATTGGGACTTCCCTGCACTTGAAGGCGCACCGGGAATGCAACCTTACGAGCTGCATTGCTTGAGTGATAGTTTTTTTGATTTGACGCTGTTGGAAAGAACGATATAGTTATTAGCGGTTAGTGGTTCTCGACTACGCTCGAACTGACAAAAAAATAAAGCTATGAGATGGATGAGTTGTTATATAAATATTGGGCAACGCACATTTAAGCGTGTGAATGCGGTGTTTATAAAAAGCAGCAGAAAAACATTGACTGATACTGCAACGGTTAGATTGGCGAATGTTAGGAGTTTGCTTGATGATCCAAATAAAAAAATAAAAGTGGGCGATGCAATAGCAATATCATTGGGATACAATGGTAATAATAACGTAGAATTTACAGGGTATGTGTCTGAGATAGTACCGGGAATACCCCTTGAACTAAAATGTGAAAATGAAATGTGGCAATTGAAACAACAGACTGTTGGACCGGGAATGAGTTGGAAAAGCATTGAGCTTAAAGATTTATTGAAATTATTGGTTGCGGATGTAAATACGACCGAATGCCCTGATGTAACATTATCGCCATTCAGGATTGAAAGCACTGCAACCAAGGCACACGCATTGAATCAAATAAAAGAAGCATATAATTTGGATATTTATTTCAGAGATAAAAAACTGTATGCCGGATTAGCGTATGGCGAAAGCGGCAGTAAGAGGGTTGTTTATCACTTTCAACAAAATGTTCCAACTTTTCATCAACAAGGCGGATTGATTTTTAAACGCAAAGAAGATGTGAAGATAAAGGTGAGGGCGGTGAGCCTTAGCCCGGATAATAAGAAGATAGAAGTGAATGTGGGTGATGAGTTGGGCGAAACGCATAGTTTGCATTTTTTTAATTTGAATCAAGCGCAGTTGACACAGCAAGCTGCTGCAATGATAGATAAGTTGAAGTACACCGGCTATCGCGGGACATTAAAAGCTTTCGGTGAGCCTAAATCTGAACACGGTGATGTGGCGGTGTTGCAAAGCGATTGGTATCCTGATTTGAACGGAGATTTTTTTATTGATTCGGTTGAAAAAGAATATTCGTTAGGTACTGGTTTTAGAAGGGTGTGTGAGTTGGGGAAGAAAGCGTCTCAATAGTTGTTTTATAAATTATGAGTGAATTTGAAAGAGCATTAAAAAGAAAGATTAAAGGATACATACCTATACAAGCGTTCATTGGAAGTGTTGTAAGCGTTGATGAAACCGACTATACCTGCGAAGTAACGCCGATTACTAACAGCGATACGGCAATAGCGGATGTGAGGTTGAAACCTACTATTGACAGTGTGAAGAAAGGAATCATAGCGATACCGGCTGTTGGTAGTTTTGTGATTGTAGGATTGCTGAGTAATGATATTAACAGCGCATTTGTGATTTGGTGCAGTAATATTACTAAGTATTGCATTGTTACTGAAAGTGGCACTACGTTGGAGTTTAAGGATGATGGGACGATAGAAATAAACGGAAATACGGATGCGGGCTTGGTGAAGGTGAATGTGCTGAAGGCGCAAATGACTGTTTTGCAGAATGAAATTAATACTTTGAAAACAGCAATAGGAACGGCAATAGCGGTGTATTCGGGAGCATTGGATAGTGGAGCATCTGCAACAACATTTAACGCGGTGGTGTTGCCGCAGATAGATTTGAGCGCGATTGAAAATACGAAGGTGAAGCACGGGGGATAGTTGTTAGTTGTTAGTTATTAATTGTTAGAAGACAGAAGACAGAAGCTATGACCGGAAATGATGCTGAGGTATTTGATGCGGATTTTGATTTGATTATCGAAGATGGTGATTTTGCGATAGGTGAAGCCACTTTGCAGCATCAGAATGTATTGCTGCTTTTGCAAAAAGGAGAGACGAAACAATACCCCACCGTTGGTGTTGCGATTCGAGATTACATAAATGAAGACACGGATGCTGATGAGCTGAGAGCGGTGATTTCACAGGAGTTTGAAAATGACGGAATGACAATTGGGACTATTATTTTGAATTCGTTTGAAGACATACAGATAAAAGCAAGTTATTAAATTTGAAAATAATTGTTAAAAATAATCAAGGGATTTGGGACATTGCCATACAGTACTATGGCGCAGCAGAAGGTGTGCGGCAGTTGATAATGGACAATCCGGACAAGGTTAATTTCAATAATAATATTGCACCGGGCACTGAAATAATAATTGATGCAACAAAGGTGATTACGAAGAGTGTGATTGATTATTATACGACCAATAAGCGTGTCCCTGCATCCGCTTATTACGATGCATCTTTAGGTTATGGCATTGGCGACTTTAACAATGATTTTAACAATGATTTTAATAATTAAACAATGGCAGTATTAACAAGAACGGCATTAGCTGCCAAAATAAATAACGTAATCACTGCCAACAACAACAGGGCTATTACAGGGGCTGTGTTAAATGATTTGTTGCAGGACGTAGTAGATTCTCTGTTAAATATAAGCTCTGATAATGTTGCGTTTCAAAAAATGACCACAACACAGCGCAATGCCATTGTATCTCCGGTGCCGATGATAATTTATAATACTACTACTAATACATTTGATGCTTACACAATCGGTATCGGCTGGGCATCAATAGATATAAATGCATAATTAAAACTAAAAAATATGAAAACAAAAAAGAGATTATTGCTATTTGCCTCCCTAATGTTGTTAGGGAACGTTTTATTCGCACAACCGGCAAGCCAACGACCTACTAAAATGATATTTAAGCGCAGCGATAAAATAACTGTAATTGACAGCGCTGGCGGCGTTGGATGTGAAAAAAACACAAGAATAGATAGTTTTGCAAAACATTATTTTCCCCCGCCAACAGTAACGATAACCGGAGCAGGAACTAACACAGTAACGAGTTCGGGTGTTGGAACTTCAACGCCATCTTATACGGTAACTTCTGCGCCAACCCCAACAGTAACGATAACCGGAGCAGGAACTAACACAGTAACGAGTTCGGGTATTGGAACGTCAACGCCATCTTATACGGTAACTTCTGCGCCAACGCCAACCGTAACAGTAACAGGGGCAGGAACGAACACAGTAACGAGTTCGGGTATTGGAACTTCAACGCCATCTTATACAGTAACTTCTGCGCCAACCCCAACAGTAACGATAACCGGAGCAGGAACTAACACAGTAACGAGTTCGGGTATTGGAACGTCAACGCCATCTTATACGGTAACTTCTGCGCCAACGCCAACCGTAACAGTAACAGGGGCAGGAACGAACACAGTAACGAGTTCGGGTATTGGAACTTCAACGCCATCTTATACAGTAACTTCTGCGCCAACCCCAACAGTAACGATAACCGGAGCAGGAACTAACACAGTAACGAGTTCAGGTATTGGAACGTCAACGCCATCATATACAGTAACTTCTGCGCCAACCCCAACAGTAACGATAACCGGAGATATAACAGGCATTGGAACCAATACCATTGTTGCAACATTGGCTAATACCGCAGTAACAGCCGGCACTTATACACTAACAACATTAACGGTGGATGCAAAGGGGAGGATCACCAATGTAACTAATGGCGTAGTTTTAACCAACGCTAATCTAACCGGTGCAATAACAAGTGTTGGTAATTCTACATCTTTAGGTTCATTTACATCAGCTAATTTATCAACCGCATTAACAGATGAAACGGGAACAGGCGCAGATGTATTTGCCACATCGCCAACCTTAGTAACTCCATTGTTGGGAACCCCAACATCGGGCGATTTAAGTAATTGTATAAATTTTGATATCAGCAAACTCATCGGCAGAGCAACAACCTTGCCTTCTTACGTAGATATTAGAAATTCTTTAGGGCGCATGGTTTGGGGCGTCGAAGGCTCAGTTGGAGGAACATTAGCAACGGGAACCACTGCTTGGGCATCAGTCTACGGTTCCGGCGCCGGGTATACTAATCCCGTACAGTGGATAACTAATGGGATAGTTGCGGCAACAATTACGACTACACAGGCGATTCAGACTGCCAATACTTTACAAATAGGAACTCATTTAATAGGCGGCTCGGCAGCACCAACAGGAGCTGTAGGATCCGGTGCGGGTTCGTCTCCAAGTGCGGTAACGTTCTTAAACGCAACGGATTTGGCTGGGCAGATCATCCTTACGATGGGCTCAAGCACTTCAAGCGCTTCTATCCTTTTCACAATTACTTTCGCCATAGCATACAGCACAGCCCCAACAGTAATATTAACACCTGCCAATGGGGTTGCTGTTGAATCTAATCAAACGATTTATGTAGGTACCACAAGTACCACTAATTTTGTTGTTTATTCATTTTCCTCAGCGCCAACAGCATCGGTACAATACAAATGGAACTATCAAGTCATTCAATAAATATGAAAAAAACAATAACAGTAATTGCTTTGAGCTTATTAAGTTCGGTGATTTTTGCTCAAACACAAAAATATTTAATGTTTCAAACAGCATTCAGACCTGTTGTCCCCATTGATAGTATTAATAGTCATTCGGTGGTAATCGACATAGGACTGCATCCTGTTGATGGAATTCCGCCTGATTTTTATAAACAAATTACAGTAATTTTTTCAAACAATTTAACAGTATCTCAAGTAGATCAATTATGTACAGATGCTATTATAAATTATTTAAAATCAATAAATAAATGAGCCATTCCATCTCATACTATTACGACATTATTGTTACTGAAAAACAAACAATGAGTAACCTCACAGGCTTGCAGCCCAGTGTGGATACGTCTCAAACATTGTTAGCTGATGTAACAACGACCAGCCGCGTGGCAAGATGGAGGTTGTGGGTGTGGTGTGTGGCGGTGGCGATGTACTCGTTTGATGTGTTATTTGATTTATTTAAAATAGATTTGCAAAAAATCGCTGATAGCAGCAGGTTCGGCGCACTACCGTGGTATGTGGCTATTGCTAAATCTTATCAAAAAGGATATAATTTAGTATGGGTTGGTAATGCCTACCAATATTCGGTTGTAGATGTTCCTTCTCAAATCATTACGTTCGCTGCTGCCGTTGAATTAGTTACCGGACCGTCGGCATTGGTTAATCTGAAAGTTGCCAAAGGCACAACACCTGTGCCATTGTCGGGTACTGAAATAGCTGCATTTACCGCGTATATTCAAAAAATTAAACCGGCAGGCATCGTGGTAACAGTAATTAGTGAAGTTGCTGATGACTTGCGATTGTTCGTTGATGTAGGTTATGATCCATTGGTGTTGAGCGCCACCGGTGAAAGTTTAATTACGCCTGGCATATTCCCGGTGCAGGATGCTATTAATTTATTTATTCAATCACTGCCATTTAACGGAGTGATGGAGTTAGATACCTTAGTAGATGCCGCGCAAGCGGTGTTGGGTGTTAATAATGTGTATGTAACAAGTGCCTCAGCAAGATATGGAGCTAACCCATACATTGCATTTAGCGAACATTATACGCCCAATGCCGGCTATTTAGCCATTGATTCAGGCACTCCTTTAAGTTCATCCATTACTTATATAGCCAATGTTTAATTACACTTTAAATTGGGATAAAATTATCAAAGAAAATTTGCCTTTGTTCTTGCAAAAGACACAACGGTTGCAATTTATAACGGCGTTAATAAAACCGTTGAAGCTGATAAAGGTTGATTTTGATAATATTTGCGCCTATTACAGCAATAAAGTAATTTATAATGACCGTAAAATTTATTTTGAAAAGATATTAAACGACACCTTCGATACTACCAATAGAGGCATATACATCAGCGATGACAGTATTTTTAATGCCAATTATTTGTATAGAAAAAGTGAATTAAAGCCGCCAAAATATTTATATAGACTTTGGAACAGTTCTATTAGCTATGTAATTGGGCAGTATGCTGTTGAAAACAACAATGTTTATAGGGCATTGGCGAATAATACAAATCACTTGCCATCCACTCATCCTGCGGATTGGCTATACATTGCGCCTATTGGGTACTTAAAAAGAAAAATTGAATATACCGGATTTCGCGGATTCATTGTTAATATACCTATTGCGCTTACTTATGATGATAAACAGATGCAAGCAATCATCAACTATTACAGGCTTGCCGGAGTATTGTACAGAATAATAAAATATTAAAAAAATGAATAGAACGGATTTTACAAAAGTGGGCGGATTTCCCGAACTCCTGAACGATTATGAATTTGAACAATTAGCTGTAAGACAAGCATTGACGGCAATTATGGATATGTTTGAGATACAACCTGATCCATTGGTTGACACCCCTCATTCCTTTATTATACGCGGATGTACACAATATACATCTGTTTATTTGGGTGGATATATTTATTTTAAAGGCGAAATTTATATTTTTGACACAACGACAACCCCTACACCTTCAGGCGGACAATCGCTTGTTTGGGCGGTCGCTGAAACTTATGATGCTACAGGAGATAAAACGATGGAGGATACAAGCACTGCTCACGCTTATGTAGTGCGTAAGATGGTGTTGATTGCAGCTATTTATGATGCCTCAATACATCTATTAGTCGCAGGCGCGGCACGTTTTGAAGACAAAATAGTATCTCTATTTCCACAAGACACTGATTGGATAATTAGCGGCACTAAGCAATATCGCAAGACTAAATCCGGATTTATCCAATTGGCAGGAATCTTGAACGATGCTATATTCACACTCCCTGTGGGCTATCGACCAGCTACTGATTACACAGTAGCAGTTATACAATCTAATGTTGCCATGAACGAAATAGCGGTATATGTGCTCACTATCAATGCCAGCACAGGCATTGTATCAAGTAGCAATCCGACCACCAGCAATTCTGTGGTTGCATTAAATGGAATATCTTTTAAGGGCGCGTAAGTATAAGCTGGGGGAATAAGGTGTCCCCCAGCAATAAAAGTTTTCTGAGAACTTTTTAAATTAAGAATGCTACAGCATTCCGACTGGAGGACAGTGTCTTCTTTCAGATCGGAAGAGCGTCGTGTAGGGAAAGAGTGTAGATCTCGGTGGTC
>ODAK010005071.1_pt1 | contig 13412 bp, 14 predicted proteins | sample 1539591 | NCBI WGS metagenome assembly ODAK01 (sample SAMEA3539303, study PRJEB22396) | soil metagenome | biome: tundra; feature: field; material: soil | place: USA | collected 2010-05 | depth 0.15 m | reverse complement strand
ATCGGCTACGTGATTATGCCCGAACATATTCATCTGCTGATCAGCGAACCCCAGGCCGGGTGCGCCACTTCTCACGCTTTTTGAGGAGTGGCCCGCCGCCGCGACGGCATAATATGCTCTTTCGTCACAGTGGGCCGGTGCTTACGGTTACGCACTCATAATATGTACTTGACAACATATGACTTTGGATACATACTGTGTCGGTGTCGTGGCAAGTATTTTTCCACGCCGAATTCGAGCCTGAATTTGATGCGCTTGACCAAGAGGTTCAAGATGAGTTGCTGGCGCACGCAAATTTGTTGAAAAAATTTGGGCCACTGCTCAAGCGCCCCACTGCCGATACCCTTCACGGATCAAAGCACGACAACATGAAGGAGCTGAGGTTTAAAGCAGCAGACGGCGTTTGGCGAATAGCATTTGCCTTCGATCCTGAGCAAAAAGCTATTTTGCTCGTCGGCGGAGACAAATCAGGTGCTAGTGAGAAACGTTTCTATCGGCAACTTATTAAACAGGCAGACGCGCGGTTCGATCGACACCTTGCTTTTCTAAAGGCGGAAGCATCCAGGCAGAAAGGGGCCAGGTAGCCATGAAGACTTTGGAGCAAAAGCTCAATGAGATCAGTCCAGAGAGGCGGAAAAAGATTAGAGTTCGGACCCGCAAACTAGTTGCACGCGAAATGTCTCTACAAGAACTTAGGCATGCGGTCAATAAAACTCAAAAGACCGTGGCCCGTACGCTCAATATGGGTCAAGATGGAATCTCTCGTCTGGAGAAGCGAAGTGACTTGTTGCTATCCACTCTGCGGAACTATGTAGAGGCGGTTGGGGGAAGCCTAACCCTGGTAGCTCAATTTCCAGACAAGGAGCCGATTGCGATAGGCGGAATTGGTGAAATAGTTGCGGCTCAAGAAAAAGCTAAACGTCGCGCCGCTTACGCGAGATAAAAGATGGGAAATGCAGGGACAGGTTTCCGTTGACGTAATATCTCCATTCCACTAAGAACCGACTTCCTATCACCAGTTCCTCCCGGATTCGATTCATCACCACCAGCCAGTGCCCACCATCACTGACATCGAATCCAACCCATGCAACAATAATGTCCTGAATGAGGCAGTTGCCGAGGTCTGCCCGTCTCAAGACGGTGCTCGATGCTGCCCCAACCGTTTTCGGCGCCATAGGAGGAGCTAAGTCCTTATTCCTCAAAGACTTTCTATGTAACCCGTTTAGAATCAAAGACCATTTCAAAATTTTCCCGCTAACCCTTTGATTTGAAAAGACCGGGGGGGAGGGGGTGGTAGTAACACGGGTTAATAACTTCCAAGTAAACAGATGAAAAGGCACCTACCCCGGGCCGCCCTTTCCCTCTCCCGCCTCCGCTGATCTTTTACCCAGTGACGTGATTCCCGTATTGACAGCCCCACCTTTCGAAGCTAGTCTATGGCGAACAAATGGCGAAATATGCCAATGCGCTCGCGCCCTCGTTTCCCTGGATCCCAGAAAGCCAGCAAGATTCGGCAACCTGCGTCTCCACAGAGAACGAGCCGCGCCCGAAACTCATAGGAATCGCCCGTCTTGCAGCCGAAGGCGATTCGCTCCGCGAAGGACACAATGTCGAATACTTCACCCTCGAGTCACGATCGCTCCTGAGCCGCGTAGTCAGCCAGCGCAATCTTCCATTCAGTTGGGCGATCAACCCGTATCGCGGATGCGAGTTTGCCTGCAAGTACTGCTATGCGCGCTACACCCACGAGTTCATGGAGTTGCGCGATGGAGTCGACTTCGAGCGGAAGATATTCGTCAAGCAGCAGGCAGCGGAGTTGCTGAGGCGCGATTTGAAGAAGGTGAAGCGCGGCGAACAGATCGCGATTGGGACCGCAACCGACCCGTATCAGCCCGCAGAGCGGCGCTTTGAGGTGACGCGTGCGATCCTCGAAGAGTTGGCTCAACATGCTGGTCTGGAAATCGGGATTGTGACCAAGTCGAACCTGGTCACGCGCGATGCGGAGATTCTGCGGCGGCTGGCGGAGAAGAACACCTTGTTCGTGAATGTGACCGTGACCACCGTGGATGTGGAGCTGGCGCGCAAGCTGGAGCCGCGCGCGCCCCGGCCCGATTTGCGCTTGGAGGCGGTTCGTCAGCTGAACCTTGCGGGCGTGGATGCTGGGGTGATCTGCGCTCCGGTGCTGCCGGAGATTTCGGATCATCCCCGGGATCTGGAGGCGCTGGTGAAGGCAGCGCGCGACGTGGGTGCCAAATATATTTATGCGAATCCGCTGTTTCTGAAGCCCTGCTCAGCCGCGGTGTTCTTGCCTTTTATTGCGGAGCACTTCCCGGCTCTGGTCGAAGTTTATCGGACGCGGTATGCGGACCGGGCATTTCTGCCCAAGGGATATGCGGAGCGGCTGTCCAAGTTGATGGTGGCGTTACGGAGGAAATATGGTTTCGGCGGGCAACACGCGCGGATAAGTGAACGGGCACATCTGGCGTATGCGGGAGAACAGATGGGATTGTTTGGGTGAAAAAATACGCACGGTCTCGAATTCATCGCTCACGAGCGGACGGGCGAGGGTGCCCGTCGCTCCATCGACGGCGCTTTATAATGATCGCTCATCATGCCGCCCGCGCAGAATGTCCCTCCATCCACCTCTCTGAAGAAGAAAGCCGGGCACTTTTGGCAGCGCGTCAGCGACGGGCTGGAGATGCGCGAGCTCTGGGGGCAGTTTGTAAAAGACGCTCGTTCCAGTTACCGGCTGTACTCGGCGGACCTTAGCGACCGGCAGGCGGGGCAGTCGCGGAGGCACCGCGTCTGGTACATCACCAAGGCGCTGTTCTGGGCGATCATCGAGAAGCTGTCGCCGGCGCGTCGCGTGCTGCTGCTGCTCGGGCTCATTTTATTGTTCTTCCCGGCCGGCGGATTTACCTACAACGACAGTGCGGGCGAGGTTCGCATTTTTGAGTTTGACCTGCACGTCTTTGGCGGGCTGCTGATCTTCATCGTGCTGCTGCTCGAACTGGCGGACCGGGTAGTGATGAAGCGCGATCTGGAGATCGCCAAGGACATCCAGGCGTGGCTTCTGCCGGGGGCGCCGCTGCAGATTCCGGGATATGCGATCGCCTATGCCACGCGCCCGGCGAATACGGTGGCGGGCGACTACTACGATGTGATTCTGCGGCCGGGGGCTACGCCCAGTGAAGACCGTGTGCTTTTCGTCGTGGCGGATGTGGCGGGAAAAAGTATTCCGGCGGCCATGCTGATGGCCACGTTCCAGGCCAGTCTGCGAACGCTTTCGAGCAGCAGGGTGCCGCTGGCCCAACTGGTGACCGACCTGAACCGCTATGCCTGTTCGAACAGCCAGGGCGGAGCCCGCTTCACCACCGCGTTCCTGGCGGAACTGGATCCGGCGACGGGAGAGCTCTTTTATGTGAATGCCGGGCACAACGTGCCGATTTTGCGCAGAAGATCGGGCAGCGTGGAACGGCCGGAGTTGGGAGGCATCCCCGTCGGCGTTCTGGCGGATGCGGTCTACCAGACGGGAACCACCCGGCTGGACAGTGGAGATTGGCTCGTTATCTTCACCGACGGCGTAGTGGAAGCCGTCAATGCAACCGGGGAAGAGTACGACGAGCCGCGGCTGGTTCGGCTGATCGATCGCGATTCCGGCTCGGCTCCAGCGGAACTTCTGCGCAGCCTGCTGGCGGACCTGGACGTGTTCGTGGGGAACACTCCGCAACACGACGATATGACGTGTTTGCTGCTGAAACGGGGCTGAATCCATCGAGTGATCGGGTCATTGAAAATCACAGAACGCTCTCTTGCAGTTTCACGGCGTACCCTGCGCCTCGGCGATGAATCTCTCGGGAAGCATTAAGGTCCGATCGAAAGGATGCAAGAAACGGGAAAGGCAAACGTTCCAAAATGGGATAGTTGGGCCGCTTTGGGCCTCTGACGGGCGGTTTGGCAGGGAGTGGGGAGATGAGATGGACTGCCAAAATTTGTCAGTCTGGCTCTCTGAAAGTGTCATACTGGGAACAGTGGGATCGCAGAAGAGGTGACTTTCCCACGGAAGGCCATTGAAAAAAAGGAATTTAGTGCGGAAGTACATCTGACTTCCGTCACTTGGGGCTCTGGCACTAAGAGTGCGATAGTAGCGGTGAGTTGGTCATCCAACAGATAGTCAAACGGAGACGAGGAAAACATCAATGCGGAAACAGAAGGGCTTCTCACTTATCGAACTGCTGATTGTGGTCGCGATCATCCTGATCATCGCCGCAATCGCTATTCCGAACTTGCTGCGCGCGAGAATTGCGGCCAATGAGTCGTCCGCGGTGGCATCGGTTCGGACCGTAAACACAGCTCAGATCACTTACAACTCCAGCTACGGCTCGGTGGGGTATGCTGCCTCGCTGACGAACCTGGCGGGCACGAGCTGCGCGCCGCCTAGCTCGACGGGCGCTTGTTTGATTGATTCGCAGCTGGGTAATGGCAGCAAGAGCGGTTACTCGTTCGGTATCTCAAACACGAGCGGCACACCGATCTCCGCCTATAACATTATCGCTGCGCCCCTCCAGCCGAACCAGAGCGGCGTGCGTTACTTCTGCTCGTTCGCGGATGCGGTCGTACGCGTCAACGCCACGGCGGTCATCTCGACCTGCGATTACTCGCAGACCCCCATGAACTAGTAAGTTTTGGTTTGGCAAAGTACCTGGGGGAGGGTACAAGCCGGAAAGAAGCAGAGGAGAAATCCTCTGCTTTTTTTTGCGTTCAGAACTCTCACTGTGATGGAATTCTTCATGAGTGAATCTTTGCCTCGACTGACAAAATTTGGCAGAAAGATTCACCGAGCCTGCCAAATTCTGTCACTCTTACCCCCGAGAACCGATCAAACCGCTGTCATCCAGTCCTTAAAGGAACCGGATTTCTAATAGATATGGGACAAACACCACTCGCATACTTACCTTCGTAATCTCAAGAGATCAACGGTAATTGAAGTGCGATTATCCAGTAAGTTACGTTCATTTCATCGGGCCCATGCTTGGGAGGAGACCGTCATAACATGCAAAAGGAGAAAGGCTTTTCGCTCATCGAATTGCTGATTGTGGTCGCAATTATTCTCATCATCGCCGCTATTGCTATCCCGAGCCTTTTGCGAGCGCGCATTGCCGCCAACGAGGCCTCGGCGGTCGGTTCGCTGCGCACCCTGAATACCGCGCAGATCTCCTACTATTCCAGCTTTCCGAGCGTGGGCTTTGCCACCGTGCTGGCGAACCTGGCCGGAGTCAGCTGCGCGCCCCCAGGAAGCTCAAGCGCCTGTCTGATTGACACGCAGCTTGCCTCGGGCACCAAGAGCGGCTACACGTTCACCATCGGAGGGCTGGCGGGAACGCCGAATGCTACCTACCAGTTCCGCGCCGACCCCGTGGCTCCGAGCAAGACCGGCATCCGCTACTTCTGCACATTTGCGGACGCGGTGATTCGCACAGGCACCACCTCGCTGACCACCTGTGACTACTCGGCCAGCCCGATGCAATAGTCTTTGAGTCTGGCAACTGCCTGGGGGAGGGCACGAGCCAGAACAAGCAGAGGAGAAAATCCTCTGCTTGTTCTCTTGTTCAAATCTCTCTGAGAGTTCCTTACGTCAATACGTACCGCGGCTGAAGACGCGCGCTCTTAAAAGCCGTTATGAAACAAAGCTTTAGAATCTGCTGACAGAAAGTGTCACTTCTGACAGCTGCGGAATGTCGGCGGGGCCCGAACGGCGAGTCTCGGCTCAGACTTGGGCCATATACCAATGACTTACGGGTGGTCTAATGACCCCCGGTCCGGCATCAAAAGTGCACTCGATACAGTGGACTTAAGCCGGGTTTGTCCTCCGGGATTGGGGCATCGGGATGCGACGGGCACGAGGATTTTCTCTCATTGAGTTACTGATTGTGGTGGCAATCATTCTGGTTATTGCGGCAATCGCGGTGCCCAGCTACTTGCGGGCGCGGATCCAGGCCAATGAATCGGCAGCGGTCGGCTCGCTCCGAACATTGAACGTGGCCCAGACTTCCTATTTTTCGGCGTTTCCTACGGTGGGCTATGCCTCATCGCTGGCAGCTTTGGGAGGCACCAGTTGCACCCCCCCCAACCCGACTAGCGGGTGCTTCATCGATACGGCGCTGGCTGCTGGTGCGCGCAGTGGATATAGCTTCACGCTGGGGAGTGTGACCGGGACACCGAGCCAAGCCTACCAGATCACCCTGGATCCATTATCCCCGGGCTACACAGGCACCCGCTATTTCTGTTCTTTCTCCGATGGCGTAGTGCGCACCAACGCGAACTCGATCGCGACCTGCGATAGCACGTTGGCTCCACTTAACTAGGGCGGGTTTTGTCAGCTTCCGCGTGCTTTACCTTGGTAACCGGCGCCAGGTCGTTCTGGCACAACCCACGCGCTCATTGCATATAATTCTCTCCATGACACTCCAACCAAAGGGCATGGCCCTGCACGCATAGCCATGGCAGCGATTGAAATCCTGGATCTGGAAAAGAGCTATCGGGTCGGCTTCTGGCACCACCGGCCCAAGGTGGCCTTGCGTCCGTTGCGGCTCACCATCGAGGAGGGAGAAGTATTCGGCTTCCTCGGTCCGAACGGCGCGGGCAAGACTACAACCCTCAAACTTCTGATGGGGCTGGTGTCCCCTACGGCGGGGACGGCGCGGATTCTGGGGATGGACATCGATGATCCGCGGGTAAAAGCACAGACCGGGTTCCTGCCCGAACAACCGTACTTTTACGACCATCTGACCGGCGAGGAGCTGCTTACTTATTATGCGCAGCTTTCCGGGGTTCCAGCGAAGGAGCGTTCGCGGCGCGTGGCCGCGATGCTGGAGCGGGTTGGACTGACCGATTCGGCGCGAACGCAGTTGCGCAAGTACTCCAAGGGGATGTTGCAACGGGTGGGGCTGGCGCAGGCCATCCTGCACGATCCGAAGCTGGTATTTCTGGACGAACCGATGTCGGGCCTGGATCCGATGGGACGGCGCGAGGTTCGGGAGATGATCCAACAGATGCGGAATGAAGGGAAGACCGTGTTCTTCTCGACACACATCCTGTCAGACGCGGAAGCGCTCTGTGACCGGGTGGCCGTGATTCACCAGGGTGAATTGCGCGGAGTGGGGGCGGTGGCGCATTTAACCTCGCAGGCGCAAGGCAAAGTCGAGATCATCTTCTGCGCGTCAAGTGTGCCGGCGGCTTTGACAAATCTCGGGGTCGAGGCGCGCGTCAACGGCGAAATGGTGAACGCGGTGCTCGCGGAAGAAAAGCAGGACGAGGCCCTGGAAATATTGCAGCGCGCGCACCTCCGGCTCATCTCGCTGACTCCGGTGCGCAGTTCGTTGGAGGAGTTTTACGTGCAGAAACTACAGCCGCGGGAAAACGGCAAGGGGGCGGGCGCATGAATTCGCGGATTGGATGTGTTGCCTTCAATACCTTTCGCGAGGCCGTGCGCGACCGCGTTCTCTACAACCTGGTCGCATTCGCGGTGCTGCTCTCGGGAGCGGCCATTCTGGTAGGGGAAATTTCGATCGACATCGAGCGTCTGGTGGTGGTGAACCTGGGACTGACTGCGGTGTCGCTGTTCGGGGTGGTGATCGCGATCTTCATGGGGATTGGGCTGGTCTCCAAAGAGATCGAAAAGCGGACGCTCTACACGGTGCTTTCGCGCCCGGTTCGCCGCTGGGAGTTTGTGGTCGGCAAGTTTCTCGGCCTGACGGGAACGCTGGTGGTGAACACGTTTTGCATGGCGATCGGCGTATTTCTGGCGCTGCTTTATGTGGCCCACAAATTCGAAAAGGCAGATGTCTGGGTGCTGGTCGCACTGTACTTCATCGTGCTCGAATTTCTGATCGTGTGCGCGCTGGCGCTGTTCTTCTCGTCGTTCTCTACGCCCCTCATGTCGGCGGTGTTCACGTTTGCGCTGTTTGTGATCGGAAGCCTGGCCGAAGATCTGCGGGGGTTTGCACGGATCACCCATGGCTTGGCGGGCGCGCTTGCGACCGGAGCCGCGTACCTGGTGCCGAATTTTTCGGCCTTCAACATCATCAACCAGGCGGCGCATGGGGACGCGGTGCCGGGACGGTTGATTCTCTATAACACGGCGTATGCGCTGCTGTATTCGGCCATGACCATTTCCGGGGCGGTGCTGATCTTCCAGCGCCGAAACCTGAAATGAGCAGCGCACGCCGCGTCAATGTGGTGGCGACCATCGTTCTGGCACTTTCGATGGCCGGCGGAGTCACGACGCTTTACGCCATCGATCATCTGCCATTGAGGTCCGTGGCACAGCAAGCGCTGTATGTACGGTCGACGAAAGTGCTCCGGCGGATGTGTCTGGGCTATACGGGTTTGCTGGCCGATATTTACTGGACGCGCGCTGTGCAGTATTTCGGCTTCCAGCATTTCAGAGGCTCGGGAGATTTCCGCTTGCTGGCGCCTTTGCTGCAGGTTACTACCGAACTCGATCCGCACATGCTTCCCCCCTATCAGTTTGGCGCCAACTTCCTGGGACCAAAACCGCCCAATGGCGCGGGATTGCCGGGCGATGCGATGAACTTGCTGCAATTTGGCATCGAGCACAATCCCGACCAGTGGAGGCTTTACTACAACCTGGGATTTCTGTACTACACGGAATTCAAAGATTACGCCAAAGCCGCCGACGCGTTTGAACGCGGATCGAAGCTCCCCATAACCAACAAATTTATGCCCATCCTGGCGGCGAAGATGGCGCAGCACGCGGGCGAATTCGATACCGCACGCATGTTGTGGTACACCACCTACCAAAGCACAAATGAGGCCGCCATCAAGAAGAATGCGGTCGATCATTTGCGGGCTCTTCAGGTAGATGAAGAGGTAACGCAACTCGAAGGGGTGATCGAAAAGTACCGTCAACAGACGGGACGCCTGCCCTCCAGCATCGGCGATCTCGAGCGTGCTGGCTTTATCCGTGGCACACCCGAGGATCCGAATGGGCATCCCTACAAGCTGATGCCGGATGGCCGAATCGAAGTGCAAGATCCGCAGAGCATTCTTTACATCACCAAAGGCCTGCCGCCCGGCATGGCTTCGCCCACGCCCACTTCAACGGCCAAGAAACCGGATTCAAAATCGTAGTGTAGCGCCGGCATCCTGCCGGCGGTCTCGAGGGCGTCTCGCCCTCGGCACGGCGGGCCGGGCTTGCCCTGAGCTTGTCGAAAGGACGCTTGCCCCGCCGGAGCTTTTGCGCCACCGTCTGTGTGGTGGCGGGGCTGTGCCCCGCCGGGTACGGGGCAGAGCCCCGTTACCACACAAGCTGGTACGTTTGCTCCTGCGGATTTGCTAGCATGCAGGCGTGTCGCCGGATTTTCTCCAACAACTTTGGACCGCGCTCCGCGACTGGTGGCGCGAGCAGGCACGGGCCAGAGGCGCGATCGGCGCGGGTTCCCTTCTGCTGCGGGAGTTGTGGGGATTTGTGCGCCAGTCGACTCCTGCGCAGCGCCGGCAACGCTATGGCGACATGGATTACGACTGGGAGCAGCGGGTGAATACGACCAGCGGCGCGGTGAGCTGGCGGACCCGGCTTTTGGGCGTATTTCATTCAGACTATCAGCCGACTGATCCAGCCATGTTTCGGGAGATGATGGCCGCGCTGCCGATCGAGTTCAAACAATTTACGTTCGTTGATGTCGGGTCGGGCAAGGGACGCACGCTTCTCATGGCGTCGGAGTATCCGTTTCAGAAAATTGTTGGTGTCGAATTGATCGCGGAGTTGCATCGGGCGGCTGAGGAGAATGTGGCCAGGTATCGACTCCGTTTGCATCCCGCGGTGTTGCAACAGGGCGGTTCACAGCGAAATGGTTTGCAGCAAGTCACTTCGCAGCAAGCCGCGCCGATCAAGACGTTATGCATGGATGCACGCGACTATATCTTTCCGGAAACGCCGCTGGTGGTGTATCTGTTCAATCCGCTGCCGGAGGTGGGGTTGCGGCAGGTCATGCGAAACCTCGAGGAATCCTGGGAACGAGCGCCGCGGCCGGCTTGGATTGTGTACCACAACCCCGTATTGGAATTCGTGCTGATGCAATCGTCCCTGTTGGTGAAAGAGGTGGCCAAGCCGGAGTACTCTGTGTTCCGGATGATCTCGGGGCACGGCAGTTTATCAGGGCAGTGAGCTCAAAATACAGCGGTCAAGCGGATACAACGCTCGCCGGTCCCCACACTTAGGATCCGAACTTCCGCAATCAAGGTTCTTCTCTGGTTCATCGCGCACGAGCAGACGGCGAGGACGCCCGTCGCTCCATTCCTCCTCGCCGACGGAGTCGGGTAAAATCAGGTCAGGGGATTCCATCTTTCGTGAAAAATGGCTGGCTTTACTTCCTGGTGATTGGGGCAGCAGTGTCGCTGGGCTCTGCCCAGGAAGTCCATCCGCCGGACTTGCATCCTCAGGACATTCGCCAACTGGCGCACGCCGTCGATGAGCATTACAACCACCTGCACAGCCTGGAAGGGGAGTTTACGGAAACCTACCGGGGCGAGGGCACCGAACGGGTGGAATCGGGCACGCTATGGCTGAAAAAGCCGCGCAAGATGCGATGGGAATACCGTTCTCCCAAAGAGAAGCTGTTTGTGAGCGACGGTCGAATTGTGTGGTTTTACGTTCCGGCAGAACGGCAGCTTAGAAAAACAGAATTCCGGAAGCTGGATGACCTTCGCTCTCCGATTGCCTTCTTGTTGGGTAAAACCAAACTGGAGAATGAATTACGCGGTCTTTCGAAGGTGGTAGATCAACCGCCGATGAACCCTGGAGACATCCTGTTGCGAGGCGTGCCGCAGGCGATGGCTGGTCAGGTCAACGAGGTACAACTGGAGATCTCGCCCTCTAATCAAATTGTCCGCATCGTTTTGATGGATGCGGAAGGCGGGACGACGGAATTTCGGTTTGCGGGTTGGAAGGAAAACGTGGATTTGAACGATAGCCGATTCCAATTTACGCCTCCCCCCGGCGTGGAGACAATAGATGGAGGACTGGGCCGGTAGAGGCCGCTGGCTTCGAGGCTTCCAGCGGCCAGCTAGGAGTCGAAGTTACTTCCGTACCACGGTGTTGCATTAGATGCGGTAAGCGCTTTGGGAACACAATGTTACACTTGCTTTACACCCTGAGAATCAGACGGTAGCGATGGCAGAATTCCTGGTCAAAGTTGCGGACGAGCAAGGCCACATGCTGCAGCAGGTGGAGCATGGGTTTTCGGAAGCGGAGGTCCATGACCGCTTCGCGCAGCAGGGATACCTTGTCTACTGGGTCAAGCCGCGGACGATCCTGAGCGGCGGTCGCGGGAAGTTTGGCAAGCGCGGCAAGCTCCGGCAGTCGACGTTTCTGATCTTCAACCAGCAGTTCTTGACCCTGATCAAGGCTGGCTTGCCCATCCTGACGGCGCTCGATCTGCTAATCAAGCGGCAGCGGGATAAAGCTCTGCTCAAGCTGCTGGAGAACGTTCGGGAGCGGGTGAAGGGCGGCGAGTTGCTTTCGGATTCGTTTGCCGCGCAGCAGATTTTTCCCAAGATGTACACGACGACGCTGATGGCGGGCGAGAAGAGCGGCAACATGGAAGAGGTCCTGAGCCGCTATATCCAGTACCAGCGCATGGTGCAGACCTTCCGCAAGAAGCTGCTGGTGTCGCTGGTCTATCCCGCACTGCTGATTTCGGTGGTCACGGTGATGCTGGTTTTCCTGATCACCTATGTGGTGCCCAAGTTTGCCGACCTGTTCAATAACCTCGGAGCGCAACTGCCGGCGATCACGGTGTTCATGCTGGCACTGGGACTGAACGCGCAAAAATATGGGTGGGTCGTCGCGCTGGGACTGGCCGGAGGCGGTTTCCTGTTGTGGCGATGGAAGCAGAGCGATCGGGGCGCGGAGGCGATCGACCGATTCATGCTTTCGCTGCCGCTGGTCGGGGAGATCCGTCTGAAGTACCAGGTAGCCAATTTCTCGCGCATCCTGGCGACGCTCCTGCAAGGCGGATTGCCACTGGTGCCGGCCATGGAAACAGCGGGCGCTTCCATGAGCAGCCGGCAGATGTTGAACGGTGTCACCGCTGCGGCGGAGCGGGTGCGGGAGGGTCAAACACTGGCCAAGAGCCTGGAGGACCAGAAGTTGTTTCCCGACCTGGCGGTGGAGATGCTTGAGGTTGGCGAGTCCACGGGCGCACTGCCGGCCATGCTCAGTTCGGTGGCGGAGTTCTACGAAGAGGACGTGCAAACGGCGCTGGGCGCGGCCATGGCGCTGATCGAGCCGCTGATCCTGATTGTCATGGCGGTGTTTGTCGGCGGCGTCCTGATTTCTTTGTATATGCCGATCTTTACATTAGGGGCGAATGTGCATTGATCTCGTAGAGACGGGGGCTTGCCCCGTCTCGCTCGGCAACAAAAACGCGGCAAACCGCGTCTCTACAAAAAAGGCTGTGTATGGGGCTGTAGATCGGAATAGGAATGGCGGATAAGAAAACAGCGGTAATCAACGGCAGCAAGTTGCCGGACCCGACGGTGCCGGTTCCCGACGAACTGGAGCGCGCCCGCGATATTGCGCGGCGCTATCGTTGCGAATTCATCGATCTCAGCGATTTCCAACTGCACCACGATCTGTTCGAGAAGATCCCTGTGCATCTGATGTTCCGCTATAACTTCGTCCCGCTGGATGAAACCGCGGACGGGCGGCTGGCGATCGCCATTGCCGATCCCAGCCAGTTGATGATGATCGACGAGATCAGCCTGCTGCTCGGCAAGCGGATTCTTACCAAAGTTTCCACCCTCAAACAGATCTCCGACATTCTCAAAAAGACCGAGCAGTCCAAGCGCGTCCTCGAAGACGCCAGCGAAGGATTCACGCTCGACGTGATCCGCGAGGACGAAAGCGGTAACGACGAAACCATCTCCATCGACAAACTGACGGCGACCGCGGGCGCCGACATGAGTCCGATCATCCGCCTGGTCGACACCACGATTTTCACCGCACTGCAGCGCCGAGCGAGCGATATCCACATCGAAACCCGGGATGACTCGGTGTACATCAAGTTTCGTATTGACGGCGTGCTCACCAATGCCATGCCGCCCATCGGCAAGGAACACCATTCGACCATCATTTCGCGCATCAAGGTCATGAGCGAGCTCGATATTTCCGAGCGCCGCGTGCCCCAGGACGGCCGCTTCCGCGTCAAGTACAACGGGCGCGCCATCGACTTCCGTGTATCCATCATGCCGTCGATCCACGGCGAAGACGCTGTACTCCGCGTGCTCGACAAGGAATCGATGAGCGAGAAGTTCAAGAAGCTCACGCTCGACGTGGTCGGCTTTGACGAAGTGGACCTGCGGCGTTTCCGCCGCTACATCAAGGAACC
>ODAK010005070.1_pt1 | contig 13412 bp, 7 predicted proteins | sample 1539591 | NCBI WGS metagenome assembly ODAK01 (sample SAMEA3539303, study PRJEB22396) | soil metagenome | biome: tundra; feature: field; material: soil | place: USA | collected 2010-05 | depth 0.15 m | reverse complement strand
GCCAGATCGGGCTCGATGCCGGTGGTATCGCAATCCATCATGAAGCCGATGGTGCCGGTGGGCGCGATCACGGTGACCTGCGCGTTACGGTAGCCGAAGCGGACGCCGGATTCGTAGGCTTCGTCCCAACACTGCTGGGCGCCCTGGTGCAGGGCCGTGGCGACGTGGTTGCGGCCAATGCGGTTGACGGCGTCCCGGTGCATGCGGATCACTTCCAGGAACGGCTGCTCGTTGGCTGCATACCCTTCAAACGGGCCGGTCGCCTCAGCGATACGCGAACTGGTGAGATAGGCCTGGCCGCACATGATGGCGGTGATGGCGGCGGCGGTATCGCGGCCCTGGTCGCTGTCGTAGGGCACGCCCATGGACATCAGCAGCGCGCCCAGGTTGGCGTAGCCCAAACCCAGCGGCCGGAAGCTGTGCGAATTCCCGGCGATCTTCTCGGTGGGGTAGCTGGCGTTATCGACGATGATCTCCTGCGCCATGATCATGGTGTCCACCGCGTGGCGGAACGCTTCCACGTCGAATTGGCCGTCGGGCCCCACGAACTTCATCAGGTTCAGCGAGGAGAGGTTGCAGGCCGAATCGTCCAGGAACATGTACTCCGAACAGGGGTTCGAAGCGTTGATTCGCGCCGAGTTCTTGCAGGGATTCCAGCGGTTCACCGTGGTATCGAACTGCATGCCCGGGTCGCCGCACTGGTGGGTGGCTTCGGCGATCTGGCGCACCATGTCGCGCGCCTTGCAGCGCTTCACGGGCTGGCCGGTGGAGACGGAGCGGGTCCACCAGTCGCCGTCCGTCATGGCGGCTTCCATGAAATCGTCGGTGGCGCGTACGGAGTTGTTGGCGTTCTGGAAGAAGATGGAGCTGTAGGCCTCGCCGTCGAGCGAGGAATCGTAGCCCGCCTCCACCAGCGTGTAGGCCTTCTTCTCCTCCTTGGCCTTGCACCAGATGAACTGCTCCACGTCGGGGTGGTCGGCGTTCAGAATCACCATCTTGGCGGCGCGGCGGGTCTTGCCGCCGGATTTGATCACGCCGGCGAACGCGTCGAAGCCCTTCATGAAGGAAAGCGGCCCGGAGGCGCGCCCGCCGCCCGACAGAATGGCGTTCTCTTCGCGGAGGGCCGAGAGATTCGTGCCGGTGCCGGAGCCCCATTTGAACAGCATGCCCTCGGTCTTCGCCAGGTCCAGAATCGACTCGAGCGAGTCCTTCACGGAGACGATGAAGCAGGCCGAGCACTGCGGGCGCACGACCCCGGCTTCCAGCTTGCCGATGCGGCCGACCGTTTTGTCGTAAACCCAGCCATACCCGCGAGCCTCCGGGACGCCGACGTTAAACCAGACCGGAGAGTTGAAGCAGGCCTTTTGCGTCAGCATGAGGTGGGCCAGCTCCAGGCGGAAGTTTTCGCCGTCCTGGCCGGTCTTGAAATAGCCGTCCTTCTGGCCCCACCCGGTGATGGCGTCCACCACCCGCTGCACCAGTTGGGACACGCCGGTTTCGCGGTCCGGCGACCCGAGCTTCCCGTGGAAGTACTTGCTGGCCACAATGTTCGTGGCGGTCTGGGACCAGTCCATGGGGGCCTCGACGTCGCGCTGTTCGAAGATGACGGCGCCCTTGTCGTTGCCGATGGAAGCGGTGCGGGTTTCCCACCGAATTTCGTCGTAAGGAGTCTTGCCGGCTTCGAGCCGGGCGGTAAAATAGCGCGGGAATGAAACCCCGGTCCTGGTCTTGATGTCGTTTCCGGTCTTCACGGATTCCATTTTCGCACTGGCGTTGGCTGAAAGCTGGCTCACTGCACCCTCCTGGATTCCTTGCTGGGGACTCGCATTCGTAATAGTGCCCCAAGATATAGTGTGGCGTCAAGGAAAATATCTATATGAAGGGTCTTAAAGTTACGAAACTCTCATTGGCCGCCGAGGAACGCGGATCAACGCGGATTGAAAACAAAACACTTACACTTCTCAAGAATCCGTGTTTATCCGCGTTCATCGGCGGCCAAATGGTCTTTTTTGCAATGGGTTAGATCAGGCGCCCAGGTCTATCCGGAACGTCGCCCCCTTGCCTGGTTCGCTCTCCACGGAGATGCGGCCGCCATGGTCGCTGACCACCGACTGCACGATCGCCAGACCCAGACCGGTTCCGTGTGTTTTGGTGGTGTAGTAGGGCGTGAAAAGGCGCTCGCATTCCTCGCGCGTGAGGCCTTGGCCGGTGTCGGAAACCTCCACTCGTACGCCGGCCGGGAAGGTGATGGTGCGCACCGTCAAGGTTCCGCCGTTCCCCATGGCGTCGATGGCGTTCAGAACCAGGTTGCGCAGCACGCCGGTCATCTGCTCGGCGTCGGCCCTCACCGGACGCAGGCGGGGGTCGAGCTCCAGCCTGGTCTCGACACGAGCCCGCGCGAGCTGTGGTTCCATCAACTTCAACGCTTCGGCCGCCAGGCTGTTGAAATTCACGGGGCGCATTTCGGGCGCGGGCATTTTGGCGAAGTCGCTGAAGCGCGCAATGATCTGCTTGAGGTTTGCCAGCTCGGCGAGGAGGGTCGCGGCCCCCTCGCGGAACACCTCTTCGAACTGTTCGGGATGGCTCTCGCGGGCCCGCTGCATGTTCTCGACCGTGATTTGCAGCGGGAACAACGGGTTCTTCAGCTCGTGGGCCAGGCGCCGCGCCAACTCGCGCCATGCCGCCACGCGTTCGGCCTGCACCAGGCGCTCGCGCTGCTCCACGATCTCGTGCGTCATGCGGTTGAAGGCGCGCGCCAGTTGGCCGATTTCGTCGGCGGAGGTGGTTTCCACCGTGGTCCCCCAGGCGCCGTCGGCCACCTTTCCGGCGCTTTCGGCGAGCTTGCGGACGGGCCGCGTGACGCGCGCCGTAGCCCACCAACTCAACGCGATGCCTAAGGCAATGCCGCCGGCCCCCACGACGATGCCGGTCCAGCGGAGGAACGATTCCAGTTGTACTAATTCGCGGCTGGAACTGGCAATCAGCAGGACGCCGAGCAGTTCGTTCCCGCCTCCGGTGAGCGGCAGGGCGTGCAAGGTGGTGGCATCCGCGCCCGACCCCACGGTAGCGCCGACCTCCCGAGGGTCCTTTCGTACCCGTTCGATGAACGGCCGGAGAAGCGCGACCTGCGCCGATCCAAGGTCGGTCGCGCTCTCGATCAGGTCGGCGGGGGAGAACTCCGCGTTGAGATTGCGATACAGCAGGACCCGCATGCCGGCCGGCAACACCAGTGTGGAGAGAAACTCGCGGTCGAGCTGTTGGCCTCCCACGACGTACAGCTTACGGTCGCCGGCCGTGGCCGTGCCGGCGGCGGACAGCGCCAGGGTGAAACCGTCGGGCAACTCTTCGCGCCGGAGGAAGGCGCGACCGGTCCGCCACGCTCCCGCCGCGAGCCAGTCTTCCTTGTAGCCGAAGCGGGCGGGCCATTCCGCCGAGGAAACGATGGCGCCGTCGCCAGCCACCAACTCCAGCAGGCCCAGGCCGTGAGCGGCGGCGAGCGAGGCGGCTTCGCCATAATACGGCGAGGAGTCCGATGCCATGGCGATGTTGACGGCCGCGTCGGAAGCCGCGATGCCGTTTACTTCGCGCACGATTTCATCCCCCCGGCGCTGAAACTCCGCGCGAAACTGCGCCACCAGGTCGCCCGCCCGCTGAACTTCCAGGGACTCGAAAGCGCGGCGCGTGGTAACCGAGACGACCCACTCGACCAACCCGACGGCGGCCACCACGGCCACGGTGAAGATCAGCAGCAGGCGCGTGCGGAAGGTCATGGCCGGCCGCTCTCCAGCCACAGGTTCTGAAAGCGCCACTCGCCCAGGGGAGTGATGCCCGGTCCGCCTTGGACGCGCGGCGAAACGCCGTACACGTCCGGCAGATGAAACAGCGGGATTGCGCGAAAGCCTTCGAGCAGGGCGCTTTCAGCCGCGTACAGCGTCTCCGGCGAATCGGCGCGCGGCGGTTCGGGGAGGCCTAGCGCGGCGGCCAAGGCCTTCAGGGCGTCGGACGGGTCGGAAGAGGCCACGCGCGCTTCCACCAGGCGTGCGTCCGCATCGGCGCCTCGCGGCGCCAGGACGACGGTAAGGCCGGCGTCCCGCGCATTGACCGAGATGCGCTCCGCCATGGGCTGAGCGGAAGCGTCCTCCACCGCCAGCGTGATCCGGCGCGCCGGAGCGGGCACTCCGCCGGCGAGCGCCCGCGCTCTCGACAGGTCAACCGTGGTGGGGAACAAGAACGCGTACCCGGAGAGCCACTGCGGCAGGAGTGCGCCGGAGATCTCGCCCTGCCGCTGCAGGAGAACATTGTAGATAGCGGTCCGGTCCACGGCCAGGGCGAGGGCTTCGCGGATCCGGGCGTCCGCGATGCGCGGGTGGAAGACAACCGCCAGCACGCGCATAGGCGCGGAGGACCACACCTTGCGGCCGGAGGTTGGCCGGCGAGGTTCGTTGGCGCCGAGCTCCACCACGTCGGCTTTGCCCAACCCGAAATCGATCGCCTGGTCGCGCAGCGGCCGCGCCATTTCGATTTCGATGGTATCGAGAAAGGGGCGGCCGCCCGAGGCGTTCTCGTCGGCCGCATAGACCGCGCGCCGGCCCGGATCCCAGTTCGCTACCGTGAAGCCCGGGGCGAGCGAACTCCAGCGGCGCAGTGCCTGCGGCGAATCGGGCGCGTCAATCGATTCGTGGATTTCAACGTGGAGCGCGCCGCCGTAATGGGGCCGCGTGGCGGCACGGGCAGTGACAGAGAGGAGCAGCGCCCCGAAGAGTGCCCGCTTACAAACCGCAAACCACGGTGAGGAGATAAGCCGCATATTTGCCTGCCGATAGGTCCTTGGAGACCGCCAGAACCGAGGCGTGGTCCGAAACCCAAAGCGCCGTGACGGGGCCGGGGAACTCCGCCGGCGCCCCAAGCGGCACGGCGGTGCGGTTCACGATGGCAAAGGCCTGGACCGCGTCCGGTTCGGCGCCGTCGCCGGGCCGCGTGGCGAGAACCTGGGAGCCGCTCGCGCAGCGTGCGTCCGTGCCCGCGATATCGCTGCCCCAGGAATTGAGGTCGCCGGCCGGGTCGAAAGATTCGTCGAAGAGGCGGGTCCGCCCGTCCACCATGGCGAGCAGCCACAGCGCTTTTCCCCGCTCTTCCACGGAAGCGGCGGAATAGAACGGATCGACGGTTTTCCGCAGGCCGGTTTGGGTGGCTACGCGGCCATCGAAATAGTTGCGGCCGGCGGCAAAATTCGCCAGCAGCATGTCGCGGCTGCCCGATTCCAGCAGCCAGGGATCGTCGGCCGCTTTGCATCTCAGGGAGACCGGCGGCTGCCACGCGCCGCTGCACGCCAGTCCCGGTAAGTAGACCTGGTAATTCGATCCCATAATGCGCAACCGGCCGCGCAGGTCCCTGGGCCACGTCTTCGGCGCCGGCAGCGCCACGGACATCGAGCGGGTCCACTGGCCGTCCTGCCGGCTGAACCAGACCAGGATAGAGGGGGTGAGCAGAAGCATCTGGTCCCCCGGGAACGCCGCGTCGAGGATCTGCTCCTCCTGTTCCCACACAAGTCTCTTCTCGATCGCGGCTCCAGGCGCCAAGCCGGGGCCCGGCGCGGCGCGGTTCCAGGCCGCGAACCAGACTTGGCGCTCGTCGCCCTTCCGGACTTCCTCCGCCAGCAGATACTGCGAAGCGTTTTCGGAAATCGTGATGCGCGCTTCCACCACACCAGGGGCGATATCGCCGAGGATTCCGCCGGCGGACTTGAAAACAGGCTCAAAGGCGTCGCGCGCCTCGCCCAACTCCGCGGATCCCAGGGACGAGAGATTGCGCCACGCGATCGAGACCGACTGGCCCGGGCCGGCCAAAGCGGCAGTCTTCCGCGCGAGTTCGCGCGCCGCCCCCTTCAGGTCGTCGGCAGCGTGGGCGCCGTGCGCAACGAGCAACAACAGCGCAGGGAATGCCGCGGACCACCCCTTCACGGCTGCGATGGTAACACATTGGCGGTTCTCCGGCCCGGCTACCGCGGCGAGGGGCAGGCGACCCCCGCCGCGGGCAGTTTCAGTTTTGGAGCGCGACAAGACGGTCTACGTCAACCACGACTTTTTCTACATCGATGACGCGGACTTCGAGCCCGCTGTTCCTCAAAGTCTGATACGCTTGAGCCATACGTCATGCGGACCCTTCCCCGGATGGAAGAAGGGCCGCTCGAAAGGCATCTGTTCATTTGCCTGGTGTTGCCAGGGGCGTCGGAAGCCTTGAGGCGAACTGGGCGGCGGGTACGCCCGCTTCGCTGCCTTGGTTGTCGACGGATCGGGTTTCGAAAGCCCGGTAGACGCTATGTTCCGATTTCTTTCCGAAAACCAACCATGATGCGCAATCTTTTGTTTCCGACACTCGTCGGGATGCGGTTGCTGTCTGCGCAGACCGCGCTGCCAACGGAATGGATCGATTCCGACACCGGCCATCGCGTTATCCGTCTTTCGCGCGAACCCGGCGCCGCTTCGCTCTATTTCCACCAGAACGCGTACTCGGCCGACGGCAAGAAGCTCGTCGTCACCAATCCCCACGGAATCGCCACGATCAATCTCGCTACACGCGAAATCGATCAGGTCGTCGAGGGGCGTGTGAACATTCTTGTGACTGGCCATAAAACCGGCCAGATTTACTACACGAAAGACGGCGCTATCTTCGCCACGGATCTGGACACCCACGTTACACATGAGGTGGCGAAGATTCCGGTCCAGGCGGGCCGGGGCGGCGCCATCGCCGTCAACGCGGATGAAACCATGCTGGTGGGCATCGCGGCCGATCCCGATGGAAAAACCGTTCCTCGTACTCCACCGCCCGGCGGGCAGGGTGGAAGCCTTGAGGCGAACTGGGCGGCGGGTACGCCGAAGATGCTCTACACGATTGACATCAAGACGGGAACGTTCCGGAAGATCTACACGGAGAACGACTGGACCAACCACCTCCAGATGTCGCCCACCGACCCCAATCTCATCATGTTCTGCCATGAAGGGCCGTGGCACTATAACGACCGGGTGTGGACGATCCACACGGACGGCACGGGCCTGCGATTAATGCACGAGCGGACGATGAACATGGAAATCGCGGGGCATGAGTTCTTCAGCGCGGACGGCAAGACCGTCTGGTACGATCTACAGACCCCGAAGAGCGCGGTTTTCTGGGTCGCGGGCGTGGAACTCGCCACCGGGCATCGCACGTGGTATCACCTCGAGCGGAACGAATGGTCGGTACACTTCAATGTTTCGGCGGACGGGAAGCTGTTCGCCGGCGACGGGGGCGGCCCGGCCAGCGTTGCCGCGCGGTCTCCAGACAACGAAGCTCTGAACCCACCGGGCAACGGCCAGTGGATTTACCTTTTCCGGCCGGTCATGGTTAAGGGAAGTTCATTCCGCGACAAGAAAGACCTGATCGACATCGGCTATTTCAAGTCCGAGCGTCTCGTTAATCTCGCGAAGCATAACTACAGCCTCGAGCCGAATGTCACGTTTTCCCCCGACATGAAATGGGTCGTCTTTCGTTCTAATATGCTCGGCCCTACGCATGTCTTCGCGGTCGAGATAGCTAAGCCGTAATCGCGGCCGCATCCCGCTCGAGGTCGTCAACCAGAGATCCCGCACCATGACGGCGGCCGATGCGCCAGGCTGCGCGATTCCCCCAAACCCGCGAGACCCCTTCGTCTCCTTCACGCTGCATAGCCATCAGTCCGACCATTCAATCCCCATAACCGACCCTGGCGCTCCAGTTTAGTTCACTGAGCGGTCTCATCAATTTCGCGGCGTTCACGCGCTCCTTGCTCCCCGGCTTTCCGGCGCCGCGAAACTGATGAGACCTTTTTTCAGTCACGTCAACTCTAAAATCCGCATCCCCATGCATCCACACCACTTACCATCAGCCAGCACCCCAGCCCTCACCCACCCCCTGCTACCCTCATACCAGGAAGTATGTCTACACTCAAACAAATCCAGGCGAACCGTCAGAACGCCCAAAAATCCACCGGCCCCCGCTCCGTTGAGGGCAAGGCCGCGTCCCGCTTCAATGCCCTGGAATCCGGCATCGACGCTAAATCCCAGGTCCTCCCCGACGAAGATCCGGACCAACTCGAAGCCCTCCTCACCGAATACCGGGAGCGCTTTTCCACTGCTGCGCCCGAGCGCCGCCTGTTCGTCGATACCCTGGTCAACTCCGAGTGGCTGAAGGGACTCCAGCGCCTCGAGGCCGCCGAACGGACCGAAGAGGCGGAGCAGACCGAATCCGCTGTCACCGATCCCCCTCCAACCCCGGTCCCCTCCCAACCCCAACCCTCTCAAAATCAACAGCCTGGCCCACAAATTGGCTTCGTTCCGCCAATCCCCGTGCCGGCGCGGTTTTCGCCCCCCTTCCCAGCCCAGGACCACGCGGTTCGAACGCCCCACGGCGCCGGTTTTCGGGTATTTTAGGACTTGAGGCTCCTATGCGGCGAATCGACGACGAAAAGGTGATTACGGCGCGGGAAGTCATCGCGGGACGCCGCGGCTTCTCGCCCGAGGACTTGTGCCAGCTCGCCAACGACCTGCTGGAAATGAACGATTTCGGCCACGCCCGGCGCGTTTATGCCATCGTGCTGAGCCTGCTTGCCGCCCAGCCGGGCGCCGCGCTCCGGACCGATGCCGAAATCAAGCTGGCGCTCGGCACGTACAAGGACCCCGACCTGCCGCTCGATGAACGCCTGAGGACGGCCGAGGCGATGCTTCTGGGCCTGCTTGCCCGCCCGGACGCGTTGACGCCGGATCGGCGGCAGCAAGCGTTGGGCATCCTGGGCGGCATTTACAAGCGGCGCTGGTCCGCCTACGGCCACCAGGAAGACCTGGAAAAGGCGCTCCAGTATTACCGCGCCGGCTACGAATTGGGAATCGCCCCGGATCTCGGCTATACCGCTATCAACACCGCCTTCGTCCTCGATCTCCTGGCCGCCGACGGCCGGAATCCCGATGGCTCTCCCAGCGGCGCCGCCCGGGCGCTGCGGCAGGAATCGTCGGAGGTTCGCGCCCAGATCGTCGCCGGTCTCACCGGCCTGGCGCTCCGGAATCCGGTGGTCGAGGATCGATGGGAGTTCGCGTGTACCTTGGGCCAGGCTTGCCTCGGCCTGCGCCGCTACCCTGAAGCCCGCGTTTTCATGCAGCGCGCCGCCGCCCGCCAGCCGGATAACTGGCGCCTGGAGTCCACCGCCCGCCAGATCGCCCACATCGTCCGGCTCCAAGCCGCGGAAGATGGAATCCCCTTCGAGCGCCTCGCCGATGCCCCCGGATTCGCCGTGCTGCACGACCTCCTCGGCGGCAGCGCGCCGGCCGCTTCCACCTTCTTCCTCGGCAAAGTGGGGCTGGCGCTCTCGGGGGGCGGTTTCCGCGCCTCCCTCTACCACATCGGCGTCCTGGCCCGGCTCGCGGAGCTCGACATGTTGCGCCACGTGGAGGTCGTCTCCTGCGTTTCCGGCGGTTCCATCGTCGGCGCCTACTACTACCTGGAGCTGCGCCACCTGCTGCAGACCAAGCCCGACGGCCAGATCACCCGCGAGGACTACGTGAACGTGGTGAAGAATGTCGAAACCGGCTTTCTCGCGGGAGTGCAGCGCGATCTCCGCACACGCATGCTGCTCGAACCCGGCAGCAACTGGAAGGCGATCGCGTCTCGCGACTCGACCACCACCGACCGCTTGGCGGATCTTTACGAGCGCGAGCTGTATTCGCGCGTCCACGACGAGAAGCATGGCGCGCGCGCGCGTTTCATCCGCGACCTGCTGATCGCCCCCGCCGGTCTTCCCGTCGACGCGCGATTCGACCCCCGCTACGACAACTGGCGCCGCGCCAACAAGGTTCCCATTCTGATCCTCAACGCCACCACGGTGAACACCTGCCACAACTGGCAATTCACCGCCACCTTCATGGGCGAACCTCCGGCCAGCGGCATTGAGAACAGAATCGACGCCAACGACCGGCTCCGCCGCATGTACTACGACGACGCGCCTCCGTCGTTTCGCCACATCCGCCTGGGCCGGGCCGTGGCCGCCTCGGCCTGCGTTCCCGGTCTCTTCGATCCCCTGATGCTCGACCGCCTGTACGAAGAACAATACGAGGTCCGGCTGGTGGATGGCGGCGTCTTCGATAACCAGGGCGCGTCCAGCCTGCGCGAGCAGGGCTGCGTCGTTCTCCTGGTGAGCGACGCCGTCGGCCAGGCCGGCGTCGAAAAACGGCCCGATGGCGCCGCCATCGGCGTGGCCCTGCGCTCCGTCTGCGTGTTGCAGGCGCGATGCCGCGAGGAGCAGTACCAACTCCTTTCCGCTCTCCAGGATGCCGGCCTGGTGCGCGGCTTCGCCTACGTCCATCTGAGAAAAGACTTGGACGCCGAGCCGGTGGACTGGCTGGGCTGTCCCGACCCTTCCACCCCCGAGCCGAAAAACGTCCTCACTACGTATGGCATCCGCAAGGACGTGCAATCGTTGCTCGCCAATATCCGCACCGATCTCGACGCCTTCAGCGACGTGGAAGCCGACGCGCTCATGCTGAGCGGCTACCGCATGATGGCCGAGGAGTTTCAAGCCGGCGTCACCGGCTTTCCGGTTTCTTCCGCGACGGTCGACTGGCGATTCCGCTCCATCGAGAAGCTCGCCGCCAGCACCACCGCCAGCCGGGATTTGGACCTTCTGAAAAAGGCCCTGGACGTGGCGAGCTGCCAGGCCTTCAAGGCGTTGCGCCTGTCCACGGGTCTGAAAGTCCTCGCCGGAATCGCCGTTCTGCCCGCGCTGGCGGCCGTCTGGCGCCTGCTCCCGGTCCACGTTGCGCTGGGATCGTTGGCCGCCGCCGCGCTCGCCGCCGTGCTGGCGAAGTGCCTGCTGCGCTACGTCTTCCGCAACCCCAGCCCCCTCTGGCAGATACTCCTGGCAATCCCTCTGCTCCTCTTGGGGGCGCCCCTGACCGCACTGGCGACCCGTGTAATCGACCGCATCTACATCCGTTTCGGCCCCCGCTATCGCCCATCTTCCGAGCCGCGAACGTAAGAGAGCGGTCCAGGCCATCGACAGGCACTAGAATCGAATGAGATGCCCCTCCCGCCCACCGTCCTCCGCCGGCGCGTCCGAATTCGGCTGCGTGGCATCGTGCAGGGCGTCGGCTTTCGGCCCTTCGTTCACAATCTCGCTTGGGAGCTGAAGCTCGGCGGCTACGTTCTCAATTCCTCCGCCGGCCTGGTGGCCGAAGTGGAAGGCGACCCGGCCGCCTTGGAACGTTTCATCCAAGCCGTCACCCAACAGCCGCCGCCGCTCGCTTGGGTTCAGGAGGCCGAGTGCTCCGAGCTGGACGCTCTGGGCGAGGAGTCCTTCGCGATACGTCCGAGTGCCACCGCAACCGGCGAATTCGCGCTCATATCGCCCGACGTCGCCACCTGCGCCGATTGCCGCGGCGATGTCGCCGACCTTGCGGGCCGCCGGTTTGGCTATCCATTTACCAACTGCACCAACTGCGGCCCGCGGTACACTATCATCCGCGACATCCCCTACGACCGCCCCAAGACCACCATGGCGGGTTTTGCGATGTGCGCCGCTTGCCGCGCGGAATACGAAGACCCGCGCAACCGCCGCTTCCACGCCCAGCCCAATGCCTGCCCCGAGTGCGGCCCAACCCTGTGGGGCGGGCCTCCCGGCCTGCCTTTGGAGCAAGCCCGCCTCCGCCTAACCGCGGGCGAGATCCTAGCCATCAAAGGCCTGGGCGGCTTCCACCTCGCCTGCGACGCCCGCAACGAATCCGCCGTCCGCCGTCTTCGCGAGCGCAAGCGCCGCAGCGACAAGCCGTTCGCTCTAATGGCGCGCGACCTCGCCGCAATCGCGGAAGTCTGCGAGGTCTCGGACGCCGATAGGGCCGCGCTCACCAGCCCGCGCAGTCCCATAGTCATTCTTCCCCGCAAAGCGGAAGCAGCGCTGCCTGAAGCCATCGCTCCCGGCAATCGCACCATCGGCATCATGCTCCCCTACACGCCGCTGCACCACCTGCTCTTCGCCGATGCGCCCTATGGACTGCTGGTGATGACCAGCGGCAACCTCAGCGAAGAGCCCATCGTGGTGTCCAACGGGGAAGCCCAACAACGGCTGGCCGGCGTGGCCGACTGGTTCCTCCTGCACAACCGCGATATCTACATGCGGGTCGACGATTCGGTGGTGCGCACCTTCGAAGGAGCCGAGCGCGTGTTGCGCCGGTCGCGCGGCTATGCGCCGCTGACCATGGATCTGGGCCGCGCCGTCCCCGAGTTGCTGGCCTGCGGCGGCGAGTTAAAGAACGCCCTCTGCCTCACCAAGGGCCGGCACGCCATCCTCAGCCAGCACATTGGCGACCTCGAGAACTACGAAACCCTGGTCTTCTTCGAGGAGACCCTGGCTAACCTGAAGAGACTGTTTCGCGTCGAGCCGCACGCCGTGGCTTACGACCTTCACCCGCTGTATCTGAGCACCAGGTATGCGCTGGACATCCCCAACCTCCCGAAGGTAGGTGTGCAGCACCATCACGCGCACATCGCCAGTTGCATGGCGGAGAACGGCCTGAGCGGCCAGGTGATCGGCGTCGCCTTCGACGGCTCCGGATACGGTCCCGACGGGGCCATCTGGGGAGGCGAGTTCCTGGTCGCGGGCTATGCCGGATTCGAGCGCCGCGCGCACTTGCGCTACATTCCCCTGGCCGGCGGGGACGCGGCCGTGCGCGAACCCTGGCGTGCGGCCCTGGGATATCTGGTGGACAGTGGGGCAGGCGCTTTCGCCTGCCAATTCGTGCCCGAGGAGCGTGTCCGCATCGTGCGCCGCATGATCGAAAAGGGGGTCAACACCGTGCGCACGTCTTCCTGCGGCCGCCTGTTCGACGCCGTGGCCGCCATCGTCGGATTGAGGCAGGCGGTTACGTTCGAGGGACAGGCCGCCATCGAACTGGAAATGGCCGCGCAAGACGGCGTCGCGAAGCGCTACCCCTTCGAGATCGAAGGGGACGGGCCTTGGCAGTTGGATTTCCGCCCGGTCATCGAGTGCATCGTGCGCGAAACGGCCGCCGGCGTGCCGCAAGGCGTAATCTCAGCCAAGTTCCACAATACCCTGGCGGACGCCATCGTCGAGACCTGCCGCCGGATTCGCGGCGAAACCAAGCTGGCCCGCGTCTGCCTTAGCGGCGGAACCTTCCAGAACATGCGGCTGTTGACCACCGCGGCGCCGGCCCTGCGTGCGGCCGGTTTTCAGGTCGTTCTGCACGCCAAGGTCCCGCCCAACGACGGCGGCATCGCGTTGGGCCAGGCGGCCATCGCGGCCGAGCTGTTGAAGTAGGGCGGCCGCGACGACCGCTCCCTCACGGTCGGTATGCCAGGATAAGCCTGGCTGATCTTGTGAACTGAAAGGAGTTCAC
>ODAK010005069.1_pt1 | contig 13412 bp, 10 predicted proteins | sample 1539591 | NCBI WGS metagenome assembly ODAK01 (sample SAMEA3539303, study PRJEB22396) | soil metagenome | biome: tundra; feature: field; material: soil | place: USA | collected 2010-05 | depth 0.15 m | reverse complement strand
CTTCGGTCCCCCCAAGGCGCTCATTGAGACCGTCAGCGCGAGCGACGAGCCTCCGACGCGCGTGCCCGGCGATCTCAAACAGCGACCCGCTTGGGGTCCTCATCGTCCACAGCGCACGCGAATCGCCGGCGGTCCGCCAGCCCGTCTCATCGACGTGGAGCGCGGCCTGGCGGAGAACCCAGTCCCGCAGCCGGTCACACGGGCCGCCGAGCGCGTCGCTGGCGTGCTTGCAGATCGCGTCCACGCCGCCGGCGCAGAGCCGAGCACCGAACATCTCGCCCCGCGAGCTCGCTGGCTGCGCGGCGGGAGATCCGGTTGCGCGCGGTCAACGTCACGACCGTCGCCCGCAGCCGCGGCCCGAACGCCGAGCCGGCGATCCCGTCCGACAAGAGGGCCGGCTTTATGAACTAATTCAACGGACTTAGTTGTACTGCGCTACATTCAGAGCCGTGAAGGAGCTGCTGTCTTTTCCGAATCCTGTCAATGAGAAGGCGGCCAGGGTTGTGGCGGGTGTCGTGCTGGCGACCGTGGTCGTGGTCCTTCTGACGACCTGGTATTGGCTACTGATTCCGTTGTCGTATGGGTTCTGGGCGCGGGTCCTGACGGGTCCGAGGCTGTCCCCGCTGGGCTGGGTGGCCCAGAATGTCGTCGCACCGCGGCTGGGCAAGAAGCGCCCGGTCGCCGGTCCGCCCAAGCGGTTCGCACAGGGGATCGGAGCGGTGATGTCGACCGCAGCCCTGATCCTCGCGTTTGTCGTCTCGAATCAGGCGGCAGATGCGGTGTTGATCGCGTTTCTACCTGCGGCTGGGCTCGAGTCGATCTTTGGCTACTGTCTGGGCTGCAAGCTTTTCGGGCTGTTGATGCGCTTTGGGCTGGTGCCCGAGTCGGTGTGCGCCGAGTGCGCCGACATCAGCCTCCGGCTCCATGTCACCGCGCCGACGGGCTCGACGCCGGCCAGCTGAGCGCCGGCTCTCCCGGATCTCCTCCTCGCCGGGTAGCAACTCGCCCTCCAGCTCGCCGCCGGGCTCGAACGGGTGGGCATCGATGCCTGGTCTCGCCAATGAGCGGACCCTCCTCGCCTCGCCTCGCCTCGCCTCGCCTCGCCTCGGCGCGGACCGGCCGCGCGTTGATCGGGTGGCGCGGGCTGGTCGCCGCAGGACCCGCAAACGATTCGGTGAAGCCGCCGGACCGGCTATACTAGAGTAAATCAATGCTTTTACTCGACTATCCCATTTTGCGGCTCCAGTCGGCGAATTTCAGCGGCCCGCCTGCTCGCCGGCAGTCGGCCGCAGTACCACAACCGTCGTGCTACGCGCTCTACGCGTCCGACGGCCACTAACCCAATAGGGGGGTAATGAGCATGTTCTTCCGCCAGATCCTGCATGAGGACTTGGGCTGTGCGTCTTACGTCATCGCGGCACGGGGCGAGGCCGCGGTGGTCGATCCGAAGTGGGAGATCGGTGAGTACTTGCAGGCCGCGGATGAGGCGGGCGCGAAGATCCGCCATGTACTGGAGACCCATTTTCACGCCGATCACGTGTCAGGGCGCCAAAGGCTGGCGGTCGCGACTGGCGCGGTGTCGCATCTGCCTGTCGATCCGGAGCGACCCGGTGCGACGGGGCTTCGTGACGGAGAGGTACTGCGGGTCGGTGGCTTGGAGGTGCGTGTGATAGCTGCGCCGGGGCATCGTCCGGAGCACCTTGCGTACTTGGTGAGCGATCGGGAGGGCGTTGACGTGCCTTCGTTGCTGTTGTCGGGCGACTCGGTACTGGTTGGGGAGCTTGCCCGTCCGGACTTGGCGGTTGAGGCTGTGGAAGGCGCTCGCGCGTTGTGGGGTACGGTGCGACGCTTGGTCGCGCTCGGCGATCGGGTTCAGTTGTGGCCAGGTCACGTCGGCGGTTCGTTGTGTGGCGGCGGAACGCTCTCGGAGAAGACCTTCTCGACGATTGGCAATGAGCTGCGCACTAACCCGTTGTTGTCGCTGCAGGACGCTGATGCCTTCATTGAGGAGCTCACGCGTGGCGTGCCGGCGCGACCGCCGAGGGTTGAGCGTGTCGTGGCGCTGAACCGGCGGGGCGCTCGCGAGCCGGGTCCGGTGCGCGAGCTGGACGCGGGTGGGCTGGCGCATTTCGTTTCCTGTGGCGTCTGTGTTCTCGATGTGCGTTCCCCGGAGGTGTTCGATGAGGGTCATCTCGCTGGGGCGGTGAACCTTCCTGCGGGTGGTCAAGGGGTGGGTACACGCGCCGGCTGGGCTACGGGGCTCGAGGAGGCGATCGTAATCGTGTCTGCGACGCTCGAGACCGGGATGCGGGTCGCGAGCTTGCTCTACGCCGCCGGTGTGTGGAACCTCGAGGGTGTCTCGGTGGCCGACCCTGCCGGGTGGGCTGCGTCAGGTCTCGATGTTCGTGGTGCCGCCGCGCTCGCGCCCGAGGAGCTCGCCCCGCGCCTGTCGACACGCGAGTTGCAGCTGGTCGATGTCCGCGACCTGTACGAGTGGCGGGCCGGTCACGTTGTTGGATCGCTTCACCTTCCGCTGTCCGAGCTGGGCGACGGCCGCGACGCTATGGTGCCGCCTCAGCGCCCGGTGGCTGTCGCCTGTGCGAGTGGCCGCCGCGCGGCGCTCGCCGCGAGCGTCCTGCGCCGCCGCGGCCACCCCGACGTCTCGCGGGTAACGGGCGGAATTGGGGATCTGGCCGGCCACGGCGCCTCGCTCGTGACCGGCGGTCGATGAAGGCGGACGCCCGGGCGGGTTGCGCGATGTCGCGCACAGCCTCCCTGGGTTTCTCGCGGTGGTCGCAACACCCGCCCGGTTGGAGAGATTCCCTGAGCTATCCGTGCTTCGTGGTTGAGTAGCGCGCCGGTCGTCGCGAAGCCGCGCCGGAGCCAGGGAAACGCATGATCCACCCCGCCCAGTGGCCGACTTGTGAGGCTGCCGTCTGCAAAGCCGTGCATGCGGGTTCGACTCCAGCCCCGAGCGCCCTTATCCGAGACAATCCCACCGCTGCTCCACGCGTACTGGTGATCGGGGCTTGCGCAACTTCCTGCGCAGGCCCCCCGCGCCATGGCTGTTCACGCGCGCGCGCCATTCAACCCGTCGCCGATGCCGTTGGGCAGTTCGACGCTCCGCGTGGCGATCCGGCGCAGCGCCGCGATCAGCGCGTCGATGTCCTCGCAGGTGTTGTAGAACGCCAGCGAGGCGCGAACGGTGCCCTCGTGCCCGAACCGGCGCATGATCGGCTGCGCGCAGTGGTGGCCGGCCCGCACGGCGATCCCCTCGCGGTCGAGCGCCTCGCCGACCTCCTCGGGGGTGAACCCGTCGAGGAGGAACGACAGCACGGCGGCCTTCTCGGCGGCGGTGCCGATCAGCTGCAGCCCGGGTATGCCCGTCAGCCCGGCCGTCGCGTAGATGAGCAGCTCGTGCTCGTGGCGGGCGATGTTCTCCATCCCGATTCGCTGGACGTAGGCGAGCGCCGCGCCGAGCCCGACTGCGTCCGCGATGCTGGTGGTGCCGGCTTCGAACCGGACCGGCGCCGGCTGGTACAGCGTCCGCTCGAATGTGACGTCGCGGATCATGTTGCCGCCGCCCTGCCACGGAGGCATCGAGTTCAACAGGTCGCGCTTTCCGTGGAGCACGCCGATCCCGGTCGGGCCGAACACCTTGTGGCCCGAGAACGCGTACCAGTCGCTGTCGAGCAGCTGCACATCGACCGGCATGTGCGATACGGCCTGTGCTCCGTCGATCAGCACGCGTGCGCCGTAGCGGTGCGCGAGCTCGGTCATCTCTCGCGCGGGAGTGATCGTGCCGAGCGCGTTCGAGACGTGCGAAAACGCCACGATCCGCGTGCGGTCGGACAGCAGCCGCTCGTATTCGTCCAGCATCACCTGGCCGCTGTGGTCGACCGGCGCGACGCACAGCCGAGCGCCGGTTGCCTGGCAGAGCTGCTGCCAGGGAACGATGTTGGCGTGATGCTCGAGCCACGTGATCAAGATCTCGTCGCCGGGACCGACGTTCGCACGGCCCCATGCCTGGGCGACCAGGTTGATCGCCTCGGTGGTGCCGCGGACGAACACGACCTCGTCGCTCGAGGGGACGTGCAGAAAACGTGCCGCCTGCTCCCGCGCGTCTTCGTACGCATCGGTCGCGCGCGCCGCCAACTCGTGCGCACCCCGGTGGATGTTCGAGTTCTCGTGCCGGTAGAAGTGGTCCAGTCGCTCGATCACCGCCTCGGGCTTCTGGGTCGTCGCGCCGTTGTCCAGCCACACCAGCGGCCGGCCATGCACGCTCTCCGCCAGCACCGGAAAGTCCCCGCGTAACGCATCCACGTCAAACCCAGGGTGCGCCGACCCCGGCGGCACGGCACCAGCCGCCGAGTGGCCTGCGACCGCCTCGGCAGCCTCGGGAGCCGTGGTCAGCCGTGGAGCCTCCTCGAGGAAGTAGTACGAGCCGGCGAACGGATCCTCCAGCGCCCCCCTCGGCACGCCCGCCAACCCCAGCTCCGAGAGCGACATCGGATCGCCGCTCAGAGCCAACGCGCCACCGCCCGTCGACGGTGGCAGCGGAGCAGGCCCGGACCGCTCCGGCCTCGCCACGTCCAGCAGGTATGACCACTGCTCGGCGGCGGCGCGATCCACCGCTTCAGGTCGCAGCCCTGTCACGCCACCGAGTCCGGGCGAGAGATCGCGCGAGACGACCGAGCCGCTTGTGAGGTGACCGTTGGGCGTTGGCGGCACCCCGGCTGGCGGCAACAACGACTCGGCCTGTGCGGGAAGCGCCACCGAATCGAGCTGATCTGGGTCGAGCCCTGGCAGTAACGCGCCGGGCAGCGCCCTGAACATCTCGTTCGCGACCCGTTCGATCTCGCTGAGATCGAACGGTCCGCCCTTGGTCACCGCCTCGGGCCCCGATGTCGTCCCGGACCGCGAGTGGGGATGAGAGTCGGACGGGCCCCTGCCGTTGGACTCACTTCTGGTAGGCATGATCGTACTCGTGGTACTTGTTGATTTCCACGCCTTCCAGCACCGCGACCGCGTCATCTGCCAGGATCGCCGCCGAGCAGTACAGCGAGATCAGATAGGACGAGATCGCCTTGCGGCTGATGCCCATGAACTTCACCGACAGGCCGAGTCCCTGGTCGCCGGACGAGCCCGGCTGGTAGAGCCCGACCACTCCTTGCCGGCTCTCGCCGGTGCGCATCAGCACAATCTGGGTCTTGTTGCCCTTGACCTCGAGCTTGTTGCTCGGCACGATCGGGATTCCCCGCCACGTGACCACGGGCGAGCCGAACAGGCTCACAGTGGCCGGCGGGACGCCGCGTCGGGTCGCCTCGCGACCGAACGCGGCGATCGCCTTGGGGTGCGCGAGGAAGAACGCCGGTTCCTTCCACACCAACGTGATCAGCTCGTCGAGATCATCGGGCGTTGGCGGACCACCCAGCGTCTTGATCTTCTGAGCGGATGCGATGTTGGTCAGGATCCCGTAATCGCGGTTGTGCAGCAACTCGGATTCCTGACGCTCCTTGATCGTCTCGATCGCCAGCCGCAACTGCTCCTTGATCTGGTCGTACGGGTGGCTGTACAGATCCGAGACCCGGGTGTGAACGTCGACGACCGTCGTCACCGAACTCAGGTAGTACTCGCGAGGATCCTCGTCGTAGTCGACGAACGTCTCCGGCAGATCACGCTCGTCTTCGCGCTGCGAGCACGCGGTGAGCACCCGCGATTCGTCTTTGACCTTGTTCAGCCTGTAGATACCCGCCTCCACTCCCACCCACGGCAGCAGGTGAACCAGCCACCGAGGCGAGATCGACAGCATCGTCGGTGCTGTCTTCTGAGCGTTTGCAAGCTGACGCGCGGCAACATCACCAAGCGCCAGATGGGGCTCTGCGGTCGTGGCCATCGTGTTTCCTTCCGACGGGACTCGTCAGCAATTCAGCCGATCAAGCCCAATTATTTGTCTTTGCATACCAACTGCACACCAGACTCGAACGCCCTGTCTGGATATCGAATCGCCGTTACGGGCCGGCTTTGGACACGGCTTGGGTGGGATCGATTGCTCCTATACGGCCGCCTTTGCGACGCCCGGCGCCCCTTGAGCCGCTGCCCGGACGGCTTGTCCGTCGGCGTCGAACAGCCCTTCGACTGAGAAGTAGCGCTCCCCGGTGTCGTAGGAAAAGGTCAGTACGACGCTGCCGTCCGGGATTTCGGGAAGCTGCTTGGCGACCGCGGCGAGCGCCGCGCCGGAGGACGGACCGACGAAGATGCCTTCCTCGCGAGCGGCACGCACGGCGTATGCGAACGCGTCCTCCTCGCTTACCCCGATTACGCCGTCGATCGTGTCGAGGTGGAGGTTGTGCGGCACGAATCCTGCGCCGATCCCCTGCAGGCGGTGGGGTGCCGGTGCGCCACCTCCGATGACCGGCGATTTCTCCGGTTCGACGGCATAGGTGCGCATCTGAGGGAAGTGCTCCTTGAGCACCTCGCTGACGCCGCTGATGTGACCGCCGGTCCCGACGCCTGTGATCAGGAAGTCGATTCCGTCGGGAAAGTCACGAAGGATCTCGGTGGCTGTCTCGCGCCGGTGAACCTCGACATTGGCCTCGTTCTCGAACTGCTGCGGCATCCACGCACCGGGCGTGTGGGCCACGATCGCCGCAGCGCGTTCGATCGCGCCTTTCATACCCAGCTCGCGAGGCGTGAGCTCTAGATCGGCGCCGTACACGGCAAACAGTCGCCGCCGCTCAATCGACATCGACTCGGGCATTACCAGCAGCAGCCGATAGCCCTTGACGGCGGCGACGATGGCCAGTCCCACGCCGGTGTTGCCCGAGGTCGGTTCAACGATCAGGCTGTCGGGGCCAAGCAAGCCGCGGCGCTCGGCATCTTCGATCATGGACAGGCCGATGCGATCCTTGATGCTGCCCCCGGGGTTCGTCCGCTCGGCTTTCATCCACACCTCGACGCGTGGATCGAACAGACGGTTGATGCGAATGTGAGGCGTATTACCGATCGTCTCGAGGATGTTGTTGAACCTCATGCTGGCCTCCTTGATTGCGCGCCGGACGCTGGGACCGGCGCCGTGTTCAGATGTTGAATTCGATGAGATCATCAGACGGGCTCGAGTCACCGCCGCGCCGCTCGACGCGCGAAGTCGGCGTGACCACCGAGTAAGGCGGCACACTGCGCGTGAGCCACACATTGCCGCCGATGCGGCTACCACGACCGATCACGGTCTCGCCGCCGAGGATCGTGGCGTTGGCATAGATCACTACGTCATCGCCGATCGTCGGGTGGCGCTTCACGTTCTCCAGGCGCTTGTTGACACGCGCAGCCCCCAGGGTCACCCCCTGATACAGCCTGACGCGCGCGCCAAGCACGGCGGTCTCGCCGATCACGATGCCCGTACCGTGGTCGATCGCGAACGAGGCTCCGATCCGCGCACCGGGATGGATGTCGATCCCGGTCGCGCGATGCGCGACCTCCGTGAGCAGCCGCGGAAACAGCGCGACGCGACCGTGAAGCTCATGCGCGATCCGGTACGTGGCGATCGCCAGGAACCCTGGGTAGGCGAGGATCACCTCATCGACGCTCTGCGCCGCCGGGTCGCCCTCGTAGATCGCGCGCGCATCCAGCAACAGCGCCTCGCGAATCAAGCCAAGCCGAGAGTACAGATGCTCGACGACCGCGCCCCGAGCAGCCTCACAATCCGCCATGGAGTCGGGCGGTGCCAGGGCTTGTTCAAGTAGCCCGCCCAGCGCCCCGAGCTCGCCGGCGAGCTCGTCGCGCCCCGCACGAGTCCGGGCCGCGAAATGCGGAAACAGCAACCCAAGCGCTCGGTACGCGAACCTCTCGGCCAGCTGGCGAAGTCCCGGCGGCAAGGCGTGATCGAGATGCTCGCGGGAGAGAAGCGTCAGCAACTCCTGCTTGCCTGACTCCGACCAGACCTCCGTTGCAGACCCGCTCAGCGCCCCGGCCAGAGAATGCGACGTCAGCCGCGGGAAAGCGGATGGCACGACGTCACCGGGCTCGGCGACCATAAAGTCCTTCCTCGTGCGACCCATCGTGACCTCCTGGCGACGTTGGTGAGGTTGCATCTGCCTCGCCATTGTCGTGCGGCGCAGGGGCTGCGCGCATCAGTATTTGGTGTATCTCTATTGAGATAGTAGACTACTGTCGTCGACGCGGTGCGGGCCGCGGTCGAGCTTGCGGATGCGCCGGACGAGAAGCCGGTAAAGGCTGAGCGAATAGCGACTGCGCAGGGCATTCCGTTGAACTTCTTGGAGAACATTCTCGGTGAGCTGCGTCATGCCGGGATCGTGCGCAGTCACCGTGGCGTCGAGGGCTGCTTTCAGCTGGCCAGGCCTGCGGATCAGATTTCGATCGCAGACATTCTCCGCTCGGTTGAGGGGCCGCTCGCGACGGTTCGTGGGGGACGTCCGGAGGATTCTGTCTATCGCCGCACGCGCATGGAAGTTTGTCGATTGACTTACTTGCCAAAGCCTCGGAGCACTGTTACTCTCGCTGCGTGTTGAGCGCCACGAAACGCAAATCCTCCACCGGGCCGGCGGCGATCCACCTCGCCGAGGTTCCGGACCGGTGCTGGCACCCGCGATACCGGTGCTGGCACCCGCGATGTTGCTCGTTGTCGCGGTCCTGCTGAGCAGACCGTTCACCGACCGGGCTCCGGCGCGCCGGGACGGGGTGTGCAAGCGCACTCATCTGGCTCGAGCGCGCCGGGCAACGCGGGAGGTCGCTCCGGGCCCTCCTCTCCTCTCCTGGGGCGGCCTCCCGTGCACGAACGACAGTCCATCACTCCCCAGCAGCGAGGTTTCACATGAGTACAGCCACACACATCCCAACCCTTGAGACTTCCGCCCCCGAAGCCGCCGACCCTCACCCTCTCGGCGCGTCCGGGGGCGACCCACTGGTGCTCGGCCTGCCACTGATCGCCGTCGGCGCGATCGCGCTCGGACTCCAACTCGTCGGCTTTGTCAACGTCAACTCCAACGGTAGTCCGCTTGCGGTGCTGATCGGCGCCAGCGGGATCGGCTTGCTCCTCACCACGGCCTGGGCCGCGTCGCTTCGTTCTGTCCCGCTCTCCAGCCCGTGGGCGGCGGGGATCTCGCTGCCGGCGACGGTGCTCGGCACCCTCGCCGCATTCTTCCTCAGCTACGCCACGCTCGTGCTCGGTCTCGTTCACGGGTGGCTCGGGGTCAGCCCCGGCGATGTCCAGCACACGGTCGCGCTGTTCCAAATCAGCTGGCTCGTCGGGTTCCTGCTCCTCGGTGTCGCTAGCGTGCGGTTGCCGGCGGCGTTCACGACCCTGTTCGCTTCGTTCGCGGTCGCACTCGTGCTTCTGCTGATCAACACGCTCGGACCGTCGGCGCCCGCCGGGAACATCGCCGGGGTCATCGCCCTCGTGATCGGCGCGGCTGCCGGCTACGTGTTCCTCGCCATCGCATCACGCGCGAGCGGTGGCCCCGAGTACCCGATCGGACGGCCGATCGCCCGATGACAGAACAGGTCTCCGCCACCCCAGGCGAGGAACCGGGCTGCTTACGGCGATCCCAACGGTCCCGCGGCGGCCTGCTGGAGCTGGACGCATAGGCTTGTCGGATGAGTCGCTACGGAAAGCGTGTGGACCTGGTCGTGCACGAGGAGGAGCCGTTCAACGCTGAGACCGGGCTCGCTGCGCTGGTGGAGGGCCCGCTGACTGCCACGGATGCGTTTTATGTGCGCGGGCACGCCGCGGTGCCGGAGATCGACCCCGCGGCGTGGCGATTGCGCGTGCAGGGCGCTGTGGAGCGGGAGTTGGAGCTGTCCCTGGCCACCCTGCGCGAGGCGTTGCGCGAGCGCGAGGTGACCGCGACACTGCAGTGCGCGGGCAACCGGCGCGCCGGCCTGATCGCGATCCGCGACATTCCCGGCGAGGCGCCGTGGGGTCCGGGCGCTACCGGTACCGCGACGTGGACCGGCGTCGCGCTCGCCGACGTGCTGGCTCTCGCCGGCCCGCTGTGCGAGGCCGCGCACGTGGGCTTCGAAGGCGCGGACGTTTCCGGGGAGGCGAAGCCCGCGCAGCGCTTCGGTGGCTCGATTCCGCTCGAGAAGGCGTGTCGTCCCGAGGTCCTGCTCGCCTGGGCGATGAACGGGGAGCCGCTCCCGCTCGTTCACGGCGCGCCGCTGCGGGTGGTTGTGCCCGGATACATCGGCGCGCGCAGTGTCAAGTGGCTCGAGCGGATCGAGGTCCGCTCGAGCCCGTGGCAGGGGTACTTCCAGCACGTCGTCTACCGGCTGGTGCCCGCGGACGGGACGCCGGGCCCGGGCGTGGGGATGGCGCTCGGCCTGATCGCGCTCAACTCCGACGTGTTGTCACCGGCCGACGGTGACACGGTCGCGGCCGGCCCGGTCGAGGTCCGCGGCTACGCGTTCGCGGGCGGCGAGCGGCACGTCGCGCGGGTCGACGTCTCGCTCGACGGTGGCGCGAGCTGGTCGCAGGCGGAGCTCCTCGAAGACCTCGGGCGATGGGCGTGGCGCCACTGGCGGATCACGCTCGACCTGGCGCCCGGAGAGCAGGAGATCCTCGTGCGCGCCTGGGACTCCTCGGCGGCCACCCAGCCCGAGGACGAGGCGGCACTGTGGAACCCGAAGGGCTACGTGAACAACGCCCGCCCGAGGGTCCGGGTGCGAGTCACCGCCGCTTAGCGCTGAAGGTTCAGCCGAGACGCTCACCGCTGCGCAGCGCTTTGTTCGCCAGAGCCGGCAGTAGGTCGAACTGGCCACTACAAGAAAGGCGGCCACGGCCTGACACCGATCCTGCGCTTCGCCGGCGTGTCGCCGGCAACAAGTCGCCCCCGTGATCTCAGGCCGGACCGATTGTCGTCGATTAGGCGACCTTTCGATTGAAGGTCGATGGCGGCGACGCGCGCCTCGGTTGCCGCGTGATCCATGCCTCGAGATCCTCGGCCAGCCTGTCGATCGCCTTGGGCAGCTGGCCGCGGGCAAGCAACTTCGTCCTGACCTACCTGCTCTCGTCGAGCACTGACTACGAACTGTGGCCAGTGACGCCCAACGAGGACGAGGTGCTCGGCGCCCGGGCCTACCCCTCCCTCGCCGCGCTTCCCGCTACGCCCGACGTTGTCGACGTGTTCAGGCGTCCGGACAAGCTTCCCGAAGCCGCCGAGCAGGCAGCGGCAGCCGGGGCTGGCGTGCTGTGGCTGCAGTTGGGGCTGCACAGCGATGCGGCGGTGCGCATTGCCTACCCGGCCGGACTTGAGGTGGTCACCAATCGCTGCCTGAAGATCGAGCACGCCCGCTTCCACGGCGGCCTACACCTCGCCGGCTTCGACACAGGCGTGATCTCGTCCAAGCGTACGCGCTGATCGGTCTCCCTCAGCTGCCGGGGCTGGGGCAGGCCGGTCGGGTCATCTGGCGATCGGCCGTCCGATCGGGTATTCGCGGGCACCGCTCGCTCGCGATGCGATGGCGAGGAACACGTAGCCGGCAGCCACGCCTATCACCAGCGTGACTTTCCCGGCTGTCGAGGACGGCCCGAGCGTGTCGATCAGGCCCGAGCCCGCTGGCGCCGATCAGTACCGCGAGCGGGCTCCCGTCCGAGCTGACGTTGACAAACCCGACGAGCTGCAGTCCGAGCGCGAACGCTCCGACCGCGATCAAGGGAAGGCCGAGGACGAGCGGGTCGGCGGCAGCCTCCGGGCGCGCCGGTCCGGGAACATCGGGAACAGGGCCCTCGAACGTTTCGACGCGGGTAGCTGTAGACATGTGAACGTTTTCGCTTTCGGTGAGTGATAGATGATCGTTCGGCGATGCGGTGGCCCGCTGGGAGGAGGAGAGGAGAACTCCGGGGCGAGCCACCGCATCAACGGCTCGATACCGCCGTCGCCCCGGTGCCATTATCGGTAAGTACCAATTGCATTGTCAAGGACATCTATTGAGATCATAGAGTTGGAGGACCAGGCTTGTCCCTGGGCGCGAGCTTGGCGCTATCGGCTCAGCCCCGACCGTTCCTATCGCCGAATCCGTGTCCGTACCGTTTCGAGTGCCGCCACGGCAACAGGTAGGCGCGATAGGTATTGACCCCTGCGGGAAGCTCGGCATTGAAGATCAGCTGGCCAGAGAAGTCGAACTCCGAGAAGTACGGAAGTGCGCCCCAGCCCACGAACAGATCACCGCCGCGGGTCGTCTGCGCGTTGCCCTGGGATGCGGCCGCGAGCCCTTCGGGCTGATCATCGGATGCCACGAGCGTCGCGACGTGGGTTCCCTGATCCAACTTCACGGTGATCGCGCGGCTGGAGGGAAGCAGCGGCGTGCCGGCCGACTCGTTATCGAAGAAGGTGTACACGTCGTGGCCCAGCGCCTCGGGGTCGTGCTGCCAGGCGAAGATCTCGTTGGCGCTGTCGAGGACCTGTCCCGGGCCGGTCTTGAGGGTGAAGCTGCTGTCCTTGCCACCGAGTTTCCAGATGATCTTTCCGGTGGATCGGTTGACCTTGTAGGTCGTCCAGGTGTCGCGGGCGTCGATCAGTAGGTTGCCGTCCGTGTCGAGGTGCACCGCGTTGATGTGGAACCAGTCCCATGGTGTGCTTGCGGACGCCGGCAGTGGCTGCTCGCTCTGGGCAAAGGGGACGTGCTCGGCGCTGTTCCACTGGAAGATCACCTTGCCCGTGGCGATGTCGATCTCCTGCACGACGCCGTTGATCACGGTCTGGTCATCGGGGCCGCCGATCGACGTAAGGTTTGCCGTCGCGGTGGTGTAGGAGAGCACCAGCGCGGTGTTCTGAGGGGTGATCAGGAACTCGTGGCCATCTGTGCTGAGCCCGTTCCCGGCGTTCACAGTGGCGATCGGCTGGAGGTCATCGCTGTATATGTAGTCGGTCCCGCTGGAGAGACCGCCCAACCCCGTTCCCTGCCACCAGGTGAGCACCCGTCGCCCGTTGTAGGTCTGGGTCCTGAAGTCGCTGGCGGTCAGGCCTTGGGGAATCGCATGAAACCAGACGACGTGGCCGCGGCGGTCGATAATCTCGGGTCCGTTGGCATACCTGTCCGTGGCGTCGGTCGGGGTGATGAAGATGTCGCCTGGACCAAGGTTGGCCCGCGACGTGAGGATCGTGACCGGCGGCGGCGACGTGGGGGTCGCCGCGATCGCGGAACCGGCTGTGGCGAGGGCGATCGACACCGCCGCGAACACGACCGCGGCCGCACCGGAGACCACTGGACGCCATCGCTGCGGTCTGTCCTGAAGCGGGTTTGCAGAGAAGAATCGAGGCATTGCTTCGTCCACCTTTCAGAAGTTCGGCTTGGTCTGGCGCGTCACGGACTCATCGGAACCGGCCCGCGGGCACGCTCTCCGAACTAATAGCACAAAGTCGACTAAGATTGTAGAGAATAAGAGTCAGCGGTCA
>ODAK010005068.1_pt1 | contig 13414 bp, 8 predicted proteins | sample 1539591 | NCBI WGS metagenome assembly ODAK01 (sample SAMEA3539303, study PRJEB22396) | soil metagenome | biome: tundra; feature: field; material: soil | place: USA | collected 2010-05 | depth 0.15 m | reverse complement strand
CCATGTGCCAAACCCCGGTAGAAAGCGTCCATCATCGGAACAGCAGAGGCGGAGTCGATGTTCCATCGGGTGGCGACCACCTCCGGCACTCCCAGTGCAGCAAGAGTATCGACGATGTCGCCCATGCCGTGGTTCCAGCCTTCTTCACTTTTTCCGGTGGAACAGGCGGAGAAAACCACCAGCCGCGCAGTGCGGGGTGGGTCCCTGAGAAAGAGCGTGCGATCCAGATAGGGCTTGTCGCCCGCGACGCCGGAAGGCGCAAGCAGCAGCCGGGTATCGCCGTCCCGCTCTGCGGCGTGGCCGGCAAAATGAATCATGGAGGCCGACGCTAAGTGCGCGGCCACCTGCGGCTCCGTCGCCTGGTTGGCCAGCAACAGATTCGTATTGGCTCCAAGGCGTGCCACAGCTTGCGCTTCGTTCAATACCTCCGGGAGAACTACATCTTCTCCGGCGCCGACAGATGCCCCCACGACAAGCGGCCTTCCCGATGAGCCCTGAAACGCTGTGCGTTTCAAGGTTTCGCCGCCTAGGAGCACGGACGGCGCTTCTTCCAGGTTGAAACGCAGTCCGATAGGCCCCTCGGCGGTTTCAACAGACGGCCAGGGTACGTTGCCCAGCAACGGGTCAGGCTCAAGCATCAGCAGCCCTTCTGGAGTTGACGGAGCACGCAGCCCGCCCAAGAGAATGTCTCCCAGCCGGCGAGCGGCCTGATCGACAGAGGCTTGCGACGTGGATGGAGAATTTGCATTGCGCTCAAGTGCAGCTGCCGCCGTGAGCAGATCTGATTGCATGAAATGAACCTGGCTCCAGGAAACACTGTGCGCATCTCCCCGATATAGCAGCACACGGTCGCGCAGGACGATTTGCCCCATCAGCCAATCGTGGCCGTCCGCCGCCAATTCGCGCGTAAGCGCACGGTCGAGTTGCGGTTTCAGGCAGTCAAGCCGATCAGTAGAACAGCCGGGTACAGGTTCCCCGAGAATTCGAAGCCTGTAGCGTTCCCAGAGCGCCAGAATATCGAGGCCGGGGCGCCCCTCAGCGAGCCAGACTCCCGCCAACGCTGCATACAGTTGCCGATTTTGGCGGGCATACACGACGTTTTGGTCGCGCGCGCCGCTGGCCTCAGTTTCTTCTTTCAGAATTGCCGCGCGCAATGTGGATTCGGCGGTTTCGGTATGTCCGAGCGCCAACTCAAGTTCCCCGCGCGCCGCAGCGTAGTTTCTAAGCTGGAGAGAGTTATCTTCTCCCACCATGTGATTGTGGGCGGCGTCCAGCATGCGTCCGGCGTCCGGCAGATCTCCGCGATCCAGATAGAGCTGCCCCATCTCGATTTCGCTCTCCGCCTGGTTGCTCTTCAGCCCTTTCTGCTCCGGAGCCAGCGCCATTTCCTTCTGCGCAAGAGCCATCTGTCCCTGTGCCTCCTGCAGTGACCCGGCACGAATTGCCGCACGAATCAGCCCGATCCTCTGTTCGGACAGAATTGCCCGGTTCTGCGAAAGGGTGAAGAGAGCCACAGTCTCCCGATTCACCAGGAGATCAAGGTGAACCCGCGGTGTCGCATCTTCGATATAAGCGAGACCGGCCATGATCGTGCCGGCGCGAAAGGCAGGATAATCACCCCCGTAAAATTTGCGAAGGCTCTGGATGCAGATACGCCAGGCGGTCTCGGTGTCTCCCGATTCCACTGCAGTGCTGCTGAGAGCGTTTCTGGCGCGCAACTCGAGCAGCATATATTGATGGGCCCCGGCCAGATCCACTCCCCCTTCAAAAAACGGGTTGTTCGCCGCCGCTGTGCCGGGGTTCATGTCGCAGCCCGCATCCAGAGTGATCGCGTCGGCTCTGATCCAGGCATATTGGACCGTGTGCGAAAGCAATGCCTGAGCCGCCCGGTGGCAAGCGTCAAAAGTGAACGAACGCTGCAATGCATAAACCCGCTCCACCTCCGCGCGGTCCTCACCTGCCGGGAGGTTGACACGCTGAAAAAGCGACCGGCCTTCCAGCGCCCAATGCTCCGCTCCGGCATAATCGCCCCGTGTGTTCGCATCGATCGAGCGGCCAAGCGCATGCGCGGAAAGTAAGAAATCTTCGCTGACCGGAGAAGAGGGGGAAGGAAGAAGATCTGCGAGCCATTGGTCCTGATGATTGTGTTGGAGGGATGCAGCGAGGGCGTGGAGGAGAGTTCGGGCGGCTTGGCAATTATCCTCGCACGGTGAACCGCGAGAGCGGTCGACCGGGAGTGCAAAGGCGGAATCGAGCAACTGGGGAAGCAGTGTGGATGAGAGTTCCTCGTCTACGCTCGCCAGCGAGGCAGGATCGGCGGCGAGCGCCCGCATCGCTTTGGGTGAAGCGAGGTGCTGCTGCATTCGGCTCGCATGCGACTTCATCCGGTTCAGCTTTTCTTCCAATGCCTTCAGACGTTGATTGCCCTCCTGCTGCCAGCGCGGGTCGTGCTCAAAGCGCAGAAAGCGGTTCCAGGTCTCCACAGCATTCATCACCTGGCCTCGGTCTTCCATGACGACGGCTTCATTGAACAGCACCACAGGATCACCGGGAGCCAGTTCGTCGGCACGGCGCAGTTCATCCAGTGCTGTGGCTCGGTCGTTTTCGCTGCCGGCTGCTGTTCCACGCTGGAAGTAGGCGGAGGCATCGTCCGTCAGCAATTCTGGAGTAACGGGCCCTGCGGCCAGAAGCCTGTCGAGAATATCAATGGCAGGATCATATTTCTCCTCAAGCAGGTCTGCGCGCGCCTCCAATTGGAGCCAGTGCGGAGCTGCGGGAGTTCCTTCAAGCTTGCGCTCGATCTCCGCGCGGGCCGTGAGCAACTGGGAGGGCTCATGGTCTGTAGCGCCGCCGCGAAGATGGGTTTCCTGAGTTAATGGAGCAAACCCAGCACCCGGGATGCGGAGATCGAAAGTGCGGGAACGCGTGTAGGCTTCGGCCAGGAGCTTGGCCGGATCATTCTCGAAACGCTCCCACACAACGAATCCGACAACTAAGGCAAATGCTGTTGCAAGGCCCGCACTCGCCCACAAAAGAAGTCTCGGCGCGCTCTTGCGAGCGGCTAGGTGCGGAGTGTTTGCAAGTTCGACGCCGAGCCGATGGCGCCAGCGCGGTGAGGATGAGGCGAACTGATCCAACTCCGCGCTCTCTTCCGGAGAAGCGTCCCGAGAAAGCACCCGATAACCCTGCCGCATCCTGACCACACACTCGGCGCATCTCGCCGCATGCGACAGCAACGCTTCACTCTCAGTTGCGGATGTCTCTCCGTCGGCAAGCCGAAGCCAATCTCCCGGCTCCGGGCACGCTCCGGAATCCGGAAGTGACAATTTGCCCGCAAACGTGGGGTGCACCCCCGCGCTCGACGGGACCTGCGCGACCAGGTTCTCGAAAGCCCGGGCCAGCTCATCCGAAGAGTTGCCGGATGAGACGTCGGCCGGTTGGTTCGAATTCAAATCATCGCTCATTGTTCCACTTATGCTTACCGGAAACCGGGGCAACTTTCCTTTGCGGGATCTAACTCGGCTCCTCGACCGGCGCCGGCGAACTTACAGGCTTTCGGGATTGCAACTCCATGCGAAGCCAGCTCGTTATGCGGCGCAATGCACTCTCAACACCTTTGGCGGATAATCCGGTTGCCGGCAACGCAGCAATCTCTTCGGCTGTAAGTCCCTGAAGATAGTACAGCCAGAAGATCGCCCTGTCTCGTTCCGCAATGATCTGCGGTGCGGATCGCATCTTGCTGTCGAGTTCAGCAAAGAGTACGGCCTTCTGGACGTCCTCGCCGTGACCTGGTCCTGGCGTGAAATCCGAAACAGGACCGTCATCGAGCGAAATGGTTACTACTTTGCCACCTCGTTTCACCGAGTGCTGGCGCCTGAAATAGTCGTTTGCCACAGAGGCGGCGACGGTGCGGACCAAGGCAAGAAAGGAGCCTTCACCCCTTGGCTTGAATTCCCTGAGGATACGCCTCTGCTGCTCGCAGAGCTTGAGAAAGACTTCCTGCACGATATCGTCGACGCTTGCAGAGACTGTGCGCCCCAGCCACATGCGCGAAACGCGCGCGGCTACCATTGAAGCGACCGGCGCGCAGTGGCGCAACAGCGCTTCCCATTCCGCTGGATTTGCGGAACCGGCACAAGCCCTGGCAAGTTCGTTAACCGGAAGGCTAGACTCATCCATCGCGAGGGAGTCTAGTTTACCGCAAATGTGTCTCCAGGTTACTTCTTTGCATATTGCGCCAGCCGCGGAAAACAGGGACACAGCAAGAGGAATTGACCTGTGCTAGTATCCGGGCAAGCGCCCGCCGCTGATTCAGAAGGAACCCGGCATGGAAACCAACCTGCGCCCCATGGCGCTCGGCGAGATCCTCGATCGCACCGCTCAGCTTTATCGCGAGAACTTTCTCCTGTTTGCCGGCATCTCTGCGGTCTATGCCGGCGTGTTGCTGGTGTTGAGCCTGGTTCAGATCGGCGTCCAGGAACTGTTGCGCGTAGAAAACCTGACACGCCAACTGACATGGGCCACCGGAATCGGCATTCTGGTGCTGTGGGCCGCCATCTTCATCTTCGGCGGACTTGCTGTGGCAGCTAACAATCGCGCGGTCGCCTGGGTCCATCTGGGAGAACGATCCACAATTCGCGGCGCATATTCCAGTATCCTGCCTCGTCTGGGGCGTTATCTGTGGCTCATGACGATTACGGCTTTCAGGGTCTGGCTGCCCTGCGCGGTGCTGTACGCGGGCTATATCGGGTTCGCTCTTCTCTATATCCGTCCCAAAGGCCTACTGACACAGTCGCCGGCTCCGAAGGATCCCCGGGCATTGCTCATATTTGCCCTGGTTACCCTGTGCTTTGGATTGGTGTTCCTATTCGCTTTTGCGTATGCGGTATTCATGGGTCTTCGCTACTCCCTGGCGGTGCCGGCCTGCGTGGTGGAGGACCTGAAAGCAACTCCAGCAATTCGCCGCAGCATTGAGTTGAGCAAAGGAGCACGCGGCCGGATATTCCTTCTTGGACTCCTGGCCCTCGCCGTTCAGATGGGGTTGGTGCTGATCACCCAGTTGTTTTTCATTGTCGCTACCTTCAAACATCATGGCCTGCTGCCCGTGGGAATCCGCGCCCTGCAACAGATTGTGGCCTTCTTCACCAACACTTTCGTCGGTCCCATTTACGCCACCGGGCTCACCCTCTTCTACTACGACCAGCGGGTACGCAATGAAGGATTTGATATCGAGTGGATGATGAAGACTGCGGGGTTGACGGCTCCCACACTCTCGCCTGAGACCGAAGCGCCGGCCCTCCCCGAGGCTTCGACTGAGACCGCTTCGGCTCCCGCAGCGTTGCCGGAACCGGGGAGAGTGCATGAATGAGCAACTACACCCGCTGACCCTCGGCGAGATTCTCGACCGCACTGCCCAGCTTTACCGCTCGCGCTTTCTGGTGTATTTCGGCATTGGGGTAATCCCGGCGGGAACGGTGCTGGTGTTTGCCGCGGCCGTTTTCGTCTTCTTCGCATGGGTCGGTTCCGATGCGGCCGGCGGAGTCCCTGCAACTCTCACAAGGATCGTGCCGTGGCTTTTTCTGGGTTCAGCCCTGCTGCTGGCGATACCTGTTTGTCTTGGAGCCACCGCGCTGGGTTGGGCGGCCATGTGCCACTCCGCTTCGCGCACGTTTCTCGGCCAGGAGGTCACGATTCGCGAGGCCTACCGCGCTGCCTTGAGGCGCGGTTGGCGGTATGTCTGGCTCTACTCCCTTGTCGCGCTCATCGTCGGGGCGGCTCCAATCGCCGTGGCGATCGCGGCGATTCCCGTCACCGCCGGTCTTGCAGTGCTTGCCAGGGAGTCGGGGTTGGGGAATGCTGCCGGTGCGTTCGCAGCGGGCGTGATCCTTCTGCTCGCCGCTGGGCTGGCAGGGTATGCCGTGTGGATGCTGCTCCGCCTTTGCCTGGCTTTCCCCACTTGCGTGGTCGAAGAAATGAGTGCATGGAATGCCCTCAAGCGAGGCACTGCGTTGAGCCAGGGGACCAAGGGGCGCATTATTCTGTTTTTTCTGCTGGGATATGCGCTCACCTGGTTGCTCGCTTTGGGATTCACCATCCCTGTCGGTATCCTGTTGGCGTTGGTCCCCGGCGCCAACAACCCGCAGCACGCGCAGATGCTGGGAACGATACTGATGTTTAGCTGGTATGGGCTCTGGTTTGCGGTACAGGCGCTCACCAAACCGGTCTACGGCATAGCGCTGACTTTGTTTTACTTTGACCAGCGAATTCGCAAAGAGGGCTTCGATATCGAGTGGATGATGCAGCAGGCAGGGATGTCGTTTGATCGGCAAATGCCGGGAGGCCAACCGGGCCCGGCGTCAACGTCGGAGTTGCGAGTCGACACACCACCCGGCTCCGACCCGGCGAAGTCCGCTTTCCCGGAATCTCCTGAACCGCCGTTCCCCGGAGTTCCGCAAACGTGAAAGTCCCGGATCCTATTTACGGCACGATGCGAAAAGCGGCCTTGGCCGCGAGCGTTGCCGTGGCTTTTGCCGCCAGCCCTAAGCTCGCAGCTACTCAACTTCCTTCCATTCCCGTGGCTCAGAACGCGGGCCGCTGGCGCGAGGCCTCGCTGGACGACTATCGCAAGCACTTGATGGCCCTGACCACACTCGTCGAGGCTTGTGCCAATTCCCGAGATCTGAAGAACTGCGATCCGTTGCTGGTGGGGCAGGACGATCACATACCTCTGGGCAGTGGGCCGAATGCGGGACGGCGGCTGGTCCGTTACGGATGGTTAAGGGTACTTTTTTCGAAGGCGGAAGAACCCGATCAGCCGGTATCCAATGCGAAACAGAGCAGCTCTGACCCGGCCAGTGCACAGCCGCCGCAACCGACGACCAGTCAGTTGCTGCAGGATGCCGAGAAGCGCCTGGCCGGCGACCTGGCCCAATCCGACGCGGGCCCGGCAGCAGAGCCCTCGCACATGGATGTACGCAACACGATGGAGCAGGTGCTGGCCGGCCGGGACTTTCGCAATTTGAAACAAGCCACAGTGCAAGACTCCGTCATGGAAAAGGTGGGTAATTGGTTAAACCGGCTCTTTGAGAGCGCTGCCAGGTTCCGAACTCAGTCGGCTTGGGTCGGGCGCGCCCTGGTTTGGGGTTTCATTCTGGCGGTTTGCGTCGCACTGGTATGGGCGCTCCTGCAACTGGAACGCAGGTGGCGCGTCCGCCTCGTGCCGGATGACTCCGGGGCGGCAAGCGGAGCCGTTTCAGCACGCGACTGGCAGCTTTGGATTGAGGATGCGCGGCGTGCCGCTGCTTCCGGCCTGTGGCGGGAAGCCATTCATTTTGTCTACTGGGCGTCGATTTCACGCCTGGAGTCACGACGTCTTTGGCCTGCGGACCGCGCACGCACCCCGCGCGAGTACCTGGCGCTGGTGGCCCCGGACGATCCGCGCAAAGCCGGCTTGGCACAACTCACCGGGCGATTTGAGCTCACCTGGTATGGGGGACGCGCAGCCGGTGAGAGAGACTACCGGCAAGCCGAGGAACTGGCGAAGGGGTTGATTGCGGGGACCGCCGCCAGGGAGTCGTCGAAGCTGTCGCCCGCAGCGGAGGGCGGCGCAGCATGAAGTTTCTCTCTTCACTCGACGCAAAGGACCGCAGCCTGCTCCTCTGGTGCCTGGGCGGCGCGCTCTCTTTGGCTGTGCTGATCGGGTTCCTCCTTCCCAACGGGAACGGCAACGACAATCCCCTACCCTCCACCTACCTTGCGGGCCAGCATGGCGCACGCGCCGCGTATGATACGCTTCTGCGGGCCAACTATCCGATCGACCGTTGGGAGCGCCCTCTCGGCGAGTTGGCCGCCACCGCAGGGCCGGATACCGTGGTCATTTTCGCCGAGCCTTTCTCGCGTGAAACCAGCGACATCAAGGCGGTGCGGCAGATCGTGGAGCGCGGCGGGCGCGTTCTCTCCACCGGGTTCTGGGGCGGGTTTATCCTGCCGGGCGGCGAGCCCGACACGCCAAAGGAATTCAGCTTCGCTGCCTGCCAGCTCGAGCCCGAGGGCCTGGACGCACTCGCGAATTCAGGCGAGGTCTGGATGGTCCCCGAGGCCACCTGGCAAGTGGGCAAACCGACCCAACACATTCAGTACAGCTGCGCCGGACAGCCCGCCGTAGTGGAGTACGACTATGGAAAAGGGCATGTGGTGTGGTGGGCCAGCTCCACGCCTCTGGAAAACAGCTCATTGGCGCGGGCCGACAATCTGGACCTCTTGCTCAACTCGCTGGGGCCGCGTGAAGGGCACCACTTCTACTGGGACGAGTCGCTGCACGGAGATGTTCGGTCGGACTGGAGCTATGCCGCCGGGCCGGCACTGAACCTGCTGCGTATCGGACTGCCGGTGCTGGGACTGCTGATTGTGTTCAGCTTCAGCCGCCGCCGCGGGCCAGTGCGCGATTTGCCGCAACCGGGACGCACCGCTCCCGTCGAGTTTCTTGAGGCGCTGGGCTCGCTCTATCGCAATGCCGGCGCTTCTTCCACTGCGGTGGCTGTTGCCTTGGACCGCTTTCGTCGCTTCAGCTTACGGTTGTGCGGCCTACGGCCGGTCGCGATGAGCGCGAGCGAGCTTGCAACGGCGCTTCGAAAGCGCTTCCCAAAGGCAGATGCAAGTCTCGATACTGATTTGATTGCCTGCGAAGAGGCAACCTGGAGCGAGACCATCGACCCGCGCCAAGCGCTGAAATTGATCCAGAAGCTGCACCTGCACCAGGAAAGGCTGACGGCAGCAGCAAAGCCGGGCGGCCAGATCCAGCAAACTGAAGATGATCAATCAAAACCGCAAGAAAGGGCTTCATGAGCCAGGAAACGAGTCAGGCAGTCAACCATACCCCGGGCGAGAAGCCGGAAACCTCAACGTTGCAGGCAACGAACCAGCTGATCGCCCACGCCCGGACTGAACTCGGCCGAGTTATCTCGGGCCAGGGCGGGGCGATCGAAGAGGTTGTGATCGCTGTGTTGTGCCAGGGTCACGCGCTGCTCGAAGGCGTACCGGGAATCGCCAAAACGCTGATGGTGAAAGCGCTGGGGCGGCTGCTGGGCGTGGGCTTTCAGCGTGTGCAGGCCACGCCGGACCTGATGCCTGCAGACATTCTTGGCACCAGCATTCTGCGACCGGGTGCGGAGTCTTTCGCCTTCCACGCCGGTCCTGTTTTTACTGACCTTCTCCTGGTGGACGAGATCAACCGCATGCCGCCGCGCACGCAGGCCGCGCTGCTGGAATGCATGGAAGAGAGGCAGGTGACCATCGATGGCGTGCGGCGTCCTCTGCCGGCGTGGTTTACGGTCTTTGCAACGCAAAACCCGGTGGATTTCGAAGGCACTTATCCGTTGCCCGAGGCGCAATTGGATCGTTTTCTCATGAAGATCCGTGTGGCGTATCCCTCCGAGGCTGAAGAACTGCAGATTCTTGAGCGGCATCACGCAGGCTCCGGTGCCGGTTTGCTCGACGACGCTTCGATCGCGCCAATTCCCGAAGGGCTATTGGCTGCGGCGCGAGCTGAGGTTCGTTCGATCCGGATTGAGCCGGAGCTCTACACCTACATTCTGGGTCTGGCGCGCCGCACCCGCGAATGGCCTACGCTGCTGCTGGGCGCAAGCCCCCGTGCAGCGCTCAGCGTGATGCTGGTGGCACAGGCCGCGGCAGCATTCGACGGCCGGGATTACCTGGTTCCAGACGATGTGAAGCGCGCTGTGCGACCGGTGCTGCGGCATCGCGTGATCCTCAAGCCCGAGGCTGAGCTGGAGGGCTTTGATGCCGATCGCGTCCTGACCGACGTGATTGCAGCGGTGCCGGTGCCCCGCCAATGATCGCAGCCTCGCTTCACCCGGCGGCAGTCCGCGCCACGTGTCAGCCGCGCAGCCGCTGGGCCTTCGGTCTGACGGGGCGCTCAATCGGGCTGCTGATTGCCGGGTTTCTGTGGCTGATTCCGGGCTTTTGGGACGGAACTCTGAGCTATGCCATGCTCGGCTGGGACGGACTCGTGCTGCTGGCCGCATGGCTGGATGGGATGCGCCTGCCACGGCCGACGGAACTGATTGCGAGCCGTTCCTGGGCAAATGCTCCTGCTCTGGACAGCGAAACTGAGATCGAACTGACGATTGAGAACCAGGCCCGCGTGATCGTGGACTGTCGGTTAGTGGATGACCTGCCGCCCGCGCTCGTGAAGTTGCCTGCCACCCACCGCGTGATGGCTTTTCCTCGCACGCCTGCCTTGATCCGCTACCGAGTGGAACCCCAGGAACGCGGAGATGCGGAGGCAGGATGGCTTTACGTGCGCTACCGCTCTCCGTTGGGATTGGCGGAGCGGTGGGCCAAAGCGCCGCTGGCACAGAAGGTGCGCGTCTATCCGGCTCTGCGCACCGGCGAGGAGCAGCAAATCTTCCTGGCCCGAAGCCGCCAGATCGATTTGCAACTGCGCCAGGCGCGACAGCGTGGGCTTGGCCGCGACTTCGAGAGCCTGCGCGAATACCGCGAGGGTGACGATCTGCGCGACATCTGCTGGACCGCGACGGCGCGGCGGGGCAGTCCTATCACGCGCCAGTATCAGACCGAGCGCAGCCAGCCGGTGTGGATTGTGCTGGACTGCGGGCGGCTGATGCGTTCGCGGGTTGCGGCCATGGCTCCGGGCAAGTCGGCACTACCGGTTGCTGAGACCCATGCGCGACTCCACTCCAAACTCGACTACGCTTGCACCACGGCGGTATCGCTGGCACAACTGGCGCTCTATTCCGGAGACCGCGTGGGCCTGTTGGCCTATGGACAAGGCATTCAGCAGCGGCTCTTGCCGGGACGCGGCTCGGCTCATCTGCGGCAACTGATCGAGGCATTGGCGCAGGTGCACGCGGAAGGTAGCGAGGCTGATCATTTGCGCGCGACTGCGACGCTGAACCGGCTGCAGCCGCGCCGGTCGCTGATCCTCTGGATCACGGATCTGGCCGAATCCGCCATGCGCCCCGAGGTCATCGACGGTGCGGTGCAACTGCTTCGCCGGCACGTGCTGCTGTTTGTGGCCATGGCTCAGCCGGAGGTGGAACTGATCGCCCAGGGCCGGCCGAGAAATGTGGAACAGATGTTTCGAGCCACTGCCGCACAGGAGATGGCGGGACGGCGAGAACTGCTGCTGGCACGGTTGCACGAACAAGGCGCGCTCACGCTTGATCTGAATCCGGAAGCGCTGACGTCCTCGGTTCTGAACCAGTATTTGACGGTGAAGGAACGAGCGATGGTGTAGGAAGCACTCCTGCACGAGACTGAGTGAATGCGCCGGACTGAATCAGTCCGGGATCGGCGGCGAAATTATCTGCAAACTTTCTGCGGAGAACTGCAAATTCCGGAGAAGGTGAGGTGCTCTTTCTCGCCAGCGTTGTATGCATTGTTTCGGGTGACCGCTTTTGTGAATTCGGAGTTTCGCGTTGAAAGTCTATCTAGTTGACGGCACCTACGAGTTGTTTCGACACTACTTTGCCGTGCCAAAGGCACGTGACGCGAAAGGACGCGAAGTGGGTGCGGTGCGCGGCGTGCTTGCATCGCTGCTGGCCATGATGCGCGACGGAGCCGAGTACATCGGCGTTGCAACCGACCACGTGATCGAGTCGTTCCGCAACAATCTCTGGGCAGGTTACAAAACGAGTGAAGGCGTCGAGCCCGATCTGCTTTCGCAGTTTCCTGTTCTCGAAGAAGTTCTCACGGCAGCCGGAATCGAGGTCTGGCCGATGGTTGAGTTTGAAGCCGATGATGCCCTCGCGTCGGCAGCCATGCATTCTCTAAAAGACCGTCGCGTCGAGCAGGTCGTCATCTGCACACCCGACAAGGATCTGGCCCAATGCGTTCAGGGATCGCGGGTTGTACAGTTCATCCGGCGTGGCGGTGTCACAGTCGACGAAGCCGGCGTCATCGCCAAGTTCGGCGTGCCTCCGGCGTCCATTCCGGACTACCTTGCGCTGGTTGGCGATTCCGCTGATGGCTATCCCGGCCTTCCTGGCTGGGGAGCCAAGTCAACCGCCGCCGTTCTGGCCAGATTCGGCCACATCGAGTCCATCCCGGTCTCGGCCCGGGACTGGCATGTGAATGTGCTGAACTCTTCTTCGTTGGCCGACACGCTGGCGCGGGAGCGAAAACTCGCGCTGCACTTCAGAACGCTCGCCACACTGAAAACAGATATCCCTCTATTCACTAACGTTGACCGTTTACGGTGGACCGGACCCAGAGCGGATTTTGACGCAATTGGGCGTTTGCTCGACAAAGCCGTGACTGAGAAAAAGCCGAAAGCGGGGACCAGGGCGGCGCCACGCCGCGCCCCGGGTCGAGTAAAAGAGCCCGGGAAAGTCTAAAATTCGCGGCGCGAATTTTAGCAACCCTGACTGGCAAAACAACCAAATCATGGTCGCTCTTCATTGCTTGAAGATGAAAGACAGGCAGGCCCTATGGATTCCAGAACAACAATCAAATACTTGCCGAGTTTTATGATCTCTGGGCGCAGAGATGTTGGCGAGAAGATAACTTCCGAGTAGCCCACCGACCGCGAACTGTGATTGCGCTCATAGCCTCTGCAGTTTAGCCGCTGTACAATTCACGTGCAAATTGCACACGGTGTTCTGATCTTTATGAGTTGGAGATTATTGCTATCGTTGCTCTTCGCGCTCGCGTACCATGCGTGGATATGGAGGGGGCGAAAAGCATACAGCCGCATCGGGGGCATCTTACTTCGGGTCGGTTCGGCTGGAATCTTAGTCCATCTAGGTTGCGCATACATCGAGTGCGGTATTGAGGTAGAGAAACCATGAGAAACTGGACCCTCGCGGGATCGATTCGCGTCGATCTCCTAAGTTGCGCGTGCGCTCTTGCATTGCTATTGAGCACATGTAACGTCTTGTCGTTCGCTCAGGACAACGTGGACTGGCGATACCACGGAAACACTTTGTCCAATGAACGATATCAAGACGTTGATCAGATTAACCCTTCCAATGTCCACAAGCTAAAACCAGCCTGGGTTTTCCACACCGGCGTCAGCGACCCAAACATGTCGATGGAAATGACACCGCTTGTGGTCAACGGTGTGATGTATGTTCCCACGGGTGACGACGATGTCTTTGCACTCGACGCTGCAACCGGCCATCAAATCTGGGCTTATCACCCCACCGATTTGCCGGCACTCTCCACGCTCCCGATTTGCTGCAATCACGACAATCGCGGCGTAGCGATGGGCCACGGACTGATCTTTGTCGCGCGCCTCGACGCAACCCTCGTTGCGCTCAATGCCGCCACCGGGAAGGTCGTCTGGAAAACAGCTGTCGACTTCTCGAAAAATGGCGCTTCCATGACGATTGCTCCGCAGTTCGCCGATCATAAGGTGATTGTCGGCGTTTCG
>ODAK010005067.1_pt1 | contig 13414 bp, 10 predicted proteins | sample 1539591 | NCBI WGS metagenome assembly ODAK01 (sample SAMEA3539303, study PRJEB22396) | soil metagenome | biome: tundra; feature: field; material: soil | place: USA | collected 2010-05 | depth 0.15 m | reverse complement strand
TGTCTGAGAGCGTGATTCACGCTTTCCGGCCAATCAGCCTCAAGCGATCACGCTTGTCTTATGACTCTCCCCAGGTTTTCGAGGAATATGGTTCACCATCGGCGGGTAGCCGCCCGCCGATGGTGAAAGGGGACGGATCGTGATCACGCTGGTCTGACAGGACCGGGTTAGAGTTTGATCGCCCCTTTCTTTTCCTTAAGGCCCGAACGGATACCTGGGGGACCAACGCCCCGCATGACAAGCAAGGGACAGGAAAAGATGAGCCACCAAATAGCACATGCGTCTGATGAAATCACCATCGGCATCGATATCTCGAAAGAGCGGCTCGATGCCTATCTCCACCCCGCCGGAATTGCCCGTCAGTTCCCCAACGATCGCAAAGGTCACGCCCAACGGATCGCCTGGGCCACGCCGCACCAGCCCACGCGCCTCGTCTTCGAGGCCACCGGCCGGTATCACCGGGCGCTCGAAATGACCCTCGGCAAAGCCGAACTGCCGGCGGTGAAGATCAACCCGCTACAAGCTCGCCGTTTCGCCGAGGCAACGGGAAAACGCGTCAAAACCGATCCGATCGACGCCGCCATGCTGGCCCGCTTCGGCGTCACCATGCGCCCGGAGGTGCCGCCAGCGAAAGACGAGACAATTGACATGCTCGCGGAGCTGCTCGCCGCGCGCCGGGGGCTGGTCAAAGACCGGACGGCGGCGAGCAATCGCGGCAAAAGCCTGACGCTGGCCCTGCTGAAACGGCAGTCCGAGCAGCATCGGAAGCAGATCGACAGCCAGATCGAGGCCATCGACCGGGAATGGATGTCTGTCCTGGCCGGCAATCAGACACTCAAGGCCCGGCTCGACATCTTGTTGAGCATTCCCGGCATCGGCGCCGCCACCGCGATCGCTTTGCTGGTCGATATGCCGGAACTCGGCACCATGGACGCGAAGCAGGCGGCCAGCCTCGCCGGTCTGGCGCCGGTGACCCGCCAATCCGGTACGTGGAAAGGCAAGAGTTTCATTCAGGGCGGACGGGCGTCCATCCGCCAGGCCATCTATATGCCCGCGCTCGTCGCCATTCGGTTCAACCCGCCACTCAAGGAGAAATACGAAGCGTTACGTCAGGCGGGAAAGCCCGCGAAAGTCGCGATCGTCGCCATCATGCGAAGGATCGTCATCATCGCCAACGCGTTGATCCGGGACAATCGTCACTGGACGCCAGACATGGCGGCGGTTGGCGCGAAATAAAAAGCGGCCCGGCCGACTTCCAGGTGACGGCCGCCCCTGGAGCTTAAGACAAGAAGAGCCGTCGACGGCACCTGTGCCACATTCTCGGGCCGGGACCGGGGTCAAGCCCCGCAGCCGCGTAGCGGGGCGTCGAAGACGCCGGGCTTGAGGCCGGTCCCGGCCCGAGGGAAGATCACGGTAGCCGTCCTTAACCTTCACTCAGCCTGTGCTGGATGTGGGGACATACGATCGCGACCAAATCCGGCGCTGAAAATCAGGCTCGGAATTCGTTAAAAAAGTGGTTGACCAAGACGGATACTCTGAGCTTCCCCGCGACCGGTCACTGGCGCTTTGCCCGCGTCACGATCTGCGTCGGATTGACGAAGCGCAGCGCGATCAGCAGCCAGACCAGCGTGGTGATCATATACACCACCGCCATCGCGTCGATCGACTGGCCCGGCCGCACGCCGGCGGCGAACACCGCGTAGTACAGCGCCACCACCAACGTCTGGCTGGTCGGCCCCGAGGTCAGGAACGTCAACTCGAACATCGCGATCGTGCGCACCAGTACCAGCAGCAGCGCGGCGAGGATGCCCGGCGTCAGCAATGGCACAAGAACCTGCAGGAACAAGCGTGCCAGGCCCGCCCCGAACACCCGCGCCGCCGCCTCCACCCGCGGATCGATTTGCTCGACGAACGGGATCATGATCAGGATCACGAACGGCACTGTCGGCACCAGGTTGGCCAGGATCACGCCCCAGATCGTTCCCGCCAGATGCGCCTGGTACAGCACCGTCGCCATCGGAATGCCGTAGGTGATCGGTGGCACCAGCAACGGCAGCAGGAACAAGAACATCACCGCCTGCTTGCCGGGAAAGTTCCGCCGCGCCATCGCGTAGGCCGCCGGCACGCCGATCGCGCCGGAAATCAGCACCACCGCGCCGACCACCTCGGCCGTCACCAGCAGGATGTCGGGCAGCTGGAATTCGTTCCATGCCAGCGTGTACCATTGCGACGTATAGCCCGCCGGCAGCCAGGTATTGAACCAGCGCGTGCCGAACGAGTTCACCACCACGCTGCCGATCATCGCCAGCAGATTGAGCACGAAGAACCCGACGAGCGTCCACACCGCCCAGGCCCACAACCGTTCGCCGATGCGAGGCCGCATGGCGCTCAGCCCTTGCCGGTACTGACCGGGCCGCGGAACACCAGGGTCCGCGCCGCCAGCAGCAGGGTGATGATCAGCAACTGCACCGCCGCCATCAACATGGCGATCGCCGAGGCCATCGAGTAGTCGTACTGCTCAAACGCCGCCTGATACGCGACGATCGAGATCACCCGCGTTGGCCCCGCCGGCGCACCCAGCAGGATCGCCGAGGGAAACACGGTGAACGCCTGAACGAAGGCCAGCGCCAGCGTGATGGCGAGGCCGGGCGCCAGCAGCGGCAGCAGAATGCGCCGGAAGCGTTCGCGCGGCCGCGCCCCCAGGACCGCACCGGCTTGTTCCAGAGCCGGATCGATGCCGGTGACGTAGGACAGCGTGAGCAGAAAGGTGAATGGAAAACCGGTGATCACCAGCGACAGCATGACGCCCCAGTAGTTGTGCACCAGCCGCACCGGGCTATCGACCAGACCGAACTCCAACAGCGTGCGGTTGAGCCAGCCGCGCGGGCCGAGATAGGTCAGCAACCCCTCCGCCACCATGACGGTGCCGAGGGTGATCGGAATCACCAGGATCGTGGTCAGCAGGCGTTGGTTCCGCAGCAGTCGCACGCGGAGCGCGACCGGCACCGACAGGACGACGTTCAGCACGGTGACCGGCACGGCGATGACCAGCGTGATCCGGATCGTGTCGTAAAGGAAAGGATCGGCGAAGAACTTCGTGTAGTTGGCCAGCCAGCCGCCGGCTTTCGGGTGGAACGACAGCACCAGGCCGTAGAGGAACGGGTAAATGAACAGCGCCAACACAAACAGCGCGGCCGGGATGATCAGCAGGGTCACCGAATCCAGCCCGTACTCGCGCAGGCGGCGGCGCAGCGGCAGGCGCGCGGCACTCACGCGGCGTACACCAGGACGCGGGCCGGCGCCGCGTCGAGCCGCACCGCGTCGCCCGAGGCGATCCGCGTATCGGAGCGGAAGTAAAGTTCGGTGCCGTCAGCCATACGTGCCACCGCGTAGAAGTCGCGCCCGTGATATTCGGCGATCTCCACCGTCGCGGCGATCGGGCCGTCGCCGGTGAGCCGCAGATCGTCGGGGCGGATCGCCACGGTGGCGCGCGCAGCCACCGCGCCGACCGGAGTGCCGATCAGACGCGCGCCGCCGATGGAAACCGCGATGCCGCCGTCCGCCGCTTCGGTGGCCGAGGAGAACAAATTGCGGTAGCCCATGAATTCCGCGACGTCCGCGCTGGCCGGGCGGGCGTAGAGTTCCTCGGGCGTGCCGATCTGCCGCGTCTGGCCGTCGATCATCACCAGAATGCGGTCGGCGAGCGACAGCGCCTCCTCCTGGTCGTGCGTGACATAGATCGTGGAACACCCGAGCATGGTGTGGATGCGGCGGATCTCGGCCCGCATTTCAAGCCGAAGCTTGGCATCCAGATTGGACAGCGGCTCGTCCATCAGCACCAGGGGCGGCGCCACCACGATGGCGCGCGCGATCGCCACGCGCTGCTGCTGCCCGCCGGAGAGCTGTCCGGGCAATTTGTCGGCCTGCGTCTCCAGCCGCACCAGTGCCAGCGCCTCATCCACACGGCGGGTGATCTCCGGCTTCGGCCGGCGCTGGGTCACCAGCCCGAAGCCGACGTTGCGGCGCACCGACATGTGCGGGAACAAAGCGTAGTTCTGAAACACCATGCCGAAGCCGCGATCTTCCGGCCCCAGCTCGTCGAGCCGCTGATCATCCAGGTAAATCGCTCCGCCGGTCACCTGGAGCAGGCCGGCGATACAGTTGAGCGCGGTGGACTTGCCGCAGCCGGACGGGCCGAGCAGGGCGACGAATTCGCCCCGCTTCACCGTCAGGCTCACGTCGCGCAGCGCATGAAACTGGCCAAAATCGCGGCTGATTTGCTCCAGCCGCAACTCGCGGAAGTCACGTGAGGCGACCGCCATGCGGCGCTACTTGCCTACCTGGGCGCCGACCTGTTGGTCCCAGCGCTGGAATGCGTAGACCAGCTTGTCCGCGGGCAGCGGTACCTCCGAGGGCACCTCGGCGATCAGCTTGTCGTAGAACGATCGCGTGTATTCCTTGACCACCGCCTGGCTGTCCGGCGGCGCCATCGACAACGGCACGTCTTTGACCGCCGGTCCCGGATAGAAATAACCCTTATCCCAGGTCATCGCCTGCGCCGGCTTGCTGAGCATGTATTTCGTCATCTCCAGCAGCACCGCCAGCTTGTCGTTCGACACGCCCTTCGGGATGGCCCAGTACTGCGCGTCGGTCACCCAGTGGAAGCCGGCCAGGGTGCCGACCTGGGCTTCCTTCGGCACCACGCCAAGAATGCGCGGGTTCAGGTCCCAGCCGAGATGCGAGGCGATCATGTCGCGCGAGCCCTCGGCCAGTTCCTTCATCACCGCTCCGGTGCCGGTCGGGTAATACTCGATGTTCTTGCCCAGTTCGACGAGGTACGCCCAGGTCTTGTCCCAGCCCTTGTCGGGGTCCATCGGGTCCTTGTCGCCGAGGATATAGGGCAGGCCCTGCAAGAAGGTGCGGCCGGGGCCGGAATTCGCCGGGCGGGCATACATGAAGCGCTTCGGGTGCGCCTTCGTCCAGTCGAGCAACTCCTGGGCAGTCTTCGGCGGCTGCTTCACCGCGTCGGGCATGTATTCGATGATCGGCCCGGCCGGGCAGAACACGACGCATACCGCCTGGTTCTGCGCGAGGCCCTGCATCTTCAGCGCGCCCGGCAGATAGATGTCCTTCAGGTTGGGCAGCGCGGAGGCATAGTCCGTCACCACGGGAATCCACAGATTTTGGTCGATGCCGGCGGACAGCCCGTCGGTGCCGGTCAGCACCAGATCGATATCGACGCGACCGGCGGACTGCTGCGCTTTGATTTTGCCAGGCAGCTCCGGCGCCGGAGCCTGCGAGTACATTATTTTCGATACCAGCTTTGGATTGGCCTTGGCGAACTCATCCATCGCGCGCTGGGTCAATTGCAATTGGCCGGCCACGTCGATCACGTTCAGGGCCACCGGAGAGGACGGTAACGCGGGGACCGACGCCGACCGCGCGCCACGCGGTCCCAGGCCGGCGCCCAATGCGGCGATACCGGCCGCACCGCCAAGCAAGTGGCGGCGGGTTGGTTGAAGCTTTGTCATGCGTCGTGTCCCCCCTGGACATGGGTGACATACGACTTCCGGCCGTCGGCCGTAGCCGGGTACCACCTCAGGTTACATCATATCAAAGGCTAATGCATTGCCAGGCTTCGGCATTGATGCAGGTCAAACCGACCGGACCGCGCAACCCGCGGCGAAACCGCCATGGCGGCGCTTTCTCACCCGACGATGCGAGGGCGGCAGATGGCGAACCACTGAATTCACCTGGCGCGAAACCGGGCGGGCGGGATAAGCGCGGAAGAAGAATTCAGGAGTGTTCCGTTGAGCAGAACGAGCAGCAAGCGTCGCTCGCTCGACGATCGCCAGAAAGGACCCCAGATGAGCCTGGTGAACGACCGAGCGGCCACGGCGAGAATGACGAACGATCGTCGCGTCGCTGGGTTTGGTTACGGGAATTCGGGTTATGGGCAGCAACGCACCGTTGCGCTCCGGCGGCGTGCTCTCAGGTGTACGTTGCCGCGCCGATGGGAGTTCCGAGGCCAGGCGGCCGTGTCAAGTGACACATTGAGGTGTACGACCCCAGTATCCGCCTCAGGTGATCGGCACGGCGCCGACGCTGGAGACTGTTCGGCCTGGTATATTCGGAAAATCGAAGCCTTGATTGGTTGTCAATGCTTCAGAGGCGAAAGCCGTACAGGGCCTGGACGACGCGCACCGCGGCGGCGATGGCCCTGAGCGGATCCTCCGCCTGTTCGCGCATCTCGATCGCCACCCAACGGTCATAGCCGCTCGCATGCAAAGCTCGAGCGGCAGGCGCGTGGTTTGCCGCCGGCCTGGCGAAGTCTGTCAGATCGCGTTGGGCAGCGTGGAAATGCGCCAGCCAGGGCTTCGCGGCCATCACCGCGTCCTCAACGGCGTCGCCACTCAATAAGACGCATCCTGTGTCCAGATGCACGCGGATCGCGGGATGATCCACGTCCTGAACCATACGCAGGACTTCTGCCCAGCGGGTGAGGAAATCGCCACCGTAGAAGGATGGCACCGGCTCAATCCCGATCGCGACCTCGGCGGCCGCGGCGATCTTTCCCAACGCGTGCCAGCGTTCGCGGGCCAAAGCCCATGCGTCGTCAGCCGGCATGTCGCCTCGCAGCCGGTTTCGTGGCGAACCAAACACGAGAACGCCCGCCCCCAGCGCGGCCGCGATATCGGTGACTCTTCGTATATGCTCAAGCAAGGCGTCGAAGCTCGACCGGGTGCCTAAAAGCGTCAGGTCTTTCGTGCCGAACAGGATCGCTTGCAGGGAACTGATGACCAGCCCGGCGTCTGCCACCTGCCGCCGATACGACGACAGCCGAGCGAAGGTGATATCGTCCCACGGGGCGAGACGAGTAGGAGCGACCTCGATTCCGTGCACACCCAGGCCTGCCAGCATGGCGAACGCCGGACTATCGTCCTCTGCCGGCCAGGCCAGGTTGGAAACGGCAAGCCGCATCATGTCGCGGCACGCGGCTCGGCGAGGAACGAGCCGAGTTCCAGGAGCACCTGGCCTGCCGAAAAATGATAGCCGCCGTGCCCCCCCAAAACGGTATCATGAACACTGCGCACGTCGTAGCGCGGCGGATCGGGAACCACCGCGCCGAGCGGAACATGGGGGAAAAAGCGATCGCGAATCTCGCCCGTCGCTATCGGCTCGGCTGTGACATTGATGAGCTCGATATCAGCGGCGACGATCCGATCGAGATCGTCCGCGAGGCGTCGCGTGTGATACCATTGGAAGGCCGCGTTGGACGCCACGTTCTCCGGCGAATTCAAATGGATCATGTCGTGGATAATGTTCTTTTTCAGACCGCTGCCAAATAATCCGGGCAGGCGCGCGATCGTGCTGACCGGGAACCGCCGCCGGACGAAATCCTCCAGCTCCAGGCGGTGGAGGCCGTAGGGATGAAGACCGTCCGTCGACGGCTCGTCGCGCTCGGTTTGACCCCAGGGATCGCGATAAACGTCGATCGTCGAGATCAGTACGAACCGCGCGGCTGTCACCCCAACCAGGCAATCCATCAGCCGATTGATCGCCGCCCTGTCGTTCTCCGGCTGCTTGTTCGCGAGCCACTTTACCGCCGAGACGCCCGCGCATACGACAGTCGCGAACCGCCGCCCCCGGATCATCTCAATATTCTGAGAATTGAACCTGGCGGCGAAGCGTCGATCCCGCGACAATGTTCCTCCGACGAATCCTGTATGGCCAATCAGTGCGGCTCCTTGCATGGCTCAGGCCGCGCTCCGTTGATAGGCGGCGGCGTCGAGGATTTCCGCACGCAGGCCACCGGTTTCTCTGGGCACGGACTCCTGCTCCATCGCTTCGATCATCGACAGGATGCGCTCCACCGAGTAGAAGATCGTATCGATCTTGCCGGACATCACTGAGAAGACGCGCCCGGTCTGGAAGACGTAGCAACTGCGGTCATCGAACCGTCCCGTGGGCTTGGTCTTGATCGCGAGTTGTGGGCCAACAAAGCGGAAGACGTCGCGAAAACCAGGCAAGTACCGCATGATGTGCTCCTCCATCCGCGCCACCTTGGTTACGATCAGTTCAGGGTCAATGGTATCTATCAGCGCCGTTGCCTCCCGCGCCGAAGCAAACCGCCCAAGTGGTGTGTGCAAAACGCTGGAGAGCGTGTAGAGTGTTGGATCTTCCGTCGGGTAAATCGAGCAGAGCGGGCCGTCGACCAGGGTCACCGCGGGAAACGCCGTGTTGGCCTCGTAATACAGAAGCATGGTCGGTTCGTAGAACAGATCGATTGGCGGCCTGGTGAAGTGACCCCAGGACGCATCGACGACGAAGTCGAACCGCCGCCCATCGACATAGACGCTTTGGCCGCGCTCCTCGATGGACTCAACGCGGTGCCCGGACACCAGGAATGGGCTGAGACGCTCGGTGAAATAACGACGGGCCTTGTCGAGCAGTAGCACACGCTCCGCCGTCTGGATACAGCCTTCGATGTTGGCCAGCCAATCCGGCAATGTCGCAAGCTCGGTGAATTCGATCCCGGAAGCAGTCATGATCAGCTTGTAAGTCAGATAGTCGATTATCGACTCGCCCTTTGACACGGCATACAGGTTCTGTGGAACCGGGATGCTGAGCCCAGGATATCGTTCCACGAAACGCGAAAAGCCCTCGCGAGATTGCATTCGTGTACCGTAATGACGAGGATAATGGAACCCCTGATGCAGACGGAACTGATTGTTTCCAGAGGACGCGTGGAGGAGTCTATGGCTCTGCTCGAAGACCGTGACGCTGAAGCCGAGAGCACGAAATGACGTGGCGATATGACAGCCGTACCAGCCACCACCGATGATCGCGAATGACAGAGACATACCATCTCCTCGGATGCGTTCGCCAATAAGCGTTGCATCACGGTGTGTGCCGTTGAAGATACCGCGTTGCTTCACGGTGTGCACAGTCGAAGATACCGCGTTGCACGCGGCTGCCCGCTACGTTGTGGCACATTGCTTCTTACCTTACCACCTTATATGATGGCGATTGCCCGAACCGCACGATTTTCCGCCCGTTGGCCTCCATTCAATCGCCTGGGACGCGGTTAGCCGACAGATGGATTGTGAATTGCCGCATCAGGCCTTCCGGACGGCCATACTGGCAGTGGATGTCGGTGTTCCGGGCGTGGGCTTGCTTGTTGAGCGACCTCCAACTTCTGCTTCCCGCATGCTGAGAGATCGTGAGCGCGGCCGAAGGTATTCGTCAGACGCGGCGCACCCGCTGGCGATAATCGCCGATCGCCAGGTGTCCGGCCGGGTCAGCGACCTACGGGGTGGCGATTCCGAAACGAAGCCTGGCTTGCCCGTCGCCTCCAAGGGGTGACGGCGGTTAATTTTCAAGCAAACCTTTGTCGTGAAAACAGAATCGCCGCCTAAGTACCACGATCCGCATTTATGGTGACGTATTCCGGAAACGTATCTTCTTGCACAACGTTGAATATCTGGCTTCTGAAGATGGTTTTCGCGTACACGAGATTGTCCTTTGCCAGCCATCGATGTCACCGTATCCATGAAACGGATTACCAGGTGAGCCACTAGCAAAACTCGAAAATCAGCCAGAGATAACGCAACATATAGCGTGATCGGCGAACTTTAGCGCTATATGTGGGGTCAGACGATAAACATTCCGGAGTTTTGCAAGTAGCTCAAGTGTGATTAATTAGTCAATAAGTGTATTTGCTCAACCCCCTTGCAGCACCGAACCCCCGGGCGGGACCTGGTTAATTGCCTGACAGGTGTCCGTCGCACGACACGTGGCGATGCCGATGACTGATCTGACATTGGGGTCACCACACGATATGGTCAAAATCGTACGCCTGGCCCCAGACGAGGTCTCCATGATGGAGGCGGCCTGGCGGTCGCGATCAAATCCATCGCTGATGCACGCCAGCATTCGTCCGTGCCGCCTGTTGTTTTCGGTTCAGCCAATCCACCTTGACGTGCTGTCAGACAATAAGTTGTAAAAATGAGCAGGGTAACGGGTGAGCCGGGAGGACCACGGACGGCGAGACCATGGGTGGTTCGGTAGCGGCGAGGGGCCGGAAAAATCCGAGGATACATCGGGCACTGAAAGAGTGGTGCCGCGCTCCTGGAACTCCCCGTCCCGAATGCGCGACCGTGATGGGGACGTCGTCCCGCCGAACGTGAGGTTCGCGGGAACGCGCCCTGCCGTGGCGAGACCGCCACCTTGGACGAAGACTGAAACGCATCACGCCACTCAGGCATGCGGGAGACGCCGATGAAAGAACCTGCCGAAGACGCCCTCATGTGAGGCCGGACATACGAGTCCAGACCTTGTCGTGGGTGGCGCCGCGTCCGGACAGTGGCCGAGCATCGAACCAGTCCAGCAGTTTGCGGGCGAGCAGGCCGGGTTCGCTGTTGAAATCGGCGCGGCTGGCATCGATCGCGACCGGACCCGCACTACAATCCGTTACCTCATGGGGGCGAAACCAGATGTCCGGACGGCCATTCTCCACGAAGGCAGGCGATTCGTAGATGAAGCGGTCGTCCCTGTCGGCGAGTGTCAGCCGGCTGGAGGCAACGATGCCCTGTGCGCGTGCGGCCCATTTGTATTTCGCCAGTGCGGCCCCCCAGGGACACACAAACAAGTCGCATGACGCGGCAACCAGGACCGATCGCTCGACCGGACCGCCGAAATTGTCGAGCACCGTCGCGATGCCGCGCAGGCGCTCCATGATCTGGGCGCCCCATTCGAGTTCACGGTCGAGTAACGCCCGCCCGGTCTCCTCCATATGGCTACGGTAATGGCTTCCGCCGCGGTTGCTGTTGTGCCCGTCCAGCACCACGGCGATGCCCTTCGAGCACGGCGCCAGGCGGGTAACGGCATCGATGAACTCGGAGGCGAGATTGCACCAGCCGCGGTTCTCGAACCGTGGCGAGACCAGGAGGACAAGCTCGTGGTTGTTCCGAAGCTCCAGCAGTTTCTGGGCGAAGGCGGGCTCGGCGCGGTGGGCGTGGGCGTCGATCCTGTCGGTGAGGCGACAGGTGACGAACCATCGGCCGGAGCGGACGAGAAGCTCCGACCTCGCGTAAATTTGGTGCGGAAATATCCCTGGCTCGCCAACACGCTGCACACGCTCCGCCGGCAGGCCGAACAGATCTTCGATTTCGCCGAAATGCTCGCTCGTCTCGGCGTGGCAGACATAGACCCGACTGGCCCAGAGGGGCGTCTCGTCCATTGCCTGGTCGAGCCCGGAAAGCTCGTTCCAGAGATGGTGGCCGATGTGGCTGATGAAGGTCATCGTGGCGACACCGGTGGACGGCGACCGCAGATACATGGCGACGGCATCGAAGTGCTCGCTCAGTGCGCGAAGCAGGAGCCCAAACGCCTGTTCCCAACCATACTGCCGCAGAAGGCCATGAGAAGAAGTGAGCAGAATGTCAGCGTCGGGCCACCAAAGTGCCAGAGGGTACATCACGGCCGACCCGCATGCGAAAAGCAGGCAGGATCCGCGCTCCGTCTCGAAGACGTAGGCGATACAAAAATTTTGCAGGTAAATGCAGTGGGTCGCGCTCAGTTCCCGGTCGCCGAACGGCGAGGGCATGCGGAGCTCCGATTGGGTGAACGCGGCTGAAAGCAGGGGCTGCGATCCCAGGATCCGTCGCACGTTCTCAAGTAGCAGACCGCGCGGCAGCGGGGCCGATGGTTCAGCAGCGGGAGCGGGGCCAAAAAGCTTGTCGAATTCCGTGTCGAAACGATGCCCCACTTGTATTGCCACGGTCGCCGCCAAAAGGGTCTGGCCGAGACGTTCGGCGTCGGCGGCGGAGAGGCCGCGGACGAGGCCGCGCAGTGGAGCCGCCAGGTCGATCCGCCCAATGAAGGCCGCGATGATCCCGCGGAGCAGCAATGCCAGCTCGACGAGAGTGCCGGGCGCCATCACATCAAGGGAGTTGCCGCGGAAGCCGCCGTCCGCGTCAAACACCCAGAGCGCGTCGTCAGAGCCGTTCGTCAGCAGCCCGACGAAGCACCCCGTCAGAGCCAGGCTATAATCCAGATGCCAACCCGGGTGGAACACACCAGCGGAAAGCGGAACCTCGCCGAAAAAGCGCAGCACCACGTCCCCGTCCAGCCCGCTGGCCGTGTAGCCTGACGGGGTCACTCTGACCGGGTCGATGCGCCAGCGAGGTCCCGAGAAGAAGATCTCCGTCGCGCCATCATCCGGGACAGTTCGAAAGCTCGATGGCATGGCTGGAACCTCTTTTCAGTATCCGCTCGGCGATGCTCCGCCGACCGAGCCGTCAGCCGGGAAACGAGATCACCTTGATACTCCGATGTTCGCCATTTCCAGTCGCGGGCACGAAAATTCATCGCTTGCTCGCCAGGCTGTTCAGCGCGGCCTCCACTGAACAAGGCACGAGGCACGATCATGAACCGACGGTTGATCATGCGCTGATGCGCGGGTTGGTTACCGCCTGACCGGTTATGCGTTGCGGGGCTTCCTCTGTCCAGCCGATGTCGATCTGGCCGCGGGCGATGTCGTATTCGCGCCCATCGAGCGACAATGACCGGGTCGGCCCGGTCATCGCGTGCCGGGTCGCGGCGCAGGGGGTCGAGTTCCGCCGCGGCACATGGGTGGAGACCGAGCCGTTGTCGATGATGCGCCCACCCGCGCGGCTCCTGGCTTTTCATCATGTGGAAGGCGTGCTCAATCGGCGGCTTCACCACCGTCGCGGGTGAATAAGCGTTCCGGCCGCCGTGACGACCCACTCGCACCGTGCGAACCGCCGCGGTCGACCCTGTGCCGACCTAGCGGGTGGATCTGCCGCGCCGCATCGCTTGACCGATCGCATTCAATCGGTTTCGGTGTTGAGGTGGCGGAGCGGCACGATGTCGGCTCCGCGTTTCCACCGGCAAGACACCCGCATTCAGCCAGCGGACCGGTTATTTCATTGCATCTTTCCTGGATCGCTTGTCGGTTGGCGCGCTGAGGATCTCGTCGAGAATACGCCGCAGCAGACTCGCCTGGTCGTGGTTAAACCGGATTGCCGGCGCTCGGTCCATCATGAATTGACCGGCATTTTCGTTGAGTACCCAGTTCATCGGAGCCGCATCGCCGGTCCCCGGCTCGGGCAGTGCGATGTGGACCAGACGGCTCTTGTTCGGATTGGTCGGGTCGCAAAGCCGCCGCCGCGGGATTTGCAGTCCGTCGACGCCATGCGCGCCTCTCGTCGCGATCAGGCCAGGCACCGGGGCGCCGCCCTCGATCGTCGGTGATCTTCCTGATTCTCCGCGTGCCGCCAACGCCTGATGGGCCTGCAGCGCGCTGCCGCTCCGGCCGCCATTCCGCGCCGCCGCCGACCGATCATCTCTTCCGTCGATGGAGTGGCGCCGGCCCAGGCCGCCCGCACGT
>ODAK010005066.1_pt1 | contig 13417 bp, 6 predicted proteins | sample 1539591 | NCBI WGS metagenome assembly ODAK01 (sample SAMEA3539303, study PRJEB22396) | soil metagenome | biome: tundra; feature: field; material: soil | place: USA | collected 2010-05 | depth 0.15 m | reverse complement strand
GTGAGCGCAAGGTGAACGGTCGCCGTTCGCGGAGAATTATGGCGGACCCATTGCCCGACGATGTTGCGGCGCTTTGCAACCACGCGGGTTTTGACACTTCGCTTTACAGAGACTTCACCGCGCAGCGTCGCGCGCCGGCGGCGGCGGTGTCCTCCAGCACCGCCGCCGATTCCGCAAATGATCCCGTGGCGCCGTCTGCCGGGGCAGAACGCGAACGCGCCGCGGTGGAGGATGAAGTCGCCCGCGAACCCAGCCGCCCTCCCGCCGCGCCTCCAGCTTCGCAACGCGGGCTGCAGCACGCGGTAGCTCCGGAGGAACGATACGAACATGCGGGAGCCCCAGCCAGCGCCAACAGCAATCTGGTAGAACTTCCGCTGCCGTCGCATCGGGGGAGCACCACGACTCATTCCCCTCCGGCTGTAGCAGACACCACTCGAGTGCTGCGTGATCGCTGGTCGGCGATCCAGGATGTGTTTGCGGCGGACGCATCCTCCAACTCGAACGCCGTAGCCCACACTCTGCCGCCGGGCTCGATCTTGCTGTTCGCGGTCGGCGGCGGCGTAGGGAAAACCACGATTGGGGCCACCCTGGCGCGGGTGCTGACCGGGATGGGAGAGAGCGTCCTGCTGGCTGGTCTCACGCCGGACAGCATTCTGCCTTTGTATTTCGGGGCGCGCAGCGTGTCGGGCGGCAGGCTGCGCAGTTTCCTGATGCCGCGCGAACAGGCGCGGGGCTCGCTGCATCTGTACTTAGACTCGTTGCCAGCCTCGACTCCCAGAAGCGACGATGACGGGCAGCAACTGCTGGATCGTTTGTGCTGGCAGGTAGAACTGGTGAGGGACGATGTCGACCGGGCCATCGTGGTCTTTCCAGCAGGCGGACCCGCGCCGCTGATGCCCATCCTGCAGAAAACCAGCCTTCGCCTGGTGATTGTGGTGCCTGACCTGCCTTCGGCCATCGGTGTCGGTAAACTCATGCGTTTCTTTAAGGACCACCACGAGAGGCCGGACTCACCCTATTTCCTGATCAACAAGTTTGATTCGGCACGCGCGCTGCACCAGGAGATGCGAACCCGATTACACGAGCAACTGGGAGCGCGGCTGCTGCCCCTGGTCATCCGGCGCAGCGACGAAATCCAGGACGCCCTGGCCGCCGGCATGACTGTCATGGAATACGCGCCCGGCACCTGCGTGGCGCAGGACTTCGAGCACCTGGCGGATTGGATCCGCGCCCACTCCGGGGGCGAGCCTAAGGCGCAATGAAGATGGCCCAGAAAGAGCGAGCTGCGATACGCCGCGGACCAGTGAGAAGAGCCGCCAGCGTTCTGGCCATCATCGGCTTCGTCTTCGTGCTCGGCGTGCTGGCGGTGGTTCCGCTGGGCTGGCAGGCTCAGGCGGTGGTAGGGGTGACTCTATTTGGCGGCGGCTGGTTTCTCGACCGCCGGTCCTCCAGCCATCGCATCACGCTGGCGCTGATTCTGCTATCCACGTTCGCCACCACGCGCTATGCCTACTGGCGCATCTGGCAAACGGTGAACTACGTCTCGCGGGGCGAGCGGGTCTATTGGCTCGATCTATTTTTTGTGTGCCTGCTGCTGCTGGCAGAGTGTTATGCCTTCCTCGAGCTGTACCTGGGATTCTTCCAGACGTCGTGGCTGCTGCATCGCAAGCCGATGCCTTTGCCGGAAGACGTGGCGGAGTGGCCGGCGGTGGACGTGTACATTCCGACCTACAACGAGCCGCTGGAGTTGGTGCGGCGCACGGCGCTGGCCGCGATCAACATCGACTGGCCAGCCGACAGGTTTCACGTTTACATCCTGGACGATGGCAACCGCGAGGCCTTTCGTTTGTTTGCCGCTGAAATCGGTTGCGGCTACCTGGCGCGTCCGGTGCACAGTCACGCCAAGGCGGGCAACATCAATTACGCGATGCAGCAGACCCAGGGCAAGTTCATCGCGATCTTCGATTCGGACCACATACCCTGCCGCTCCTTTCTGCAGATGACAGTGGGCTGGTTTCTGAAAGACAGCCGCCTCGGACTGCTGCAAACACCACATCACTTCTATTCGCCCGATCCGTTCGAAAGAAATCTCGATCAGTTTCGTCAGATCCCGAACGAAGGCGAACTTTTCTACGGACTAGTGCAGGACGGCAACGACTTCTGGAACGCCACGTTCTTCTGCGGATCCTGCGCGGTGATCCGGCGTCCGGCGCTGGAGGAGATCGGCGGTGTGGCGGTTGAGACCGTCACCGAAGACGCGCACACCTCGCTGCGCATTCAGCGCAACGGGTGGAACACGGCCTATCTCAACATTCCGCAGGCCGCGGGACTGGCGACGGAAAGCCTGTCGAGCCACATTGGACAGCGCATCCGCTGGGCTCGCGGCATGATCCAGATCCTGCGCACGGACAACCCGTTGTTCGGCAAGGGGCTGAAATTTCCGCAGCGGCTTTGCTACTTCAACGCGATGCTGCACTTTCTCTATGCGGTGCCGCGGCTGATCTTCCTCACTTCTCCGCTGGTGTACCTGTTGCTGGGGCGGTCGAACTTTTTCGGCTTCTGGCTGACCATCGCGATGTACGCGTTCCCCCACATCCTGCTATCGAACCTGACGAACTCGCGCATCCAGGGAGAGTTTCGGTTCTCGTTCTGGAACGAGATTTACGAAACCGTTCTGGCGCCCTACATCCTGCTGCCTACGCTGGTGGCGCTGGTCAATCCCAAGCGCGGTACGTTCAACGTCACCGCCAAAGGCGGACTGGTGGCCGACTCGTATTTCGACCGGCGCATTGCCGTTCCCTATCTGGTGCTGCTGGGACTCAACATCCTGGGAGTGCTGGTGGCGATTCCGCGCTACTTCATCTGGAATGTGGACCGACCGGGCACGGTGATACTCAACACCATCTGGACGCTGTACAACGTCATGATTCTCAGCGTGGCCACGGCGGTGGCGCTGGAATCGCAGCAGCGCCGGGCAGATGTGCGGGTCGAGGTGGAATCCGGGTTCACGCTGCTCGCCGCCAACGGTCAGGCCATTCACGGAAGCACGGTTGACATGTCCAACAGCGGGTTGCGGGTGGAACTCTACGATCCGTGCCCGCTGAAGGCGGACGACGCCGTGAAGTTCACGTTGTCGGCGCCGGGCGCCGGAGGGCTCGGGTTCTCCGGTACGATCGTTTCCCGCAAGGACTTGGAGATCCGCATCAAGCTGGATCCGCTGACGCTGGCGCAGGAAGAGGCGTTGACAAGGGTGATCTACTCGCGCGCCGACACCTGGCTGACGTGGCGCGACAATCGCGACATCGATCACCCCCTGAACAGTCTCATGCTCATCGGCATTGTGGCCTGCAAGGGATTGGGCATGGCGGCGCGGGGACTTTTTTCCAAAGGCGCGGGGCCGCCGGAGGAGGCGCCAGAAAAAGCGCCCATGGCGGCGAAGAGCGTGTCGGTGGCGGGTGGCAGCTTGTCGCTATGGATCCTGGGAGCTCTGCTGCTGCTGCCGTTTGGACGGGGCGCAGCGCAGGCCAAGCCAGCAGACGCCAAGACAACGGGGGCAAGCGCGTTCACGGCGCAACGCAACGCGGCCGCGGGTGAGTTTGAGGAGGTGTATGACCTGGCGGCGCTCGGGCATCCCAAGCCAGTACTGCTGCGGGGAGCCGATGGGGTGTTTCGGCTCGACTTCGGGATTCCCATCACCAAAGTCGTCAGCGATGCGACGCTGCTGTTGCGATACCGGGCCGCGCCGGAACTGGTGGCCAGCGAAAGCCATCTGGAGCTGCTGTTGAATGGCGTCGAGGTGCAAACCATTCCCATCGTGCAATCGGGCACGGGCGCCGCGGCAGAGGTGCGAGTGACGCTGCCGGCAGAGTTGCTGGGCAGCGACAACGAACTGGTATTCGACTTGAAGGGCCGGCTGAGCCGCGAAGCCGCCGACGCGCAGTCTCCGATACTGACCCGGATCGAACGCAGTACCCAGATTCAATTGGCGGGAAAGCTCTTGCCCCTGGCCAATGACCTGGGGTTGTTTCCGGCGCCGTTCTTCGATCGCTCCAACAGCCGCCCCGTGGTGTTGCCGGTAGTGTTCGCCAGCCGGCCATCGCTGCAGATGATCGAGGCGGCTGGCATCGTGGCTTCGTATGTCGGTGATCTCGCGGATTATCGAGGGGCACATTTCCCGGTTTCCATCGGCAGCTACCGGGCGGGCAACCTATTGTATTTTCTCGACCGCTCGAGCGGCACAACCGCAGAACTGGATCTTGAGAACCTGCATGGTCCAGCCATCGCCATGCGTAACAACCCGGGCGACCGCGCGGGCAAGGTGCTGGTCGTGATGGGCGACAACGGCGATGAGTTGGTCACCGCCGCCCGTGCCCTGAGCTTGCTGCAGTTCGTAAGGGCGGGAGACGCCTCAACGATCACCGACTTTCATATGCCGGAGCCGATGGCGGAAGGCAGCGCGCCGCGGTGGCTGCATACCAACCGCCTCAGCCCGCTGGCCAGCTACGCTTCGCCGGAACAGTTGCAAGTCTATGGAACCGGCACGGTCGAGATTTACTTCCGGGTGCCGCCTGATTTGCACTTTGGGACCCAGGAAACTGTGCCGCTACAACTCAAATACAAGTATCGCGGCGTGAGTTCCGGACGCAAAGGGAGTATCACCGTCAAGCTGAATGGGACATATGTCGGTTCCATCGAACTGCCCCCTGAAGGACAGAACGAGACGGATGTTCTGACGCGAACGCTGCCGGTCAACGTGCTGGCGCTGAGCCGATTCGGCAACACGCTGACCTTCGACTTCTCGTTCGGCAACGATAACCAGAGCCCAGCGAACACCGCCAACTTGTACGGCGCGATCCTGAAGGGCTCGACGCTAGACCTGCGCGGCATTCCCGGTTTCGCGGAGATGCCCAACCTGAACCTATTTGCGGAAGCCGGCTATCCCTTCACGCGCTATCCCGACCTGTCGCACACCGCAGTGGTATTGCCGCGCGAGCCGACGCCGGAGCAGATCGCGCTCACCCTGGCCATGCTGGCCAGTATGGGAGCGCGCACCGGCAGCGCGGGGATTCGGGTCGCGGTGGCGGATGCAGAACGGGTGGGCGAAGTCCGCGACCGCGACCTGCTGGTGATTGGCAGCGGCAGGGACCAGCCTCTGTTCCACAATTGGCCGCTGCCGGTCCAGGTGGAAACTGACGGATTCCAGTTGACGGATGTGCGAACCCTGCCGGAGCGCGTCAAGTTGTGGCTGCACCGCGGCTATGGCGCCGGGCGGCAGCAACTGGCGGAAGTGCTGGGCGCCGCGAATCCTCCGGAATTGGGAGCGATGGAGATGGAATCGCCCGAGCAACGCGGCCGGACGGCGGTATTACTGGCATCGATCAATCCGAATGAGGTTGAGACATTGTCGGCCATGGTAATGCCCGCGCCTAACAGCCCGGGCGTGACGGGAAACATCTGCCTGCTGGCGGGCGACGAGTTTCACTGCAGCGACGGGAACTACCATCCGTACTTCATTGGACAACAGAGTTTGTATGGCTGGACCAACTTCTGGCTGGTTCGTTACTACCTGCTGGTTCCAGCGCTGGTGATGGCGGTGGCGTTCATCCTAGCCGGCTGGCTGAACGGCTGGTTGCAACGCCGGGCGATTTGGCGTTTAGAGGAGCATCCGTCGTGAGCAGGCCAATCCAACGCCGGGTGTGGTGTCTCATGCCGCCCGTGGTGTTAGGGCTGGCGTTGGTGTGCGCACAGGGTCGCGGGGTGGCGCAGGCACCCAGGTCGTGGCCGCTATGGGAAAGCTATAAGGCGCATTTCTACGATGGCGATGGCCGCATCGTCGATCACGATGACGGCGATCGTACCACGTCGGAGGCGCAGGCGTATGGCCTGTTCTTCGCGCTGGTGGCGGATGATCGCGAAACCTTCGACAAGCTCTTGCGATGGACCCAGAGCAATCTTGCCGCCGGCGATCTCGCGGCGACACTGCCGGCGTGGCTGTGGGGCAGGAGGAAAAACGGTGCGTGGGGAGTCGTCGACCGGAATCCCGCTGCCGATGCCGATTTGTGGATCGGCTACACGCTGCTGCAGGCGGGAGGGCTATGGAACGAGCCCCGCTACACGGCGATGGGCAAGGCGGTGCTGACGCTGGTGGAAGAGCAGGAGGTAACAAGCTTGCCGCGTTTCGGGCCATTCCTGCTGCCATCGAATAGCGGTTTCGCAACTCAGCAAGAGACGGTACTGAATCCCAGCTACCTTCCGCCGCAGATTGTGGCTTTTTTTGCGCGCGAATCGCCGGACGGCGGATGGAAGCGCATGTCGGCTGCTCTGCCCGGCTTTCTCAAGTCCAGTTCGCCGCATGGGTTTGCCATGGATTGGGTGGCGTGCGACGGCGCAGGTTCCCTTTCGCCGACGCAAGGCCCGGGAAAAGCCGCAGGCGGCAGCTACGACGCCATCCGCGTGTACCTGTGGGCGGGGATGCTGGCAGAGGACGCACCCGGACGGTCGGAAATCCTGCGGTCATTGTCGGGAATGGCTGGCTACCTGCGCCGCCACGAGGGTCCAGCGGAACGGGTTGGGAATGACGGGCAGGTTTTAAGCGCCGGTGGAAACGTTGGCTTTTCAGCGGCGATGCTTCCCTACCTGGCCGCCTTGGGCGAAGCCGCTGCACTTGCTGCACAGAAGACACGTTTGCAGGAGCAGTTCGACACCACCACGGGTCTATACGGCAAAGATCATCGCTATTACACGCAAAACCTCGCGCTGTTTGCGACTGGATGGTTGGAGGGACGATTCGGATTCGACCGGAATGGCGGCCTGTGGGTCGCCTGGAGCAAGCCATGAACGGTAAGCAGCGCGGTCTGTCGCTGGTGCTCGTGCTGGTGGTACTCGCCGCTGTATCGGGGTTTGCGGCCTCGACGGCCACCGATCTGCTGCTGGCCAAGGCGCGGTCGCTGGAAGGACGCGGCCTGATGGATTTGGCCGCGCAAAGTTGGCAGCAGGTGCTGATGTCGGACCCGAACCAGCCAGAGGCGCTGGCGGGACTGGCACGGTGGGCCAAGCAGAATGGGCACGCCGAGGAAGCCAATCAATATCTGGCGCGGCTGCGAAAGGTCAGCCCGCAGGACCCGGCGATCGCCAACGTGGAAGCGATGAAAGTGACCGGTCCAAAACAGCGGGCGCGGCTGGAAGAAGCCGGGCGTCTGGCACAGTCCCATCAATATGAAGCCTCGCTGGCTATCTACAGGGAGGTTCTGGGTGACGAGCCTCCACCGGGAAGCTGGGCCATCGCGTATTACGAGACGGAAGCGGCCACGCCCGACGGCTACGAACATGCGGTTGCGGGCATCAAGAAGATGTCGGAGCGATTTCCATCGGACCAGCAGTATCGGCTCTCGCTGGGTCGATTGCTGACCTACCGGCCAGAGACACGGGCGGAAGGCATTCGGGTGCTGACGGCGATTCCGGCCAACAGCGCCGCGGGCGATGCCGCACGAAAAGCATGGCGGCAGGCGCTGGTGTGGAACGCCACCAGCCCTTCGAACCAGCCATCTTTGCGCGAGTACCTGGCGCGCTATCCCGACGCGGAACTGCAAAGTTACCTAAGCAAATCGATGTCCTCCAGTGCCGCGGCGGAAACCGCGAACGCCGCGCCACTGCAAGGCGTGGAGGAGAAACGCGGCTACGACGCGCTCAATGCAGGAAACCTGGTGGTGGCGGAAGCCAACTTCCAGGAAGCGCTCAAGCGCAATCCAAAGAGCGGTAGCGCGCTGTCGGGCATGGGATTCGTGCGTCTGAAGCAGGAAGACTTCAATGGCGCCATCGAGTACTTCGAAAAGGCCAAGGCGGCATCTCCCGCGGATGCGGCGAAGATCGCGCCTTACCTTGTCACCGCGCATTTCTGGAACATGATGCGTGCGGGCAACACCGCGCTGGCAGCCAACCAACCGGAGCTGGCGAAAGGATATTTCCAGCAGGCCATGAAACTGCGGCCGGAGAACCTCGAAGCCCTGCAAGGCTATGGGGGAGCGCTGATGGCGTCAGGCGATCCCGCGACAGCGGTCACCATCTTCCGGCGCATGACGGAACTTGCTCCGGCCAATGCCTCGGCCCGGCGCGAAATGGTGAAGGCGCAATACGAATCGGGCGACCTGAGCGGCGCGAATGATACCCTGGCGCGCTTGCCGAGCGGGGTGAAGTCCGAGTTATCGAAAGACATTGATTACCTGGCGCTGCTGGTGTCCATTTATGGGGCGCAGGGCCGCGACTCGGAAGTGCAGGACGTGGTGCAGGAAGCGCTGCTGTTGGCGAATTCACGTGACGGCGCGGCGGCAGCCAAAATCGAGTTGCAGTTTGCCGGCTTGCTGATGCAGAACGGACAGACCCAGCGCGCCAGCATCCTATACCAACGAGTTGCCGATTTGAATCCTGACAACGTGGCGGCATGGCAGGGGCTGGTCTCGGCGCTGCTGCAGATGCAGGATTTCAGCCGGGCGGTGGCGGCAGTCAAGCGCATGCCCAAGGCGACCTACGAATCGGCCATTCGCAGTCCGGAGTTTCTGTTGCTGATTGCCGCGATCTACGAAAACCAAGACCAGTACGACGCGGCAGAAGGATTCGTGCAGCGGGCGGTCGATCTGGAGTCAAAGGGCGGCCGCATGCCGAACGTGGCAACCGAGTTGGCGCTGGGCAATGTCTGGCTCAAGCAGAATCGTACGGACGAGGCGAACAACCTGTTCCGCACACTGGTACAGAAGAACCCCGACACCGCACAAGCCTGGATGGGTTATGTCGCCGCGCTGCATCAGCAGAAGAACGACACCATGGCTTACGACACTGCACAGCAGATGCCGGAAGCGGTGGCGACGCAGTTGAAGAAGGACGTCGGGTATCTGAGCCTGATGGCCAGCGTGAACAGCGCTTTGAAGCAGTACGACGAAGCGCAGCGGTTGCTGCGGCAGGCGATCTTTCACTACGAGCTATTGCGACAGCCGGTTCCCGCCGACTTGGAATTGCAGATGGCTTGGCTGCTGCTGGATTCCGGCAACGGCGAGCGCGAGTTGTACTCGTTACTGACGCAAGCCTCGGCCCGGCGCGACCTGACGGCGGCGCAGCGCAAGGCTTTCCTCGATATCTGGACCGACTGGAGCCTGCGGCAGGCGGAGGCGGCGCGCGTGGCGGGCGACGCTGCCCGCGAGATCGACATTCTGGAAGCCGCGAACCGGGCGCTGCCCGGCAACAACCGCGTGCGGGGAACTCTGGCGGGAGCGCTGCTCACCCAGGGCGATGCGCGCGCATCGTTCGCGCTCTACAAAGCGTGGGGACTGAAGGGGGGCGAGGTCGCGGACTATAGCGGCGCAATCGGGGCGGCGATGACGGTGCACGAACAGAACCAAGCCAATGCCTGGCTGGCCGAGGCCCTGCGCCGCTGGCCCAACAATGCCCAGGTGCTGATGCTGGCAGCGCAATCGGAACAGTCCAAAGGAGACTACGACAAGGCCAAGGCGTACTGGGAACTGGCACTGAAGAACCTGCCTGCCGACGAAGCGAAGACGGTGAATGAGGCGGGATATCTGCCCGCCAGCGGCACCGCCGTTCCGGGAGGACGGCAAATGCAGAACCTGGCCGCAGTGTTGATGCCAGGAGAACCACTGGAGCAGCCGGTCTCGCTGACGCGAAGTACCACCGCAGCCTCCGGGCAGCCTGGTAAGCAACTTGCGCTGCCCATGCTATCGCCCGACCCTGCTCAACCCGGTCAACCACGCGCTGCGCAAAAGAAGAACCCTGCAGCCAAGCCGGCGCGTGTCCCGGCGCAGGGCGGGCCGATCTCGATGTCGAACGCGCAGAGTGGGGCAGTGCTGCAAACGGTAGCGCAGACGCAGTATTCGGGTGGGTACACGGGGAATAGCCAGCAAGGCCAGGGCGATAGCGCCACACAACCCCAATCGGACCGTGGCGGGCAAGCGCAGAACTTTCCGGCCCCCCAAAACCGAAGTGACTCTCACACCAACGACTTCCCTTCCGCGAATTTCGTGCAGCCTGTAAAACCCGAATACAGCGTCGAGCACAGCCAGCAATCCATGCGAGACGAGATACAGGGCCAGATCGCGGCAATTGAGGGGCGCGGAAGTCCCTATGCCGGAGGCAACGGGCTGATCTCGAATCGCTCGGGACAGCCTGGTTTCGAGCGCCTCTCCGACGAAGAAGTACCCATGGAAGCCAGCACGGTGTTGTTTGACGCGATGCGGATTACGGCGATTGCTCGGCCTGTATTTCTCAATGCCGGAACGCCCGACGGTACATCGCTCTACCGCTTCGGAACCTCGCTGGTGGGTACAACATTCGGTTCGCAGTCGGCGGGCGGGCTGGGTGGCGAAGTGCAGTTTTCGACGCAGAACTTGGGATTGCGTTTCGGCATCACTCCATCGGGATTCCTGGTGAACAACTTCCTGGGCGGGGCACGCTGGCGCATCGCGGGAGGCCCGGTGACGGTGTGGGCCACACGCGACAGCGTGAAAGACACGCTGCTGTCGTATGCCGGATCGAAGGACCCGGCATCCGGCGTGATCTGGGGCGGGGTCATGGCCAATTCCGGTATGGTACAGGGAAACTGGGGTGGCGCCGACAGCGGGTTTTACGGCAGCTTTGGCTACCAATACATCACGGGGACCAACGTCGCCTCCAACACTCGCTTCGACGGCAACGCTGGAGCGTACTGGAAGATCCTGTCGCGCCGCTATGGCTCGCTGACCATCGGCGCCAATATTTTCGGCATGGGCTACAGCAAGAACCTGCGCTACTTCACCTACGGCCAGGGTGGCTATTTCAGCCCGCAGGAATACCTTCTGATCAACGCGCCAGTGCGCTGGTCGGGCCGCTACAAGCGCAACTTCGAATACTCCATCACTGCCAGTCTAGGCTCGCAACAGTTTCGCGAGGATGCCAGCCCGTTCTTTCCCACCAACCCCGCGCTGCAGGGGAAGTCTGGGCCGTACTACCCCGGGCAATCGGTCAGTGGCGCTAATTACAACGTCGAATTTCGCGGCAGCTATCATCTACCCGGAAACTGGTACCTGACGGCGTTTATGGACGTGAACAACGCCCGCGACTACACCCAGGAGATTGTGGGATTCACGTTGCGGTACCTGTTCCGGGACGCAGTGACCGCACCGGAAATGATGGTGCCGACGATTCCAGACTGGAAAGGGGTGCAGCCGTTCAGCCTGCCGTAGGGGGGACATAATTGTGCGCGCTGAAAGTCGCTCGGCGACTCAAGCCAGGTCATCGGGCAGTATCTACGGACGGCCTAAAGGCCGTCCGGTTCACGGGAGCGCGCACGGTCACAGTGTTTCGTGGGTAGGCGGTTTACGCTGCGGAGCTGTCGTCGAGGTCGAGTTTGGCGACAGCGTACAAAGCGAGTTCGACGCGATTGGAAACGCCGAGTTTGTCGAAGATGCGAAACAGGTAATTCTTAATGGTGTGCTCGCTGAGTTGGAGTGCGTCGGCAATTTCGCGGTTTACCATGCCCTGAACCACCAACCGGACAACCGACTCTTCCCGGGGAGTGAGCTTGACCGGCGTAGTGACAAGATCCCGCGAGCCATCACCGTTGCCGGCGAGGGCAGCGAGGAGATAGAGCATTTGATTGTTGTCAACCCAGATCTGGCCTTCCATGACCCTTCGAATGCACTTGGCGAGCAGGCTGATATCGGCCTGGGCGCGGGAGAACACGCCCTTGGCCCCAGCGCGGAAGGCCGCGACCACGAGGCGCGGTTCACTTTGATCGAGCAAGAGAATCCAGGGACACTGGGGAGTGCGGCGGCGAATCTCCTCGGCGCTGGACTTGCGGTGAAAAGGTCCGTCAGGGAGTGCGGCGCTGATCACGGCGATGTCCGGCCTTAGGGTCAGCACGGAGCGCAGCAGGGATTCGCCGGTCACGTCAGACGCCACGACGGAGAAGCCCGGTTGTTTGGCTAAGGCCTCGGACAACAAGCGGCTGGCCATCTGGTTGGAATCTGCCACCGCAATGCGAATTGTCCTGGGCCGCGATGCCACCGGGTCTCCGCCAGTACTGAGCTTCTTCTACTCTGAGAAGCTCGTCCCTATTGCTCTATCGAAGGTAGGCACCAAGACTTTAGTCCCGGCGTAGATGGTATGGAGCCGATGGTTGGGTGGCCGTGGCAGAACTGCATTCGCGAACCAATAGAAATGGGCTGCTGGAATACAGCAGCCCGAGTTGCGCAAACCAGATTGATCAGGCCAAGAGTTTGCGGCGAAGCAAACCGGCCACGCCAAGTATCCCCGACCCCAGTAGAGCAAGCGTGCCCGGCTCGGGCGTGCTGCTCATAAAGTCCTGAGCGGTGCCGAGATTTCCACTCTCGGTCCCGGGGATGGCGCTGTAGAGCATGACATCCGCGAATTCGCCCTGAGTGTAGGACTGGCTCTGGGCCAGCGTCACCAGCGCCTGCGCTCCAGGAGTGCGCGTCGGGACACCTTCGAAGAGCCACCACACGGCAGCGTTCACGTCACCGTTGGCGCCCTGGTCGGCCACCGCCATCTTGAAGAGGAAGGCGGCCTCGTAGTTCAGGAGGTGGGTGTTGAGATCGAGGCTGCCGACGCTGGCCGGGGTCGCCTGCCAGGTCTCGCCACCGCTGATGTGCTCGAAATAACCGATGCACATCATCCATTGGTTGGGGCCACCGTTGACGCTGAGGTCGTAGGGGTAGCTGGGGACTCCAGAATAGTTGTTACTGGTGGGAGTGCCGTTGAACTGCATATTGACGACTCCTGCGACTGCGGGAACTGACGAGGCAACCGTCAGCAGCAGGAATAGGACCGATATTGTTTTTGTTAACTTCATACTGCTTCTCCTGTTCTTCTCTGTTACACACTTGGTGTCGCATCGCGAAGGTCACGGTTTACGCGAATGCGGCGTCGGCGAATCACACTTCACGCGCATCCCAATGAGCGTCCCCATTCGGGCGCCTAATGGGGCTGTCCGGCGGACATGGGCAACTCCAACTGGAACTCTGCGCCGGCGCCAAAACCGATGGCCCGCATGCTGTCCCGCTGCAGATGGCGGACATTGCCGGTCCCGCGGAGGCAAACCGGGCCATGCGCCCTGGAATGGGTTGGGAGCGTAACCACCAACTGGACTGTCGAAGCGACGTTCGGGCCTGATTCGCACACAATAAAGACACCGTCTTTCCCGATATTCCTGGTCACTCCATGGGCGTGGTGCCACTGCCCGTCCGGAGCCTTCCATCGAACCGAAACGGTGCCGGCGATTGGGTAACGCGCGCTCCGCCGCCGGTCTGGTGAATCGGCGAAGGCTTCGACTAGTTCGAGTTCTCTTGGCATGTTTCGCAGGCGACCTGTTCATTTCCCACACTAGTCGGGCGCGGAAAGGGCGAAAAGAGAGCGA
>ODAK010005064.1_pt1 | contig 13418 bp, 6 predicted proteins | sample 1539591 | NCBI WGS metagenome assembly ODAK01 (sample SAMEA3539303, study PRJEB22396) | soil metagenome | biome: tundra; feature: field; material: soil | place: USA | collected 2010-05 | depth 0.15 m | reverse complement strand
GTCGGCGAGGCTTCGACGAGTCAGGTCGCCGAGCTTGCGACACGCCACCTTCACCGCAGCCGGATCATCTTCTACCGCAAACGGGATGGCGTTTTGCGCGGTGAGCTGACTGCACTGGTGCTCGTCTTCGGCGTCCTTCTCTCCGCGCCGAGCGCAGCAGCGAACTCCGTGCTCAAGCGCGCAGGACACACGATGCTCGGTCAGCGATGGCACGTGCTCGCAGGTCTGTTGGCGGGCATGACGGCGGCCCTACGCAGCGATCTGAGCTACTGAAACAGCGTTGGTCGGGCTGGCGGTTGCTACCTCGCCCCCGTCGACCGCGGGCGTCCACGCAAGCCCCGTCGCGGTGATTCTTCACCGCGGGTCGCCGGGTAGTTGCCGTAATACCCATAAGAGGCGTCGGCCGTCCTCTGGAACGAATTGATCACGACACCGAGAATGTGAGCGTTGAGGCCCTCCAAGCGCTTCATCAGGCGCGTGGCAGGGTCACGACGGCTGTAGAGCATGCGGGTGATCACCAGCAGGCCGTCGACCTGATGCACCAGCGGGATCGCATCACTGATGACGCCGATCGGGGGCGTGTCGATGATTACGACGTCGTACATCGTGTCGGCTTGTTCAAGCAATTGGATCATCCGCTGGCTCTCTAGAAGCTCGACTGGGTTCGGCGGTGCGGAGCCGGCCAGCAGGATGTCCAATCTGAGCGGTCGATCGGTCTCCTCCATGTCATCGGGGGTGACGACCAGCTCGCGCAGCCCGCTCTCCAGGTCCTGGGCATGGCTCAGCAGCTCGGCCAACCCCGCGCCCGATTCGCGCCCGATCATGCGGTGAAGACTCGGCCGACGCAGGTCGGCCTCGATCAGAAGCGCTCGCCTGTCGTCGGTACGGGCCGCGGCACGGGCCAGATTTAGCGAGATCAGCGACTTACCTTCGCCGCTCTCAGCAGAGGTAACCATCACGCGTTTAAGATGCCGATCGACGTCGAAATAGCGCAGTTGCGCGCGGATCATCAGGAACGCCTCTTCCTCATGCGCGGTTCCGATACGTCCCTTCCGAAGCGTCGCAGACTGAGGAACGGTTCCGATCACCGGCACGCCGTAGAGCTGCTCAACTTCCGCGGGCGTCTTGATCCGACGGTCGCGCCGGTCCAACACCGTGACGAGGGCGCAACCCAGAAGCAGGCCGAGCAGCAGGCCCAGGGTGGTGTCACGGGAGGTGTTCGGGAAAGAGGGAGAGTTCGGCACCGCGGCGGTCTCGACGACCTGGGCGTCGCCCGTCTGCGAGCTCTTGAGCAGGTCCAGCTCGTTGCGGTCGGTGGTGAGAGCCTGCCCCACCTGAGTGTTCTGCTGGGAGGGCGGGAGCGCGGCAAGCTTGGCGGTGATCAGCGCCTCTGACGTGGTCAGCTGAGCCTCAGCCGCAGTCTTGCGGAACTGGATGTACTGCTGCGCATAGGAGTTGGCGATGGCGGTGGCCAGGGTCGGGCTTGGGTCGGTGACGGTGATCGGTAGGACATCCGATGTGGCGTCCGAACCGAAGCTGACCTCCGAACTGACCAGCGAAGATGGGATGTGAAGCTGGCTGGCCACCAGCTTGGACACGCTGGAAAGCTCGACCAACGACTGATTGGTCGCCGCCTGCCGCGCGGGATCGACGTTGGTGATGATCTGCTTGGCGAGCAACTCCTGATCGAGGGCGGTGCTCTGGAACAGCAGCGCGCTTGTCGCCGAGTACTTCTTCTGCTGCTGACCTGAGAGGACATGCGCAGCCGCGGCCGAAATCGCGGCGACGAGGACAATCACCCACCAGCGGCGCCGCAGTGCTGCCAGGAGCCACGTTCCGTCGCGCTCTCCAGAGAGCCGATCAAACATCTAGAGACTTCTCCATACCTGTTCCAAGACTCGACCCGATGCCCTCGCTTTGGCTGATGAGGCCAATGCCCCGCGAGCGCACCCAAGATGATACACGGACGGCGATCGATGTCCCGGCACTCCGCATCGCATCGGCCGCTGACGCCGACTACTATAGGCCCGTGCTAGAAGGAACTAGCAGTGTCGTCGAGGGGCCAAATGCGGACGTACCGAGTGAGCCGTCCGCGCTGGGCTCGACGCCTGCGTCCGCCGGCCCGCGCCCTGAGATCTGGTTTCGCCGCAAGGTTCGGCTGCTGCCGGCGCTCCGGGAGTTCTGGTCATTCCGCGAGCTGGTGCTCACGCTCGCCGAGCGCGATCTGCGTGTCCGATACAAGCAGGCCGTGCTGGGCGTCGCGTGGGCGTTGATCACCCCCGTGGTGATGATGGTCGCATTCACGCTGGTCTTCAGCAGTGTTACCCACGTCAACACGTACGAGCCTGGGGTGCCCTACGCCCTGTTCTCCTACATGGGCCTGCTTCCGTGGACGTTCTTTTCGACCTCGATCACGACCGGGGGGATGAGCCTTGTCGGCAACGTACCGCTGCTGAACAAGCTCTACTGCCCACGCGAGGTCTTCCCGATCGCGGCGATGATCGACGCCACGGTCGACGCGGTGATCGCCAGCTTCGTCCTGCTCCTCCTATTCCCGATTCTGGGCTTCGCCCCGAAGGTTGAGTCCTTCTACGTCCCGCTGCTGTTCATTCCTCTGATCGCGTTTACGCTCGGCATGATGATGGCCGTATCGGTGATCGTCGTGTTCATGCGCGACCTGCGCCTGATCTTGCCGCTCGTCGTCCAGATTGGGCTGTTCGCCACCCCGGTGATCTGGTCCCCGGAAACCCTGTTCAAGTCAAAAGCGCTGTTGATCGGCTACTCGATCGTCAACCCGCTCGTCCCGGTTCTCGACGGAATGCGCCGCACGATGTTGCAGGGCCTGCCGCCCGACTGGTTGTCGCTCGCCGCGGGCACGGTCAGCTCGTTGCTGGTGCTGTTCGGAGGATTCGTGCTGTTCAAACGGCTGGAGCCCGGCATTGCCGACGTTGCCTAAGGGCACAATCGAGACCGAAGAGGTCTGGAAACGGTTTCGCAGCGACGATCGGCCGAGCTACCTGCAGGACCAGCTGTCGCGCGTGGGGGACCGCCTGCGCGGACGTTCGCGCCCGAGCTATCGCTGGGCGCTCAACGACATCAGCATGAGCGCCAAGCCCGGCGAGTCGTGGGGCCTGGTGGGCGCAAACGGGGCGGGAAAGTCAACGCTGCTGAAGATCCTCTCCCGGGTCATGTATCCGACCGCCGGCGAGGTGCGGGTTGCCGGCCGGGTTGGCGCGTTGATCGAGGTCCGCGCCGGGATCTCGCCGCTGCTGACCGGCCGGGAGAACATCTTCCTCACCGGCTCGATCAGGGGTCTCAAGCGCCGCGACGTCGCGAGTCGCTTCGATGAGATCGTCAGTTTCGCGGAGCTCGACCACGCCATCGATCGCCAGGTGAAGTACTACTCTTCGGGGATGCAGATGCGCCTCGGATTCGGCGTCGCGGCCTTTCTGCAGCCGGACGTGCTGCTCGTAGACGAGGTGCTCGCCGTAGGCGATGCCACCTTTCAGCAACGCTGCCTGGACCGGATACGAACCGTGCTCCATGATGGGGCCACACTTGTCTTCGTCTCACATGACCTCGCTGCTGTCGAGGCGACCTGTGCCAACGGAGTTTGGATCCACAACGGCACCGTTCAGAAGACCGGAGCCGTCCGTGAGGTGCTCTCGGCCTACCGGGCGGCGGTGGAGGGCGAAGCGGCCGTGTCGCGCCCGGAGATCAGAGGCCTGATCCACGTGCGTGAGATCACAGCAGCGTCACCGGATGGGGGGCTCGCCAAGACCGGCGGCCCGCTCCGGGTGAGTCTGACACTGGACAGCCGTGAGCACTACCGAGCGTGGATCTACCTCGGCGTCAGCGAGGGTGCGGCCACTCCGATCTTCCTGCTGAATCCGGGACGCGAAACGATGCTGGAGCCGGGTTCGACGCACGTCAGCTGCGAGATCCCGGCGCTGCCGCTTCCGAGCGGTCGCTATTACGTCTGGGGCGGTGTCTACAAGGACTGGACCAATGGCACCGAGCTCATCGGCTGGCAGCCGTTGACCCAGTTCGACGCTTACGGACCGGAGCTCGACGCCGCCCCGCGAGCCGTGGTCCGGCTTTCGCCGCTGCACGTCGAATCGAGCTGGGAGATAGGCCGATCCTGATCGGATTTTGTGCCGGGGGCACGGAGTCGCTCAGCCCGCCGGTCAGTGATGGCGCTTTGACCCGGAGGACGCTATCGCCGGCACGTGGAGAGTCCGCGTGACGCTCAGCTTGCGGCCATATGAGTCGCGGATCGCGAACACATCCTGATAGCTGCCGGCCTTTGCCGCGCGCGGAAGCTGTAGCCTCAATGGCGCCAACGCGCCGGCATGGAGCGTAAACGTCTTGCGGACGACGGCGTTCCCAGCAGTGCCGATCTTCTCGTCGATCGTCACCATCTCGTCGAGACGAAATTTGGACATCACCGTCCGGTTGCGTCCGATCAGGCTGACCCGCACTGAGAGGAGCTTGGCCTCCGATGACGTGAGCGCTGTGGGAGCCGCCCGATGGGCTGAGAGGAAGGCCCAGACCTCCTCGGAGGTGGGATAGTTCTGCGGTGCTCCGAGGCCGTAAGGGGGCCAGACGTGGTCGGCGCCGTGAATGACGTAGAGGCCAACCGAGCTTCCGTTTGTGCATGAGGACCAGGTCTCCTGAGTGACCACAGCTACCGGCACGGATCGGGGCGGTTGGGAAGTGCAGCCATCGAGCCGACGCCAGTTCGTCGTGGTCTGCGCCGCCGATGGCAGCTTTCCGGGGATCCCAGCAAATAGCTCAGTGTCTTTGTCCCCGATGATCAGCAGCTCGGACACGGGCTTGGAGAGCGAGCACGCAGCCAGCGTCTTCACGCTCATCGCGTCGGAGACCACCGCGATCGCGGCCACTTTGCTGCTCAGCTCACAGCCGGCACGCCAGGTCTCGGCTCCGCCGGCTGAGAATCCGGTCACGTACACGCGGGTGGGATCGATGTTCTGGCTGGCGGTGATCTGGTCGATCATCGAGCTGATGTAGCCGAGGTCCGTAGCCGGCGCCCAGGGATGGCTCAGATCAGAGGAGGCCAGGTAGGCGACGACGAAGCCATGCTGGCTGGCCACCTTCTCAAAGTGGGTCAGGCCTTCCATCCGTTGGGGATCTCCGAACGATCCGTGCAGAGCGATCAGCAGCGGAACCTTCTGGCTCATGCTCAGACCAGCTGGCCGGTAGATGATCGGGGCCAGTCGCCCGGCCGCCGGGGTCGTCGTCGCGGTGCTGGCAGTGTCGTCCGCGCCGCTCGCGCCCGTCGAGGTACCGCACCCCGCGATCGCGATCGCCGCAACGCATGCGAGCCACGTGGGGAGGACGCGCCCAGCCCAGACACTGCCCCGCTTTTCCTGCCGCCGCTCCCGCATCGCGTCAGGATAGGGCACGCGCACTGGCCAGACCGGAACGGTCGAGATGGGGACGCAGGGAGCGGGCCAGGGCGTGGACGTTCGGTCGCTGCAGGTGGGTCAGGTGGGCGCCGGGAACGTTGCACACCTGAAGATCAGCGATGTGCCGGCCCCAGCCCCAGGTCTCGTCGACCAGATCTTCGGAATACGCCTTGGCGGAGATCTCCGGCCGGACCAGAACCGTCGGGCCCCCGTAGGCGGACACCCGATAGCGGCGCATCGCCGCGCCGTAGATCCGCATCCGCGCCAGCTCCAGGCGCCTGGTCTCAGACTGCCAGTCGTCTCCGAGAAGGCGCCGTTGCATGGGCTTGGGAAGGAGCTCGTAGTGCTGGACGGCGGTTCTCCTCAGCCGCGGAACCAGCGATCGATCGCCGTGCCTGCCCATTACCGACCCCAGCGTGCTGTCGAGCATGGCCAGCAGACTTACCTCCTCGCCCGCGCGCCGCAGTTGCTGTGCCGCCTCGTAGGCGAGAACACCCCCGAAGCAGAAGCCCAGCAGCAGATAGGGACCGCTGGGCTGCTGCTCTCGCACGGCGGCGACGTAGAGCGCCGCCATGTCCTGTACGGACAGGCGCCTGAGCCTCTGCCCAGAGTTGGATCCGTTGAACAACTCCTGCTCGACCGGGAGGAACACGCCGTACAACGAATACTCAGGCGCCAGCTCCTCGGCGAGCTCCTGATAGGCATGGACGCCGCAGATGCAGAATAGAGCCGGCCCGGTGCCGTTGGCCAGCTTCAGAATCGAGGGCTCGGTCGCGTCAACGCCGCCGGCGCGCAGCTCGTGCGCCAGCGCGCGGATGGTCCGGTTGCGAAACAGCATCGGCAGGGTGCTCGTCCGACCGATCTCCTGCTCGAGCGCGTGTACAAGCTGCACGGCGAGCAATGAATGTCCGCCGAGATCAAAGAAGTCGTCATCGATGCCGATCTGATCGACCCTGAGCAGCCGCTGCCAGATCGAGGCCAAAGCCCGCTCCAGGTCCGTGCCAGGGGCAGCGAACTCACGTGCCGCCGGGCCCCGGCCGGCCGGGGCCGGGAGGGCTCGGCGGTCGAGCTTGCCGCTGGGAGTCAGCGGGACGGCGTCCAGGTGGACGAAATACTGAGGGACCATATAGTCGGGAACCAGCCCGCGAGCGTGCGCCAGCAGGTCAAGTTCGTCAGCCTCGGCTCCGTCACGCGGCACGACGTAGGCCACCAGCCGGCGGTCACCCGGACTGTCCTCGTTCAGCACGGCGACGGCTTCGGCCACGGCGGGGTGGCGCGACAGCATCGCCTCGACCTCTCCGAGCTCGACGCGGAACCCGCGGATCTTCACCTGATCGTCCGCCCGCCCCAGGAAGCTGATGTTGCCGTCGTGGAGATGTCTGGCGAGGTCGCCGGTCCGGTACATCCGCGCTCCGGGCTCGGTTGCAAACGGGTCGTCCAAGAAGCGCTCAGCGGTTAGCTCGGGGCGGTTGAGATATCCGCGAGCGATGCTGACGCCTCCGACATAGAGCTCTCCCGGGACGCCGACCGGGGCGGGCTGCAGGTGCCCGTCCAGCAGGTAGGTGCGGGCGTTGGAGATCGGCCGCCCGATCGGTGGCAGCGCCGGCCAGTTCTCCGGCTGGTCGTCGCACCGAAACGAGGTGACGACGTGCGTCTCGCTCGGTCCGTAATGATTGAACAGCGCGCATCCGGAATGTCTCTGGAAGAAGCGGCGAATCGGTGCCGTTGCCTTCAGCTGCTCCCCGGCCGTGATGACCTCTCGCAGTGTCGCCAACGAGAGCTGTAGGTGCTCGGCGGCTTCGCACAGACTCTGAAGCGCCACGTAGGGGAGGAACAGGCGCTCGACCTCAGCGCCCGCCACTAGCCGCACCAGTGCGTGGGCGTCACGCCGCGTGTCCTCAGCGATCAGCAGGAGGGTTCCGCCTGAGCACAGCGTTGAGAAGATCTCCTGGAAAGCGACGTCGAAGCTGAGCGAGGCGAACTGCAATGTCCGCGCGGCCACCGGAGGCCTCAGGCTCCGCTGCTGCCAGGCGATCAGGTTGGCGAGCGGCTGGTGGGCCATGGCAACGCCCTTGGGCCAACCCGTCGAACCCGATGTGTAGATCACGTAGGCCAGGTTCTCCGCGTTCACTTCGATTTCCGGCACGGTGTGACCGGCGGCCGCGAACTCGTCTTGGTCGTCATCGAGACAGACCGTCCGGGCCTGGTGAGCTGGAAACCGCGCCAGCAGATGCGCGTGGGTGAGCAGTACTGACGCGCCCGAGTCGGCGAGCATGAACGCCAGGCGGTCGCTTGGATAAGCAGGATCGAGGGGAGCGTATGCCCCGCCTGCCTTCAACACCGCCAGCACGCCGACGATCATCTCGATCGAGCGCTCAACCGCCATGGCTACGACGACGTCGGGGCCAACGCCGAGTCCGGCGAGGTGATGGGCGAGCTGATTGGCCCGAGTCTGTAGTTGCGCGTAGGTGATCTGCTGCGCACCGGACTCGACGGCGATCGCATCCGGAGTCAGGCGGGCCTGCTCGTCGAACCATTCATGAACGCAGCCACCGGTCGACGTGGCCGGTGAGTCGTTGAAGCCGACGAGGACGAGCTCGCGCTCGGCATCGGAGAGCATCGACAGTCGGCTCACCGGAGCTGACGGGTCGGCTATCGCCGCCTCGAGCAGCGCCTCGTAATGCTTGAGCATCCACTCGATCGCGGCGGGCTCGAACAGGTCCGAGCAGAACTCGATCGCCACCCGCAGACCTTCCGAAACCTCGCCCGCGAACAGTGCCAGGTCAAATTTGGCGGTGCCGCGTTCCGTGAGCATCCGTTCGTGCTGCAGCCCGGCCAGCGTGGCGGGCTGCTCGACCGCGTTCTGGAGCACAAACAGAACCTGCGCCACGGGGGCGTAGCTCTGCGAGCGCTCGGGATTGAGCTCCTGGACCAGCTTCTCGAACGGAAGGTCCTGGTTGGAAAACGCTTCAAGCGCGGTCTCTCGCACGCGGCGCAGCAGCTCCACGAACGAAGGATCGTCGTCGACGTCGACGCGCAGCGCGAGCGTGTTGACGAACAGCCCGATCACCGACTCGAGCTCGACGCGGCTACGGTTGGCCACCGGTGTGGCGACCACTACGTCACCCTGCCCGCTGTAGCGGGAGAGCATCGCCACGAAGGCCGCCATCAGCGTCATGAACAGGGTTGTCCCCTCACGCTCGCCCAGCTCGCGCAGCTTGGTCAGCAGCTCCAAGGGCATGATCGTCCTGATCGTGGTGCCCCGGTAGCTCTGCTCGGCGGGTCGCGGCCAGTCCGTTGGTAGATCGAGCAGCGCCGGCGCGCCCGTCAGCTTCTGCTTCCAGTAGTCGAGCTGCTGATCGAGCCCGCCGCTCTGGATCCACTGCTGCTGCCAGACCGCGTAATCGCCGTACTGAATCGGCAGCTCTGCGAGCTCGGCTGGCCGGCCGGCGCGGAAGGCCCCATACAGCTCGGCGAGCTCGCGGTTGAGCACCCCCATCGACCACCCGTCGGTGATGATGTGATGCAGCGTGAGCAGGAACACGTGGTCCTCGTCACCGAGCGTGACCAGCGTCGCGCGCATCAGCTCGTCCGAGGCGAGATCGAAGTCCTCGCCGGCGCGCTCGGAGGCCAGCTGCAACGCAAGCCGCTCAGCGTCGGGGGTTTGGCTGACGTCGATCCGCTCCAGGCCAGCCGGGCGGGTGGGCGAGACCACCTGGTGGGGGATGCCGTCGACGAGCTTGAACACGGTGCGCAGCGATTCGTGGCGCTGGACGAGCACATCAAGCGCATGCTCGAGCGCGTCGACGTCGAGCGGTCCACGTAGCCGAGTGGCGACCGGCACGTTATAGATGCCCCGACCGGACTCCAGCCGGTCCAGGAACCACAGCCGCTGCTGGGCAAACGATGCCGGCAGGACGAACGTTTCCGAGCTGAGTTGGGGGCTTTGCAGCTGCGTCATTGCGGGACTCGGGCTCCGGGCCGGGGTACTCTGACCAGCGCCGGAGCTGCCGTCCGGAGGGGGGTTTGCGGCGCAGCCTCAACTTTGACGGCGAGCTCTGTGACGGTCGGCGCGTCGAAGATCGCGCGCAGCGTGAGTGCCACGCCGAACTCGTCTCGCAGGCGCGACATGACCTGCATCGCGATCAGCGAGTGGCCACCCAGCGCGAAGAAGTTGTCGTTGATCCCGATCTCCTGTACCGAAAGGACGCTGCTCCAAATACCGGCGATCCGGCGCTCGGCGTCGGTCCGCGGCGCCACAAACTCATCGGCGGCGCTGGAGCGGTCCCACTCGGGTTCTGGCAGCGCATCTCGATCGACCTTGCCGTTAGGCGTGTGGGGGATCTCAGCCACCGTCACGAATGCGCTCGGGATCATGTAGTTCGGGACCTGGTCAGACACGAATGCCCGCAGCTGGGCGACCTCCGGGGGGGTCGGGGCTGCCTCGATGTACGCCACGAGCCGGGTTTCGCCGCGTTGATCCACACGGTCGACGACGGCCGCGGCCCTGACCGCGGGATGGCGCTCGAGCACGGCTTCGATCTCCCCCGGTTCGATCCTGAAGCCGCGGATCTTGATCTGGCGGTCGGTGCGGCCGAGGAAATCGATCGTCCCATCCGGCAGCCAGCGAGCGAGGTCACCTGTCCTGTACAGCAGCGCCCCCGGGGAGCCGTGGTAGGGATCGCCGACGAAGCGCTCGGCGGTCAGCTCCGGCCGATTCAGGTAGCCCCGCGCCACGGCGACCCCTCCGACGCAGAGCTCGCCGGGGATCCCGATTGGCTGTGGCTCAAGATTTGCGTCGAGCACGTAGACCTGGGTGTTGTCAAGCGCGCGCCCGATCGGGACGAAGCGGCCCGGCGTCAGCACCGTGCCGGGATCGGCTTCAAACCAGGTGCTGTCGATCGTCGCCTCGGTCAGGCCGTAGGAATTCACGAGCCGCGTATCCGGGCCACAGAGGCGCTTGAAGGAGGTGTACTTCTCGTTGCGCCACGCCTCGCTGGAGACGACCACCAGTCGCATGTGGTCAAGCGACTTGCCTTCGCGCTCCACGTATTCGAACAGCAGTGACGCGGTGGCGGGAACGAACTCCGCCGCGTCGATCCCCTCGCGGAGCATCAGCTGGTAAAGCTGCGAGGGGTCGACCACGGTCTCGATCGGGCACAGAACCAGCTTCGCGCCGGCCAACAGCGCCCGGATCAGATCGCCGGTGAACACGTCGAAGGAAAAGCTCGCCATCTGCGCGTGGGCCGTCAGCTCGCTCAGGCGATAGGCACGCTCGTAGGCGAAATATGCGCTCGCGAGGCTGCGGTTGGCGATCATCGCCCCCTTCGGTTGGCCGGTGGAGCCGCTCGTATAGATGACGTAGGCGAGATCGTCGCCGCTGGAGACGGTCGGCGGATCGACCTCCGGGAATCCCTCCAGGACGCCGGGTACATCGACCGCCAGCCGTCCCGCCGCCGTGGTCTGAAGGGGCATCGAAAGATGTTTCTCCTGGGTTAGCAGCAGCTTCGGCTGCGCGTCTGAGACCATGAACTCGATCCGATCTGCCGGGTACATCGGATCAAGCGGGATATAGGCCCCGCCGGCTTTCACCACCGCCAGCACGGCGGGCACCAGATCGAGGCATTTCTCCATCAGGATGCCCACGAACGTGCCGGGTCCCACTCCGTGCTGCTTCAGCAGCCAGGCGATCCGGTTTGCCCGCCGGTTGAGCTCGTCGAAGCTGAGCTGGCGCCCGTTGAACGCCACCGCCGGTGCGCCGGGCGTCCGTCTCGCCTGCTCCTCAAATAGCTCCTTGATCGACTCGCCCTGCGGCAGGCGATCTGCGTGACCGTTCCAGGACACAAGCACCTTGGTGCGTTCCGCTTCGGAGAGCATCGAGAGTCGGGACAGCCGGCGGTCCGGGCTGCTGGCGGCGCTCTCGGCCAGAGCCCTGAAGTGCTCCATCATCCGTAGCATCGTGGCTGGGGTGAACAGCTCGGTGCTGTACTCCCAGGTGGTGTTCAAACCACTCGTGCGCTCGCTCATACCGAGCAGGACGTCAAACTTCGACCAACCCTTCTCGTGCGAGATCTCGGCGCATCGGATGCCCTCGGGCTCGAACTTCGGACGCTCGGTCTGCCAGTCGGGGTTATGGAAGACCATCATCGCCTGGAACACCGGGGTCTGACTGAGGTCCCGTTGCGGGTTGGTCGCCCGCACCACGGTCTCGTAGGGGACGTCGGCGTGGGCAAACGCCTCGAGCGTTGTCTCTCGCGCCCGCGCCAGGAGCTCGTTGAAGGTGGGATCGCCGGACAGGTCGAGGCGAAGCGCCAGCGGGTTTATGAAGTATCCGACCATCGACTCGAGCTCGGTCCGGTTGCGACCGGCAAACGGCACCCCGATGACGATGTCGTCCTGGCCGGAATAGCGGGTGAGGAGCACTCCGAACGCCGCCAGCAGCGCGACGAACAGAGTTGCGTCGCCCCGGCGAGCGGTGGCGCGCAGGGCTTCCCGGGTCGCGCGATCCAGCATCAGGCTCATGTTGTCGCCGACCCAGGAGCGGACTGGGGGCCGGGGGAAGTCCGTCGGCAGGTCGAGCCGTGAGGGCGCCCGCGCCAGCTTGCGCTTCCAGTACTCCAGCTGGGTGTCGGCGATCCCCCGGTCCAGCCAGTCACGCTGCCACTGCGCATAGTCGGCATATTGGATCCGCAGCGGCACCAGCGGGGACGGCAGGCCCTTGGCGAACGCTTCGTAGAGCAGCGTCAGGTCGCGATACAGGGCGCTGCGCGAATAGCCGTCCGTCGCGATGTGGTGCATGTTGAGCATCAGGATGTGCTCGTCGTCCCCGAGCCGGATCACGGTGGGACGGATCACCGGACCATTGACCAGATCGAATCGGAATCGCGATTCCTCCTTGAGGATCCGCTGGGACTCCGCGTGCTGGTCATCGGCTGGAAGGCTGCGCAGGTCGACGAGGTTGATCTCGACGGGCTCCACGGGGCCGATCAGCTGCATCGGCCGGCCATCGATCACGGAGTAGGTCGTGCGCAGGATCGTATGTCGCTCGACGAGTGCCTCCAGGGCACGGCGCAGCAGCTCCAGGTCGAGCCGTCCGTGGAGCTGGAAGGCGCCCGGGGCGTTATAGGCGATGCCGTCGTCGAAAACCTGGCTCAGCAGCCACAGGAGCTCCTGTGCGTAGGAGACCGGCGCGGGTCCCTCGCCCTCGCGCGGGCAGATCATGTTGCGCCGCGCTTCGTCCATGCGACGCTCCATCAGGCGCTGTTCCAGCAGCGCGCGCTGGGCCGGACTGAGATTCTCCAGTCTGCTCTCGACGCTGCCGCGCTCGCCGGGGCTCATCGCTCGGACGCCTCGACTTCGGCCAGCAGTGCAGCAAGCTCGTCCTCTTCGGCATCGGCCAGGAGGTCTGTGCTGATCGCCGCAGAGAGCTTGCGGATCGTCGAGTGCTCGAACACGCGGCCCAGATAGAGGTCGATGCCCAGCTCTTCCTGCACGCTCGCCAGCATCTTGACGGCGAGTAGCGAGTGGCCGCCGAGATCGAAGAAGTCGTCGTCGATCCCGACTCGATCGACGCCCAGGACCTCGCGCCAAACCGATGCCAGCGTCTCCTGCACGGAGGTCTGCGGTGCGACGTATGACCGGGCCAGCTCCGGCCGGGCGCCATCGGGCGCGGGTAGCACGGCGCGGTTGAGCTTTCCGTTGGCCGTCACCGGGAAGGAGTCAAGCGTGACAAACGCTGAGGGAAGCATGAACGGCGGCAGCTTGGTCCGCAACAGGCGGCGCAGATCCTCGACGTCGGGCGGCTGGCTCGCGGCGGCTACCAGGTACGCGACGAGCCTCTGATCGCCGGGCACGTCCTCTCTGACGATCACCACCGACGCGCTCACCTCGTGCGAGCTGTCCAGCACCGCCTCGATTTCCCCGAGCTCGATCCGGAAGCCGCGAAGCTTCACCTGCTGGTCGATGCGACCGTGGAACTCGAGCGTCCCG
>ODAK010005063.1_pt1 | contig 13418 bp, 10 predicted proteins | sample 1539591 | NCBI WGS metagenome assembly ODAK01 (sample SAMEA3539303, study PRJEB22396) | soil metagenome | biome: tundra; feature: field; material: soil | place: USA | collected 2010-05 | depth 0.15 m | reverse complement strand
GCACCTTCTCGAACTGCTCATCGGAGATCAGCGGACCCATCTGCGTGCCGGCGTCGAGCCCCGAGCCGACCGTGATCTTCTTCGCCTGCTCGGCCACGCCCGCCACGACGTCGTCGAACGCGGCGTCCTGGATGTACAGGCGCGAACCGGCGTTGCAGCACTGCCCGTGGTTGAAGAAGATCCCGTTGGCGGCGCCGATCACCGCGGCGTCGAGATCGGCGTCGGCGAACACCACGTTCGGTGACTTGCCGCCGAGCTCCAGTGAGACCTTCTTGAGGTTGCCCGCCGCCGCGCCGACGATCAGCCTGCCGACCTCGGTCGAGCCGGTGAACGCAACCTTGTCGACGTCGTCGTGGCCGGAGAGCGCCGCGCCGGCGTCGCCGAAGCCCGTGACGATGTTGACGACGCCGCCGGGGAGGCCCGCCTCGAGCAGCAGCTCGCCGAGGTAGAGCGCCGAGAGCGGCGTTTGCTCGGCGGGTTTCAACACGACGGTGCAGCCGGTTGCCAGCGCCGGACCGAGCTTCCAGGCGGCCATCAGCAGCGGGAAGTTCCAGGGGATGATCTGGCCGACGACGCCGACCGGTTCGCGCAGCGTGTAGGAGAGATACTCACCGGGCGCCGAGATCGGCGTGGTATCGCCGAGGATCTTCGTCGGCCAGCCGGCCATGTAGTGGAACAGGTCGGCCGCGAGCGGGACGTCAGCCACGCGGGCGACGCCCAGCGGCTTGCCGTTGTCGAGGGACTCGAGCATCGCAAGCTCCTCGACGTGCTGCTCGATCAGATCGCCGATCCGCCAGATCAGCTTGCCGCGCGCCGACGGAGACATCCGCCGCCAGGGGGAGTCGTAGGCGAACGCCTTGCGCGCCGCGCGCACGGCGCGGTCGATGTCCTCCTGCTCGCCGTAGGCGACCTCGGCGAGCTTCTCCTCGGTGGCGGGATTGATCGTGTCGAAGGTCCGGCCGGACGCGGCCGGCACCCATTCGCCGTCGATCAGCAGCTTCCCGGGATTCGAGATGAACGCCTGAACCCGTTCCTCGGTGCGATCTGTGTGGTCTGTAACCGCCATCGCTGTCCTTTCTCGGTGTGTAGTTCCACGACGACCCTGGACGGCGGAGCAAGAAGCGAGCAGGCGCTGGAGCGATCAGCAGCGACGACCCCGCGATTTCCGGGTCGAGCCGGAGCGCGGCATGTATGCGACCAACGTAGTTGATGGCGGTGCCGCGGTCAACCGCCGCAGCCGACCGCCGGCGCCCCGTCGCGACGAACGCCCGAGGCGGGGAAGCTCTAGAGTGCCGTCGCGGCGCGGGCCTCCCGCGCCGCGATTAGCGGAGACTGAGACTGCGACGGAGGTGTGCGCTGTGGCCGATCCCCGCGCGCTCGTGATCGGTGGGACCGGCCCGACCGGGCCGTTCGTCGTGGAGGGCCTGCACCAGCGCGGCTTCGACGTGACGATCCTGCACGGCGGGCAGCACGAGTTCGAGTTCGCGGTCCCCAACGTCCGGCACATCCACGAGGACCCGCACTTTCAGGAGCCGCTCGAGCGCGGCATCGGCTCGCAGACCTTCGACCTCGTCGTCGCCCAGTACGGCCGGCTGCGGATCATCGCCGAGGTCTTCAAGGGCAGGACGGAGCGCCTGGTCGCCGTCGGCGGCGCGACCGGGATCTACGCCCCCGACGGAGACGAGCGCTGGGGGGCGACCGGCAAACCGGCGCTGTTCGCCGACAGCTCGACGGTGTACGTCCGCGAGCCCGGCGAGGACGGCGCCAACAAGATCGGCTTTCGCATGGTCGAGGCGATGAACGCGCTGTTCGAGAACCACGCCGGGGGCGCCTACTCTGCGACCTACATCGGCTATCCGGTCAACTACGGCCCGCGCTCTCCGGGCCCCTACGACTGGTCGGTGATCAGGCGGGTGCTCGACGGGCGACGCTCGATCGTGATCGCCGACGGCGGGATCAAGATCGACAGCCGCGTCTTCACGGCGAACGCCGCGGCCGCGGTTCTGCTCGCGATCGACAAGCCCGAGATCGCCGCCGGCAAGCGCTACTCGGTGGCTGACGATAATGCCTTCACGATGCGCCAGCGGATCGAGTTCATCGCGAGCCACATGGGTCACGAATTCGACTTCGTCGACATGCCCTACGAGCTGGCCTGGCCGTGCTACCCGTTGTGGCGCCACGTCCGCGGTCACCGGCTGACGCTCAGCACGCTGATCCGCGACGAGCTCGGCTACCGCGATCCGGTGGCGCCGGACGCCGCGATGGCCACGACGGTGGACTGGCTGCTGGCCAACCGGCCGGCCCCGGACGGCGAGCTCGAGCGACAGATCGGCGATCCGTTCGACTACGAGCGCGAGGATCAGCTGATCGCACGCTGGCGCGACGCGCGGTCAGCGGTGGGGACCGTCGAGTCGCCGCTGCCCGTCCAGGGGCATCAGTACCGCCACCCCAAGGCGCCCGGTGAGGCCTGGAGATCCGGCTCGAGCTAGTGGGCCGTCTCGAACGTTCCGCCGCAGGGGTCGGCGTCTGGACGCCGCCTGGCGGCGTGGTCGATTCCAACGCCGCAGCCGAGAATCCGCGCAGCGGAGCCCGCGATGAGCGCTGAGCAGCCACCCAGGGCCCCGCTCGACGGCATCCGCGTGCTCGACTTCACGACCGCGATGGCCGGCCCGGACGCGAGCATGCTGCTCGCCGACTTCGGTGCCGAGGTGATCAAGGTCGAGCCGCCCGAGGGGGAGAGCTCGCGCCGGTGGGGGATCGCGCGGTTCGGTGCGGCCGGCGACTCCAGCGGCCTCTTTGCGGCGCTCAACCGCAACAAGGCGAGCGTCACCGTCGACCTGAAGTCGCGCGAGGGCGCGGCGGCGATCCGCCGGCTCGCGAGCGAGGCCGACGTCGTGATCGAGAGCTTCAAGCCGGGGGTCGCGGAGCGCCTCGGGGTTGGCTACGCGGAGCTTTCGGCGCTGCGGCCGGAGATCGTGTACTGCTCGGTTTCGGGGTTCGGTCAAACCGGCCCGCTGCGCGAGCAGCCCGGCTACGACCAGCTGCTCCAGGCCTACGCCGGGCACATGAGCGTCACCGGTGAGGCGGGTCGCCCGTCGGTGCGGATCGGCCCCTCGGCGATCGACCTGCTGACCGGGGCCCACGCCGCCTTCGGCATCATGCTCGCGCTGCGCGAGCGTGATCGCTCCGGTGTCGGCCAGCACGTGGAGACGTCGCTGTACGACTCGTCGCTGCATCTGATCAGCCACTACATCGCCGACTACAGCGGCTCCGGGCAGCTGCACGGCAAGCTCGGCGGCAGCTTCGCGTTCCTCGCCCCCTACGGCATGTTCCAGGGGCGCGATCGTGAGATGTACGTCGGCGTCGGGACCGACGTGATGTTCGCCAAGCTGAGCGAGGCACTCGGCGCGCCGGGGCTTGCGCGCGATCCGCGGTTTGCGACCAACGGCGCCCGGGTCGAGCATCGCGACGAGCTGAACGCCGAGCTGGCGCCACTGTTCGCCACGCGCGACGCCTCGCACTGGGTCGAGGTCTGCCTGGCGCTCGGCATTCCGGCCAGCCTCGTCAACGACCTCGCCGAGGTCATTGCGCAGGAGCAGGCCCTGGCGCGCGAGATGATCGTCGAGACGGGAATCGCCGGAGTTCGCAGCGCCGGTATCCCGATCAAGCTCGGCCGCACGCCCGGCTCGATCCGGCGTGCTCCGCCGTCGCTCGGCGCCGACAACGAGGCGCTGCTGCCAGGGCCGCCGGCCGCGGGCGACTGATGGCCGCACGTGCCCGCGCCGCCGTGGTCGGGATCGGGACGGTCGGCTTCGGCAAGATGACCGACCAGAGCGTGGCCTCGATGGCCGAGGGAGCGCTCAGCGCGGCGCTCGAGGACAGCGGGCTGGAGCGCCGTGAGATCGACGGCCTGCTCGTCCACATCGGGTCTCCCCGCGGACTCGACTACGACGAGATGGCTGCGCTGCTCGGCCTGGAGGTCAGCTACGCGACCCAGACCTGGAGCCACGGCCGCTTCGGGTCGACGGTGATCGCCACCGCGGCGATGGCCCTCGAGCTCGGTCTCATCGACTGCGCGCTGTGCGTCGCGGCGTTCAAGAACAGCTCGTTCACGCGCATCGGCACGACCGGACACGCGGCCTTCTTCGAGGGGATGCGAGAAGGGGGAGGCCCCCACGCCGAAACCCCCTACGTCGGGATGGCGGCCCCGGTCGCCGGAGCGGCGATGTCCACCCAGCGCTACCTGCACCGCTACGGGATCGACCGCGAGGCGCTCGGGGCCGTCGCGCTCGCCCAGCGCCACTCCGCCGCGCACAACCCGCTGGCGGTGATGCGCGAGCCGCTGTCGCGCGCGGACTACGAGGGCTCGCGCTTCATCGTCGAGCCGCTGCGCCTGTACGACTGCTCGGTTCCGGTCGACACCGCGGTTGCGCTGATCCTGGCCCGAGCCGATCGCGCGGCCGACCTGCGGGCGCCGGTCGTACACATCCGCGGCTACCAGGGCCTGCACGCCTCGGCGAACGAGTTCATCTTCGGCCAGCCGGGCCTCGGCATCAACCAGGCCGACGTCTTCGACTGGACGCCGCTCGGCGCCGGGGAGCCGGTCTACCGGCGCGCCGGTGTCACGCCGTCGGAGGTCCAGACGCTGCACTGCTACGACGGCTTCTCGCCACAGATCCTCTGGACGCTCGAGCGCTTCGGCTTCTGTGCCCCGGGCGCGGCCGCGGAATGGGTCGCCGGGGGACGCATCGAGCTGGGCGGCGAACTGCCGGTCAACACCAGCGGCGGCCATCTCTCGGAGGGCCACGCGAACGGCTGGGGTCACACGCTGGAGATCGTGCGCCAGCTTCGCGGACAGGCCGGCCCGCGTCAGATCCCGGATCTGAAGGTGGCGATGTGGGCCACGACGCTCGGAGACTCGATCATCTATGGCAACGAACCGAGCTGACGGTCCGCTGACGGTCCGCGAATTCCCGGGTAGCGGGGATCCGGCCTACCTGCTGCCGCCCCGAAACCGCGACGTCGCGCCGTTCTGGGACGCGCTGCGCGAAGGCCGGCTGACGCTGCAGCGCTGCCGCGACTGCGGCCGCGCGCGGTTCCCCGTGGCGCCCGTCTGCCCGCATTGCGCCGGGCGTTCCTGCGATTGGCAGCCGCTGAGCGGTCGCGGCACCGTGCACAGCTGGATCCGCTACCACCGCGGCTACCTGCCCGAGTTCGAGCCGCTGATGCCCTACGACGTGCTCTGCGTCGCGCTCGACGAGGGTCCGAGGATGTTCGGTCGCCTGTCCGGCGGCGCCCCGGCACCCTGGATCGGCATGCCCGTACAGGCGATCGTCGAGCGCTTCCCCGGCGGCGAGTGCGTGCCCGCGTTCGTCGCCGCGACGGCGGCGTGAAGCACGCGGCCGCACCGGGCCGCTGTGGACTACTCGCGGCCGTGATCTGCGGGTGAGCGAACTGCGGGGCCGGGTCGTGGCGATCACCGGCGCCTCCTCGGGCCCATCGAATCAGCCGATGTGGCGCAGCCGTGCGCTCGCCGCCGGCGGTCGCACGCCGTCGCGCGCAGCACCCGGGATCTGCTACACATTGTCCAGATGCGCGACGCAGCCGACCGATCGATTAGCTCCGCGAGCGCCCCGTGCGCCACGCCGGTCGCTGCCTACTCGTACTACGCCTCCGCCTGGCGATTTAGCTAGGCGCCCGGACCTGCGCCCGCCGCCAGCGGGCGCGCCGCTCCGGCAAGAGGAGCCCTAGGGGCCCCGGGCGCCGCCTTCACCGCCGCGAAACGTGCCGTTCACGCGCTTCGCCGGCTCCCGTTTAAGCTTCCAGGCGAACTTGTTGAAAGGAACCCACCGATGATGATCGTCATGAAACCGAACGCGACGCAGGAGGAGATCGAGCACGTCCTCGCGCGCGTGCGCAGCGTCGGCGCGCGCGCACACGTCTCGAAGGGCGAGGAGGTCACCGTGATCGGCGCGATCGGTGACCGCGAGCACGTCGCGCGGCTCGAGCTGGAGGGCGCTCCCGGCGTCTCGCAGGTGGTGCCGATCCTGAAGCCCTACAAGCTGTCCTCGGCACAGCTGCGCGCCGGCGAGCGCTCGGTGTTCGAGATCGGCGGGCGCCGCATCGGCGGCGAGCACTTCGCGCTGATCGCCGGGCCGTGCACCGTCGAGTCACGCGAGCAGGTGCTCGAGACCGCGCGGGTCGTCAAGGACGCCGGCGCGGCGATGTTCCGCGGCGGCGCCTACAAGCCGCGAACCTCGCCATACGCCTTCCAGGGGCTCGGGCAGGAGGGGTTGCGCCTGCTGGCCGAGGCCAAGGAGCGCTACGGCATGCCGATCGTCACCGAGCTGATGGACGTCCGCGATCTGGAGCCGGTGCTCGAGGTCGCCGACGTGCTCCAGATCGGCGCGCGCAACATGCAGAACTACACGCTGCTCGCCGAGGTCGGACGCAGCGGCTGCCCGGTCCTGCTCAAGCGCGGCTTCTCGGCGACGCTCGAGGAGCTGCTGATGGCGGCGGAGTACATCCTCAAGGAGGGCAACGAGAAGGTGATCCTCTGCGAGCGCGGCATTCGCACGTTCGAGACCGCCTATCGCTTCACCCTCGATCTGATGGCGGTACCGGTGCTCAAGCAGCTCTCGCATCTCCCGGTGGTGGTCGACCCGAGCCACGCCGCCGGGCGGCGCGACCTGATCGAGCCGCTGTCGCTCGCCGCGGCGGCCGCCGGAGCCGACGGGATCATCGTCGAGGTGCACCCGAATCCGGAGGAGGCGATCTGCGACGGACCGCAGGCACTGCGCGCGGATGAGTTCGCCGAGTACGCGGCGCTGGTCGAGCGCGCCGCGGCCGTCGCCGGCAAAGTGTTCACGCACGCGTGAACGTCGCCGTCGTCGGCGTCGGGCTGATCGGCGGTTCGATCGGGTTGGCGGCGCGTGGGCGCCTCGGCGCGCGCGTCGTCGGCTTCGATCCGGACGCCGGCGTGGGTGCCGCGGCGCTCGCGCGGGGGGCGGTCGAGATTGTCGCGGCGAGCGTCGCCGACGCGGTCGCGGACGCCGAGCTGGTGTTCGTCGCCGCCCCGGTGAGCGCGCTCGCCGCGGCACTGGACGCCGTGCTCGCCGCGGCCCCGAGCGACTGCGCGGTCAGCGACGTCGGGTCGACCAAGCGGGCGATCGTCGGTGATCGGGATGATCCGCGCTTCATCGGTGGACATCCGCTCGCGGGTGCCGAGACCTCCGGTGTCGAGCACGCGCGGGCCGACCTGTTCGACGGTGCGACGTGGTATCTGACGCCGGGGCCGTCGACGTCCGGCGTGCTCTACGAGCGGCTGCACAAGGCGCTCGTTGGAATCGGCGCGCAACCCGCCGCGATCGACGCCGTGGTCCACGACCGCGTGATGGCGAGCGTGTCGCACCTGCCGCACGTCTTCGCCAACGTGCTGGTCGCGCAGGCCGCGCGCCTGCTCACCGACGGCGAAGAGGTGCCGGCGACCGGTCCGAGCTTCCGCGACGCGACGCGCGTCGCGGGTGCCAGCGCGACGATTTGGCCGGACATCTATCTCTCCAACCGCGACGCGCTGGTCGCGCTGATCGACGAGACGCAGGCGCGCCTGCACGACGTCCGCGACGCGCTGGCGCGCGCGGACCGACCGGCGATCGAGCGCTGGAACGACGCGGCGCGCGTCGACCGCGACGCGCTGCTCGGCGCGGGGCTCGCGGGCGGCGCGGTCCACGAGCTGCGCGCGGCGGTCGCGGACCGTCCCGGGGTCGTCGCCGAGATCGCGCTGGCGCTCGGGCGCGCCGGCATCAACATCGTCGACATGGCGCTCTCACCGTCGCGCGACGGCAATCAGGGCGTCGTGGCGCTGTGGATCCGCGGCGAGGAGCAGGCGCAGCGTGCGGTCGAGCTGATCACCGCGCTGCGGATCCCGGTGGCTCGGCCGTGAGGGTGCTCGCCGGGCGCTTCGCGCCGGCTCCGGGCCTGCTGGGGGGCCGATGACGACGGTCGCCGAGCGATTTGCGCCGGCGTCGCGCGGGCTGCGGGGGTCGGTGGCGGCGCCGGCCGACAAGTCGATCTCCCACCGGGCTGCGCTGTTCGCCGCGATGGGGTCCGGCGAGGCGCGGATCGAGGGGTACCTGCGCGCGGCGGACACGCTGGCGACGCTCGAGGCGGTGCGAATGCTCGGGGCGGAGGTCGTGATCGATGGCGATGTGGTGGCCGTGCGGGGCGTCGGGCTTCGCGGCGCCCGCGAGCCGGGCCGGGTGATCGACGTGCAGAACTCGGGCACGCTGCTGCGGCTGCTCCCCGGGTGGCTCGCGGGGCAGGAGGGGCGGTCGTTCTCACTCGACGGCGACGAGTCGATTCGCCGCCGGCCGGTTGACCGGATCGCGATTCCGCTGGCCCGGATGGGGGCACGGATCGAGGCCACCGATGGGCGCACCGCACCGCTGACGGTGCACGGCGCGCGGCTGACGGGAATCGAGCACCGCACGGCGGTCGCCAGCGCGCAGGTCAAGTCTGCGGTGCTGCTCGCCGGTCTGCTCGCCGAGGGCCCGACGAGCGTGATCGAGCCCGCGGCGAGCCGCGATCACACCGAGCGGATGATGCTCGCGATCGGCGTCGACCTGCGCCGCGACGGTACGACGACCACGGTGCGCCCAGCGGGCGCGGTGGAGCTGGGCGCGCTGCGCGTGCCGGGCGACCCGAGTTCGGCGGCTTTCCTGATCGCGGCCGCGACGTTGATCGACGGCTCCGCCGTGCGCATCGTCAACGTGGCCGCCAACTGGACTCGCACCGGTTTCATCGAGATCGCCCGGCGCATGGGCGCTGCGATCGACGGCGCAATCGAGTCGCCGGGCTCGCCGCCGACCGCCGAGGAGCCGACGACGACGCTCGAGGTCAGCCACGCCGCACTGCGGGGTGTGGTGGTCGAGCCGGCCGAGATCGCCCAGGCGATCGACGAGCTCCCGCTCGTCGCGCTGCTCGGCTGCTTCGCCGAGGGCGACACGGTGGTCCGCGGCGCGCAGGAGCTGCGAGTCAAGGAGACCGACCGGATTGCCACCGTCGTCGAGGGCCTCGGTGCGCTCGGCGCCGCGATCGAGGCGACTGACGACGGGTTCGTCGTGCGCGGCAGCGGCGGTCTGCGGGGCGGCGTGCTGCGCTCGCACGGCGATCACCGGCTGGCGATGCTCGGCGCGATCGCCGGCCTCTGCTCACGCGAGGGGGTCGAGGTGGTCGGGCTCGAAGCCGCGGCGGTGTCCTACCCCGGATTCGCCGGCGACCTGGCGCGGCTGAGCGGATGATCGTCGCGATCGACGGGCCCGCGGGGGCCGGCAAGTCGACGGTCGCCCGCGGCGTTGCCGCCGCACTCGGGTTCAGCTACCTCGACAGCGGCGCGATGTACCGCTGCGTCGCGCTCGCGAGCCTCGAGGATCCGGCCCACAGCGCGGCCGAGCACGCCCGTCGTCTCGAGATCTCGCTCGGGGAGCGGGTGCTGCTCGCGGGTCGCGACGTGACGCATGCGATTCGCAGCCCGACGGTCTCGGCGCAGGCCTCGCTGGTCGCCGCCGATCCGGCGGTGCGCCTGGCGCTCGTGGCACGCCAGCGAGAGCTCCTCGCCAGCGGCGACTGGGTCGCCGAGGGGCGCGACATCGGCACCGTGGTGGCGCCGGATGCCGCCGTGAAGGTGTTCCTGGACGCGAGTGACGCGGACCGCGCGGCGCGCCGTGCACACGAGCTGGGAGCCGATCCCGCCGAGGTGCTGCCCGAGCTGCGGGCGCGTGACTCACGCGACCGCGGGCGCGTGCATTCGCCGCTCGAGGCGGCGCCCGACGCGGTGGTGGTGGACAGCAGCGATCTCGACGCCGGCGAGGTGGTGGCGCGGATCGTGGCGCTCGTGCGGGCGGCGGAGGGGGCGCGCGGGCGGTGAGGATGCGACGCGAGGGCGCCCACCGGGCAGCGGGCGCCCGGCGGACGCTGGCTATGCTGGTGGGGATGACCAACCGGCTCTGGAGCCATCATGCGGACCGCGCGGCGATCCGCGGGGCGGGCCGCTGGGCGTCGTCGTCGCGCTCGGCCGGAGGCTGATGGCGGTCATCGAGGGCGCCGCGAAGGTCGCGGTCGTCGGCTACCCGAACGTCGGCAAGTCGTCGCTGGTCAACCGCCTGACGGGCTCGCGGGAGGCGATCGTGCACGCGCGCCCGGGGATCACGCGGGACCGCAAGGAACTCGAGTGCGAGTGGAACGGGCGGACCTTCACGCTGATCGACACCGGGGGTGTCGACTTCGCCGACCGCGATCCGCTGGCGGGCTCGATTCGCGAGCAGGCGCAGGCGGGCCTGGCGGACGCGGATGTCGCGATGCTCGTCGTCGACGCGCGCGCCGGCGCGCGACCGGGCGAGCACGAGATCGCGGACCTGCTGCGGCGCGGGCGCACGCCGGTGCTCGTCGTGGCCAACAAGTGCGACACGGTCGCGGAGATCCCGCTCGCGGCCGAATTCCACGCCCTCGGCCTGGGCGAGCCGGTCGCTGTATCCGCGACGGCGGGGCTCGGGACCGGAGATCTGCTCGACCGACTCGTCGCCCTGCTGCCGGCCCCCGAGCACGGCCCCGCGCTCGACGACGACACGATCCGCCTCGCGGTGATCGGACGCCCGAACGTCGGCAAGTCCTCGCTCGTGAATCGCTTCGCCGGCGAGCAGCGCGTGATCGTGGCCGACGAGGCCGGGACCACGCGCGACGCGATCGACCTGCCGCTGCTCGTCGACGGCCGTCGCCTGGTGATCGTCGACACGGCCGGGATGCGTCGACAGTCGAAGGTCAGCGAGTCGGTCGAGTACTACACGACGCTGCGCTCACAGCGCGCCGCCGAGCGTGCCGACGTGGCGTTGGTCGTCTGCGACGCGAGCGACGGCGTGACCGCCCAGGATCTGCGCGTCGCGGATCTGGCGATGCGCAGTGACTGCGCGACGCTCGTCGTGCTGAACAAGTGGGACGTGGCGGGGACGATGCTCGATCTCGACCACGAGCGCGCGCGGGTCGCCGAGAAGCTGCGCCAGCGGCCGCGGGTCCTGACGGTGTCGGCCACGACCGGGCGCAACGTGACGCGGCTGCTCTCCGAATCGATCACCCTTGGCGACCGGCGCGCGGCGCGGATCCCGACGCCCGAGCTGAACCGCTTCCTCGGCGAGACGGTGCAGGCCCGCCAGCCGCCCGCCAAGCAGGGGCATCGCCTGAAGCTGATCTACATGGCGCAGATCGGGACGCGCCCGCCGCGCTTCGCGATCCAGGTGAACTCGCGCACGCGAGTGACGCGTGACTATGCCTATTACGTCGAGAACCGGATGCGTGAGCGCTACGCCCTCGACGGGGTGCCGCTGGTGATCGATTTCGTCGAGCGTGGCTCGCGTACTGTGGGTGTTGGGTAGGTGTTGTTGTTGGTGTGTGTTGTGTTTGGTGTCGAGGTTGGGAGTGTTTATGGGTGATGGTGGGTTTTTGTTTACGTCGGAGTCGGTGACGGAGGGGCATCCGGATAAGATTGCGGATCAGGTGTCGGATGGGGTGTTGGATGCGGTGTTGCGTGATGATCCGTATGGGCGGGTGGCGTGTGAGACGTTGGTGACGACGGGGTTGGTGGTGGTGGCGGGGGAGATTACGACGTCGACGTTTGTGGATATTCCGTTGGTGGCGCGGGAGACGGTGCGTCGTATTGGGTATGACGATGCTGCGTTTGGGTTTGATTGTGATACGTGTGCGGTGATTTCGACGATTGATCGTCAGTCGCCGGATATTGCGCAGGGTGTGAGTTCGGCGTTTGAGCGTCGTGCGGCGGGGTCGGGGGATGAGCTTGATGTGGCGGGGGCTGGGGATCAGGGGATGATGTTTGGGTATGCGTGTGATGAGACGGCGGAGTTGATGCCGTTGCCGATTGCGTTGGCGCATCGGTTGGCGGAGCGTTTGGCGTTGGTGCGTAAGGATGGGTCGTTGGGGTATTTGCGTCCGGATGGGAAGACGCAGGTGAGTGTTCGGTATGAGGGTGGTCGTCCGGTGGGGGTTGAGAAGTTGTTGATTTCGACGCAGCATGCGGAGTCGGTTGATTCGGAGGGCCAGATCAAGGGTGATTTGTGGGAGCAGGTGGTGGTGCCGGTGTTGCCGGAGGGGTTGTATGAGGCGGAGGGGTTGCGTCGTTCGTTTCTTGTGAATCCGACGGGGCGGTTTGTGATTGGTGGGCCGATGGGGGATTGTGGGTTGACGGGGCGGAAGATTATTGTTGATACGTATGGTGGGATGGCGCGTCATGGTGGTGGTGCGTTTAGTGGGAAGGATCCGTCGAAGGTTGATCGTTCGGCGGCGTATGCGGCGAGGTGGGTTGCGAAGAATCTCGTTGCGGCGGGGGTGGCGGAGCGGGTTGAGTTGCAGGTGGCGTATGCGATTGGGGTTGCGCATCCGGTGAGCGTGATGGTTGAGACGTTTGGGACTGAGCGGATCAGTCGTGAGCGGATTGCTGGGTTGGTGGATGAGCATTTTGATTTGCGTCCGGGCGCGTTTCGCGAGGAGTTGAGGTTGCACCGTCCGATTTATCAGGCGACGTCTGCGTACGGTCATTTCGGCCGAAACCATCCCGACTTCACGTGGGAGCAGACCAACAAAGCCGACGCCCTCCGCAAAGCCGCCGGCCTATAACAACACACACCACCACCCGACCGTGAACGCAACAGCCACCGAGGACACCACGCCGGCGGACGCCGTCACGATGCGCCTGCTCGTGACGTGCGCCGACCGCGTCGGGATCGTCGCCGCCGTCGCGCGGTTCCTCGCCGAGGCCGGCGCGAACATCGAAAGCTCACACCAGCATTCCTCCGACCCCGCCGACGGCACGTTCTTTCTGCGCATGCAGTTCATCGTCCCCTCAGCGGAGCGCCCGGCGCTCGCCGAGCGGTTCGGCTCAACCGTCGCCGGGCAGTTCGCGATGAGCTGGCGGATGGGCGATGTCAGCGACCGCAAGCGCATCGCCGTCCTCGTGTCGCGTCAGGACCACTGCCTGGACGAGCTGCTCTGGCGCTGGCGTCACGGCGAACTCGACGGTGAGTTGGTCATGGTCGTATCCAACCACCCGGACCTGCGCGCCACGGTGGAGGCGGTCGGCCTGCCGTATCACCATATCCCGGTGTCAGGCGAGGACAAGCCGCAGGCGGAGGTGGCGCTGCTGGGGCTGCTCGACGGCCACTGCGACCTCGTCGTGCTCGCCCGCTACATGCAGGTGCTCTCCGGCGGGCTACTCGAGCGGCTCGCCGTACCGGTCATCAACATCCACCACTCGTTCCTGCCGGCATTCGCGGGCGCCGGGCCCTACGAGCGCGCGCACGAGCGTGGCGTGAAGCTGATCGGCGCGACCGCGCACTACGTCACCGAGGAGCTCGACG